>JACCDH011726997.1_pt1 | contig 14403 bp, 11 predicted proteins | sample 7442481 | NCBI WGS metagenome assembly JACCDH01 (sample SAMN15323433, study PRJNA562643) | freshwater metagenome | isolation source: river surface water | place: USA:Blue River Watershed | collected 2017-08-15
AAGAACATCCCCAATTTATTAGCCTCAATTTGAGCTGTTCCTTTAAAAGCAAAATATTGATTCAACATAAATTTATTTTGTTCAGGAATATCACCACTTGCTACCGTTTGGAAAACCTTATCTACCCTAATATTTGTAAAGCGTACTTTTTGTTCGCCCCCTTCAGCATCTACATAAATATAGTCCCCTTCAGCTGTATAATTTCTACGAGCTAATACCTTTACATTAGCATTCGTAATAGTATGGAATTTAGTAGTTGTATTGGCAATAATTTTAGCATCTAAAAGAGGTTCCATAATTGCATTTTTCTTGATTACAATTTCACCATCACTAGTATAAATTCTTGCATCTGCAACGTTTATGTATTGAACCTCGTGAGCACTAATAATATTTTTACGTAAATCATAATTAGCTTTTGGTGCTATAAACCTTAAAGAATCTTGATCAGGATGTGTAGATGTAAATTCCGATCCGGACAATCTTAAATCAGATGCATCAGCACCAGTATCTTCAGTTTTTTCAGCTTTTTTACTTGTACTCATTTCTACCATTGCATCATCCATAAACCATGTCATTTGATCCATTAAACATCTATATTGATTAACTGGAAAATTAACATATGAGCTTCCACTATTAGATATAAAATCACCTTTACGTTCTTTTAAATCTATCGTAGCGTTAACATTAACAGTTGCAAATGCTACACCATCTTTATCCTCTCCTTTTAATTTAAAATCGGCTGTATCGGCATTAAATTTATAGTTATCAAATACAAATTCTTTTGATTTTAGTTCACCGTTTTCAAAATCAACTACTCCACTACCAGTCATTTTTTGCGGACTATAAATCATTTCACCCTCAAGTTTAGCCACATTATTATACATATTAATTGGACCTTGGGTGTTTGTAACCGACATATAATCTTTAGAGTTAGAGAAATGTACTTTAACATTTTCGGCATTTACATCCGTGTATTCCACAGGGTCCATTTGAGGGTCAACTTTATATTTTTGCGCCATTGCATTAATACTATCTAGGAAAAAAATCATAGCTTTAGATGACGTAGTACTTGTGATATATTCAAAATCACCATCACCAATTATACCATCATTACTTAGCATAATTTTATTTTTAAACACCCCTTTTCCATCAAAAACAGGGAAACCTTCGGGTGGTGTTTGTTTTATAAATCCTAAAGAATGATTAGGCATTAAAACCAAATCCTCATCAAATTCAGGGAAAATACCACCAGATTTAAAACTACCACTGAATCTTATGCCTGAGTTAGAAAAATAACCTAAACTATCCACTTCAAATGGGTCTAATCTAAAATAAACTAATTCAGGATCATATACATTACCTTGTAAATTACGTTTGTTATATCTTACATAGGAATTTTGGTTAGTTTTAAATATTGGATATTGAGGGAATGAATCTTGTAATTGTCCGGATTTATTATAAGGATAATCTATTTGTAAATCTCCTCTAACATCCTCTATAATTGAGTTAACCATAGATACTCCTTTTTGCCCTTGCGTGGCTTCTATATTAGGGTTTACAGCCATAAAACGAGCCGAATCACACTCTTCCAAATCAATTTTAAAATTATCGTAATTAAAAGAGAATTTTTTACCATGAAATTCGTAACTACCCGACCGTAAAACACCACTAAAGGTCATGTTACGATTTTTGTGTAATTGAAACTGACCATTTTCGGGAATGAAACCAGTTTTACGAATATTGCTAATGGCAACTCCCGACACACCTCTAATCGTCATGTCGTAATTTATTAAGTTCATAGTAATATTAGGTTGATCTTTTATAATTGATTGAATATAAATATTATCGTAATCCCCTTTTTGCGATTTTGCACCTATGTATTCGAAAACCTTATTTTGAACAACAGCTTTTCCTGTTTTTATATCATATTGTAAAAAACCTTGAGTGGATAATCTAATTAATAAACGTTTAACATCTTCATCATCTAACATTAAATATTTCGCGTAATCCAAGTCCTCAAACACTAAATTTTTATCATTTTTTTCGGTTACAAACTTTTTTAATTTATACAATGGATGTTCATCATCTAAACCCTGAATTTTCCTGAATCTCTCAGCCGAATAAAAACTTGAGGACTCTAACCTAATTTCACCCGTTCCACTTCCCATTAATGCGCTAAATTCTAAGTAAGGTTTATCAATTTCCCAACGCATCCATTCGATATTCATATCAACCCTATGGAAAGTGTTAAAATAAGGAGTTTCGCCAATACCTTTATCGTTTTTAATTAGAGTTAATTCGCGTTTATCCGTTAAAAATTTCAATTGTAAATAGGGGTGATAAATAGAATCACTATCTAAATACATTTTAACATTTGCACCAGTTGTAGAAAATTTATCGTCATCAAAAATAAAACTAGGCGCCTCAACCACTAGGAAATCTTTGTTGAATTTTTTAAAGATTAATTTAGAGGGTGAACCACCAATACCTTTACCAACAAATTTTCCTCCATTAATTACAAAAGCTCCTTCATAATAAACACTATCTACAATTTCGGGAATGATAATTCTTTCCGAATAGGAATAAAATTTAGGAAAACTAGCTGTTTTTGGAGTTTGATTTGCTAAAACCCTTTCCTCCATCCATCCCAACATGGGGTGTTCTACGTATTTTGTGTTTTTGTAAATTACAGAATCTGCCTTAAAATAAGGAGATTTCATTTCGATTTCGTATTTATTCAAAACAGCATGACTAATACTGCTATCAATACCAACTCTATCCCACATCACAATTCCACCAACACCATACCATTTATTGGTAGTTGGATAATATACCCCTTTGGTATCATAAATTTTGGTACTATCATCACGAGCGTAACATACTAAGTCGAATTTTTTATTGAAAACAACTTTAGGTAAAGAATCATAATCAAAATAGTATCTATTGGTGTTTTTTAACCATTTTAAATTAGGGTTTGCGTAGATAGAACCATATAAAAATATTTCGTTACAACTTTCTATAAAACTAACATAATAACGTGTGTTGTCATCTAATAACTGATTTAAAGCTTTGTTCCAAGCATTAAAACTTTCATCGGTTTGGTTGGTATTTATAAAACTTAATAAACTTAAAATATAGGCATTAAAATGGGGTACAGGTTTAAGTTTACCCTTTAACATACTATTACAAATTTTTATAATATCTCGAATTTGAGAATCGGTATATTTTTTAGATTTTGAGCTATATAAAAAATCGTTATTGATTTTAAGCTTTTTAAATCGTGTTATTAAAACCTTATTAGCTTCTTTATAAATACCTTCCTCTTTTTTGATATCCTTTTTTTCATTTCCAGTTTTTTCCATTGGCCAACAAGCTAAAAATTCTAATTTTAACTCTTCTGCTAAGGTCGGATTAGATTCAGCTACGAAGCCAAAAAGTTGGTCGAAAAAAACCTTCGGATCTTCGGAAAAAGATTTTAAAGCCTGAGCCTGAACAACATTAGTGCTAAAAAATAAAGCGATAATAATAAAAACTATTTTTCGAACTGAATACATAACCAATTTTCTTTTGTAAATATTTGAATCAATTTAAACCCATTTTGAGTAAAATTTTCTGTAATTTCTTTTTCGTCTGAAGATAAAATACCACTTACTAAAATAGTACCATTTTGTTCCAAATGTACACTATAAAAATCCAACTGTTGTAAAAGAATATTTTTATTGATATTAGCTAAAATAATTGGGTAGGATTTTTGGGGTACAACACTTTCGTTCCCCAGTAATATATTAAAATCACAAGCGTTTAATTGTGCATTTTCTTTGCAATTTTCAAAAGCCCACTCTTCAATGTCTACAGCATCAATATTTTTAGCACCTAATTTAGATGCTAAAATGGATAAAATTCCCGTTCCTGAGCCCATGTCTAAAACCGATTTTTGTTTAAAATCGATTGCTTTCATAGCTTTCATCATTAAATATGTAGTAGGATGGTGCCCTGTTCCAAAGGACATTTTAGGTGCAACTGTTATCGTATATTCGTATTTTTTTTCCAATTGATGAAAAGGTGCTTTTATAACGCACCAATCATCGATTTCTACAATTTGGAAATTTTTTTCCCATTCTTCATTCCAATTTTGATAAGGAATGGTGATTTTTGTATAGGAAGCCTCAAAATTCGTGTTTTCAGCTTTGTAATGATTTAATATTACTTCAATTTCTTCATCAATAGTAGCAGTTGTTCGGTAAGCACTAAATCCATTCTCCTCTTCCATAAAACTTTCCATTGCTGTATTTTCTAATTCAGCAATTAATATTTCGTTCCAATGTTCGGGATTTGTAACTAAAAATTGATATTGATAATAATTTTGCATAAATATAAAAATGAAAACGCAGGTTAAATCCTAATTAACCTACGTTTTTTTAATAATTAAAATGAGTTAGCGATTGCTAAAAAGTCTTCTGCAACTAATGAAGCACCACCAATTAATCCGCCGTCCACATCAGGCTTGCTAAAAATTTCTTTTGCATTACTTGGTTTACAGCTTCCTCCATATAAAATACTAGTATTTTTTGCTATCGCGTCGCCATATTTTGCAACAATTAAATTACGAATAAAAGCATGAATTTCTTGTGCTTGCTCCGGACTAGCCGTTAAGCCAGTACCAATAGCCCAAACTGGTTCGTAAGCAATAACAACTTTAGAGAAATCCTCAACAGATAATCCAAATAATTCATTTTCAATTTGTTTACCAACAACATCAAAATGAATTCCACTTTCTCTTTCTGCTTTTACTTCTCCACAACAATAAATAGGAGTAATTCCTTTTTCGATAGCTTTATTAACCTTTGCAGCAATATCCTCACTAGTTTCGTTAAAATATTCTCTACGTTCAGAGTGCCCAATAATAGAGTACTCAATCCCAATAGCTTTAATCATATCAGCCGAAATTTCGCCAGTGTAAGCACCACTATCTTTCGCATGAATATTTTGCGCACTAACTTTAATAGCACTTCCTTTTAATTCTTCTTGAATAGATAATAAAGATACGGAAGAAGGTGAAACAATTAATTGTACATCCTGTAAATTTAATCCCGCCATTTTTTGTTTTAATTCCTTAACTAATGCAATACCTTCTTGCACATTGTTGTTCATTTTCCAGTTTCCTGCAACGATTTTTTGAGCCATAATTATAGATTTAAATATTTGTTTTTAACTTTTTTAAAACGAGGAAAGTCGTTGTGATGCCATTTTTGAATTACAGAATCACCTTGCATAAAAAATAATCCAGGTGAGGATCTAATCATTGTTTTTAGTTCGGTATCATCACTACTGTATATAGGGAAGTCAAAATTATTTTCCATTTTAAAACTCTTAATTTTTTCAAAATCCCCCTCGCTGCATAAAGCATAAAATTTAACATTTTCTTTTTTGGATTGGGAGTAAAGCTCTTTAATTTGTTCCAATAATTTTTCACCTTTACTATTGGCTATAAATTTTAATCCCATATTTGTTTTTTCAAAATTTCCTAAGGATTTTAATTGTCGGATGACCAATAAAAATTGATAAGTGGAATCGTTTAAAATATCCAAAATATAATCCGTTTCGCTACCATCTAAAGCTTGTGCAGATAATTGTTGAATTTTAGGCTCGATATCAGGCGTATACATTTCGGATGTAGTACTTACAATTTTCCATTCGTTGGTATACTTTGAAGGAATTTTTAGTACAAAATTATTTTCTACACCTTTCCTTTCAATTTCCAATAAAGTAAGTTCGCCACTAATATTTTCAAAGGAGATGTATTCCCAATTATCATAATCCACAGGATAATTTTTAAATTTAACCTCCTCGCCAGTAGATTTGTCTTTAAAAACATATAATGTTAGTGGATTTCCTTTAACAACTTCCATTTGCGGCAATAATCTTTTACCTTTTGCATAAGCTAAAAAATCCTTTACCGGAAGATGTTGATAACAATACCAAGTGAAAATAAATGACACTCCAACACTGCAAAATAGTGCAATTAAGTTGTAGTTTTTATCCAATAATGGTTCTATATTTTTTCGGTTGATAAAAATAAAAACTATAAAAATTAGTAAAATTAAATCTTTTATAAAACTTTGATAAGGAGTTAAAGGAATAGCATCACCAAAACATCCACAACTTTTTACCAACTCAAATTTCCAGGATACAAATGTTAAGAAAGTGAAAAATACAATAAGTAATAAGGATAACCAAGCCACTTTTTTAATGTAACTTCCTGTAATAAGTAAAACCCCTAAAGCAATTTCTGCAATAACAATTATGATAGCTAAACTTAAAGAAAAATTGGCAAAAAAGTCCATTATGCCAGAAACAAAAATTAAGTTTTCTTCTTTTAAAATTTCCGAAAATTTCTCGAAATACTCCTCCAGTTTATACGAAAAACCCAAAGGGTCATTACCTTTAATTAATCCAGAAAAAATAAATAATATACCAACAAAAAATCTAGAAAAGTATAATAAAATTTTAATCATAGGTTTTGAGTTTATAAGTTGTAATTAAGCATTTATTTTTTCGCTTTTCTCACCCAATCTAATCATTGCAAAAACAGCATAATTTATAATGTCTAAATAATTGGCATCCAATCCTTCTGATATAATTGTTTTGCCATCATTATCTTCAATTTGTTTAACTCTCAATAATTTCATCAAAATTAAATCGGTTAACGAACTCACGCGCATATCTCTCCACGCTTCGCCATAATCATGGTTTTTATCCTGCATTAAATTTTTGGCGTTTTGTAAATATAGTAAATATAAGGTAGCAATTTCCTCATTGTATCCAATTTTTTCCTCGTTAGACACACCTTTTTCCAATTGAATTAAAGCCATTGCACAATAGTTTATAATCCCAATATATTCGGATTCTACACCTTCGTTAATTTTGGAAAAACCATTTTCTTCAATAGTTCTGATGCGTTGCGCTTTGATAAAAATTTGATCCGTTAAGGATGGAGTTCTTAAAATTCTCCATGCAGTTCCGTAATCTTTCATTTTTTTTAAAAAAATATCTTTACATTTATCAATTACGATATCAAATTGTTTATTCGTATTAGCCATGCTATAAAATTAAAAAAAATCAAGTAGATGATAAATATGCTATCTCACAAAAATTATCAATTAAACTATAAAGGTACTTTAATATCTTTACGTGAGCCAAAAATTATGGGAGTAATCAACCTTACGCCTGATTCTTTTTATGAACAAACTCGCCATCAAAATGTTAATAAAGTTTTAGATACGGTGGGGAAAATGATGGAGGAAGGGGTAGATATACTGGATTTTGGTGCGTATTCTACAAGGCCTGGTGCTTTGGATATTTCTATTGAAGAAGAATTGGATAGATTGTTACCTGTTTTGGAGTTGGTAAATAAAAATTTCCCTCAGTTGTATATTTCGGTTGATACCTTTAGGCACCAAGTTGCACAGCAAGCTTTAAATTACGGTGCAGGAATAATTAACGATGTAATGGGCGGGAAGTTTGATCCTAAAATGTGGGATGTTGTATTGCAAAATCAGTGTATTTATATAGCTATGCATACACAAGGTACACCTCAAAATATGCAAGATAATCCAAGTTATCAAAATGTTACAGTTGAAGTTACCCAAGAATTATCGATGGTGAAACACGAACTTTTTACTCGTGGCTTTAATAATTTAGTTGTCGATCCTGGTTTTGGTTTCGGCAAAACTTTAGCGCATAATTATGAATTGATGCAAAATTTAGAACAATTACAGTTACTGCAAGTTCCTGTTTTAGTTGGGGTAAGTAGGAAATCCATGATTTATAAATTACTACAAACCACGCCACAACAAGCGCTAAACGGTACTACTGTTTTAAATACTGTTGCCTTATTAAAAGGTGCAAATATTTTAAGAGTTCATGATGTTTTAGAGGCAGTAGAAGTTAAAAAAATAGTATCTCAACTATTTAGTTATTAGGTATTTATGTAGTGCTTTGTAATTTTGCTTACTATAGTAAGCAATTTTAGATAAAAATGCTTGTTGTGGTAAGCATTTTTTAGTTTACAATCTATTTAATTGAATCAATAAGAATTAAAATAAATTAATTAAAATGATTCTTGAGTTTACTCTAATTTCAACTTGTTAAATTTTAGTAATTATACATGATTTTATAAGATAATGTGATAATGGTTACTTGGTTAAAATTTGTTTGTGTTATTTTTGAACAGTTACTTTTAAGCCAGTTGATTGTTTTAATTTTAGCAAATGATATTTACAATGGATATAAATATTTTAATTATGAATAGAGCCATGAATCGTTTGGACACAAACACAAATGATCGAAAAGCTTAAAATGTTCATGAACACAAATAAAAATAAAATGCTCTGTGAATAATAGTGTATGACAATTAAAAAACAAATTATACAGATATGAGAAATATATTTACTACATTTTTAGTTTTGGCATTTTTTATAGGATTTTCATCGGATAAATTACCTTATAAATGGGAAATTCAATCCAATACTATCCAAAATAATCAACTAGAAATTATACTAACTTGTACAATTGATAAAGGATGGCATGTATATTCAATCAACAACCCAGATGGCGGAAGTATTCCTACTACTTTTAGTTTTGAAAATGATAAGTTTATTAATATTATTCAGCCTTGGTCGGAACCTCAACCTACAATTGTGTACGAAGAGGTTTTTGAAGTAGATCAGTGGTATCATTCTGGCGCAGTACAGTTTAAAAGTGTGATTGAAATAGGAGATGGTTTTCCTGATAAAAATTTACAATTAACCATTCAATCTATGGCTTGTATGGACGATGGAGTTTGTACGCCACCCGAAAATTTTGATTTCACGATTGATATTCCTGAAAAAGAAAGTTCCGAAAATAGTGGTTATTTATGGGTTTTTTGGATAGGTTTTGGTGCAGGATTTTTAGCTTTATTAACACCTTGTGTGTTCCCAATGGTACCGATGACGGTTACATATTTTACTAAACAAAAAGAAAAAGGTATTCAAAAAGCGATTATTTATGGCTTGTTTATTATTGTAATTTATGTGAGTTTAGGTTTGGGTTTAACACTGTTGTTTGGTCCCGAAACGCTGTATAATATGTCGAGTAGCGCTAGCTTTAATATCATATTTTTCATCATTTTTGTAGTATTTGCCTTAAGTTTTTTAGGTGCATTTGATATCGTTTTACCACAATCATGGGTGAATAAAATGGATCAAAAATCGGATAGCAAAGGTTTAATGGGTTTATTTTTTATGGCATTTACCTTAACGTTAGTTTCTTTCTCTTGTACAGGTCCAATAATGGGCTCTTTACTAGTTAAAACAGCTATCGGTGGCGAGTTGTTGTTGCCATTTATGGGTATGTTAGGTTTTGGTATTGCCTTAGCTTTACCATTTACTTTATTTGCATTTTTCCCTACTTGGTTAAATAAATTACCAAAATCTGGCTCGTGGTTAAATACGGTAAAAGTTGTTTTAGGATTTTTAGAGTTAGCTTTAGCATTTAAATTTTTATCCAACGCCGATTTAGTTTTACAAGCAGGATGGCTTAAACGTGAAGTTTTTATTGTAATTTGGGTAGTTATTTTTGCCTTTACAAGTTTATATTTATTGGGTAAATTTAGAATGTCGCACGATAGTAAAGTTGAAACCCTAAGTGTTACTCGATTATTGTTTTCATTAATATTCATGATGTTTTCACTTTACTTAGCAACCGGATTATGGGGTGCGAAATTAAAGTTATTGAGTGGTGTTTTACCTCCTGAAACCTATGCCGAAAATCAATTTCATAGTAATTCATTCACCACTTCAAATACTGTAGATTCCAAAGAAAAAAAATGTCCTAACGGTCTCACTTGTTTTTTCGATTATGAAGAAGGTTTAGAGTATGCTAAGTTGTTAAATAAGCCTATTTTGTTGGATTTTACAGGTTTTAGCTGTGCGAATTGCCGAAGAATGGAGGAGAATGTGTGGACGGTACCTGAAATTGATAAATTAATTAGAGATGAATATGTATTGATTAGTTTATACGTGGACGATGAGTACAATCAATTGCCCGAAAATAAACAATATACCTCCAAAGTTAGTGGTAAAAAAATTACAACTTACGGCGCAAAATGGAAAGATTTACAAATAGAACGTTTCCAGGAATTATCGCAACCTTTGTATGTATTATTACACCACGACGAAACGATTTTGCAAAAGCCAATTGCTTATGAAACTAATGCCGAAATGTATAAAGAATTTTTACAAAAAGGATTAAAACGTTTTGAAAGTTTAAGTGGCATAAAAATTGACTAATCTTTACTATTTTTTACATTATGCATAAGATATTATTTTTATTATTAATCCTTACAGGGTTTGCAAAAGCACAAGATTTACCCGTTACCAGCGATGTAATTCAAGATCAATCAACCAACTTTAAAATTTGTTTTAAAGTAGATGAAAACTGGATGGTGTACGATAAGGTAGATGGAGAAGATGGTCCTATTCCTTTACAAATCGAATTTAATAATCCACAAAATATTAACGTTTCCAATACCGAAAAACCTAAATTAAAATCAAAATTCGACGATGTTTTTGAGGTAAATATAGATTATTTTGATTCCAATGTATGTTACAATATAAACACTCAAAAAATCAATTCCGCACAACCCGCGCAAATCACAATAGATTATACCTATATGATGTGTAATTTAAAAACAGGAATTTGCCTTCCGCCAACTTCTAACTCCTCAAATTTGTTATTTAAGTAAACTTCTATTTAATAAATAAACTTAAAGTAAATTGTGTTATGATTTACTTTTGAATTTTAATATTATTTTTGCACAAATTTTAAAAACCTTAATATGATCAAAAAATTATTATTTGTAATCTTTGCTATTACTATTTTAAGCTGTAAAAAAGAAAGTGTAGAAGACTTAGAGTCTGATTTAACCTCAAAAAATGGATTAGTGATAGTAAAACTAATTGATGATGGCGAAAATTATATTAAAAATGTTGAGGAATACCTTTTTACATTTTCGGAAAACGGTACTGTTAACGCTGTGAAAAACAATTTAACAACTTCTGGAACATATAGAGTTTACAAGGATGACAATAAAATAGAGTTGGAAATGCAATTTGAAGATAACTCTGATTTAGAAGAATTAAATGAAGATTGGACTTTTTTTTCTAAAGAAAACGGAATGTTAAGCTTTGATGAAGATGATGATTTTTTAGTTTTTAAAATGAAATAGTTGAATTAAACTTATAGAATCAATAGTAAATTGTTTTATATTTAATTTATCTAAAAATCCATTAAGCATTCTTAATGGATTTTTTTGTTTAAGTAGATATTTTTAATTTAGATTCATTCTAAACTAAAAACATATTCTATACTAAAAAAAATCTTAAGTGTGGCACTTGTTATACAATTTATGAGTTGCCAAAAAAACGATGTAGAAAAATTAGAATCCGATTTAACCGTTAAAAACGGATTAGTAATTACGCAATTTATCGAAGATGGCGAAAATGAACTAAATGATGTAAAAGATTACGTTTTTACTTTTACAGATGACGGAAAGGTGAGCGCAATAAAAAATAATGTTACTACAACAGGTACTTATAGGGTTTTTAAAGATGATGGTAAAACAGAGTTGATGATGAACTTTACGAATAATCCAGATTTATCCGAACTAAGTGATGATTGGTATTTTGTATCCTCTGAAAATGGGCAAATCACCTTTGAGGAAGAAAATGATTTGTTAGTGTTTAAAAATAAATAATTGTTGTACCTACTTAAATATAGTAAAATGAAAAATATTGTAAACGGTTTTTTAGTAGCAGCATTTTTAATTTTTTATTCACCTATTATAGCGCAAGAAAATAACGATACCGAAACCTTGTTGGGGGATAAATTACCACAATTATCCGATTTAGGTTTTTATATTGCACCAGCCTATCAATTTACTCAGTTGGACGAAGCAGCTGCTTCATTATTTCATATCCGAGGCGGAATTTCGTATAAAAAACAATTTAATATTGGTGGGTTTTATAATGTATCCTTAAATCAAATTTATCCTTCAAACGAAGTTTTACCAAATGCGTACATGGATTATTGGAACGCTGGAGGATACGTTGAATATACAGTTTTGGATAAAAAACTAGTGCATGTAACTTTGCCCATTTATATAGGATATGGGGAAGCACAAATGGACAATGAAATGGGCGAGTTAGATTTAGGAGAAGCAAACTTTGCAACTTTTGAGCCTAATTTATTGTTAGAGATTAATTTACATAAATATGCAAAATTCAACATAGGCGGAGGGTATAGATGGGTAAGCGAAATGAATTATCGAAATTTTAATCAAAACGATATCAGTGGAATTACAGCTAGTGTTGGAATTAAATTTGGTATATTTTAACTATAATTTTTAATTTTCAATTTTTAAAAAGTACTCTCTAAAGGAGTACTTTTTTTGTTGTATAAAGATAATCAGTGTTTTACTCCCGGTTTTAATTAAAAATCATATTCATAAAAACCGTAACATGATTTTTATCATGTACTAAGTTGATAGGCATCATTTAAATTCCTTAGGTTTCTACCGACTTTTGTAATCAAAATTACACAATGGGAATTCTGATTTTTTTAATTATTGTAAGTTTAGTTATAGCCCTTTTCTTTTTGGGCGTATTTATTTGGTCGGTTAAAAAAGGCCAATTTGATGATGATTACACGCCATCCTTACGCATGTTAAACGATGATGAAAAACCTAATGTAAAACAAACTAATTCTATAAATCAATAATCATGAACAATCCGCAAATTGAACAATTTTCGTACAACAACACGTTGGTAAGAAAATTTGCTTATGCAACTATCTTGTGGGGAACAGTTGGGTTTTTAGTAGGTTTACTATTGGCACTCCAAATGTTTTTGCCCGAATTAAACGCCAATTTACCTTGGCTAACCTTTGGAAGGCTTCGTCCTTTACATACCAATGCTGTTATTTTTGCCTTTGTAGGTAACGGTATGTTTATGGGTATTTATTACTCCTTACAACGTTTATGTAAAACAAGGGTGTTTAGCGATTTATTAGGGAATATCCATTTTTGGGGTTGGCAATTAATTATTGTATCGGCAGCAATTAGCTTACCTTTAGGTTATACCACAGGTAAGGAGTATGCTGAGTTAGAGTGGCCGATAGATTTAGCAATTACAGTTGTTTGGGTAGTTTTTGGTTGGAATATGTTTGGAACAATTTTACGTCGTAGAGTTAAACATATTTATGTTGCTATTTGGTTTTACATTGCATCTTTTGTTACCGTTGCAGTTTTACACATTGTAAATTCTATCGAAATACCTGTTACATTCATGAAAAGTTATTCGTGGTACGCAGGTGTTCAAGATGCCTTAGTACAATGGTGGTACGGGCACAATGCAGTGGCATTTTTCCTAACCACACCGTATTTAGGTTTAATGTATTATTTTATTCCTAAAGCAGCCAATCGTCCGGTTTACTCTTACAGATTATCGATTATTCACTTTTGGGCTTTAATCTTTATCTATATTTGGGCTGGTCCGCATCACTTATTATACACATCATTGCCAGATTGGGCACAATCCTTAGGTACAGTATTTTCTATCATGTTAATTGCACCATCTTGGGGCGGTATGTTAAACGGATTGTTAACTTTAAGAGGTGCATGGGATAAAGTTAGAGATGACGCAACCTTAAAATTTATGGTGGTTGCTGTTACTTGTTACGGTATGGCAACTTTTGAGGGACCAATGTTATCGCTTAAAAATGTTAATGCTATTAGTCACTTTACCGATTGGACCATCGCTCACGTGCATGTAGGTGCATTAGGATGGAACGGATTTTTAACTTTTGGTATGATGTATTGGTTGATACCTAAGGTTTTTAATACCCAATTATACTCTAAAAAATTAGCCAACATACATTTTTGGTTAGGTACCTTAGGAATTATATTGTATGCAGTACCAATGTATTTTGCAGGATTTTTTCAAAGTTTAATGTGGAAAGAATTTACTCAAGAAGGTGTTTTAGCGCATCCTAACTTTTTAGAAACAGTAATCGAAATTTTCCCCGCATATTATACACGTGCTATTGGAGGTAGTTTATTTATAGTAGGTGCATTGGTTATGATTTATAACTTGTATCGTACAACTAAAACAGGCGTATTTGAAGCCGAAGAACCTGCAAGTGCACCTGCATTAGTAGAGGAAGAACACCATGGCGATAAAAAAGAACACTGGCATAGATGGATTGAAAAACGTCCAGTACAATTAATGTTATTAAGCTTATTAGTTATTTTAATTGGTGGTTTAGTAGAAATGATGCCTACTTTCTTAGTAGAATCTAATATTA
>JACCDH010968151.1_pt1 | contig 14402 bp, 14 predicted proteins | sample 7442481 | NCBI WGS metagenome assembly JACCDH01 (sample SAMN15323433, study PRJNA562643) | freshwater metagenome | isolation source: river surface water | place: USA:Blue River Watershed | collected 2017-08-15
GAATGATACATGCGCAGAAAATTGATTTAACCATATTGGGTGCCATGGAAGTTTCTGAAATGGGGGATATTGCCAATTGGAAAATACCAGGTAAAATGGTAAAAGGCATGGGAGGCGCAATGGACTTAGTCGCTTCTGCAAAAAATATTATCGTCGCCATGCAACATATCAATAAAGCAGGTGAAAGTAAATTATTGCCCACTTGTAGTTTGCCACTTACTGGAATCAAATGCGTTAAAAAAATTGTAACCGAGTTAGCCGTATTATCTGTATTGCCTGAAGGAGGCTTTAAATTATTGGAGCGCGCACCGGGCGTTAGCGTTGAAACCATTAAAAAAGCCACTCTGGGTAAACTCATCATTGAAGGTGAGATTCCAGAAATGGCTTTTGATTAAGTCGCTAATTTATAAGTTACCTCTCAAATCCTGCTCTCTTTCCAATGCCTCAAATAAGGCTTTGAAATTACCTGCGCCAAATGACTTTGCGCCTTTCCTTTGTATAATTTCAAAAAATAAAGTAGGGCGATCTTCTACTGGCTTTGTAAATATTTGCAATAGGTACCCTTCATCATCTCGGTCAACTAAAATGCCTAATTTTTTTAAAGGGGCCACATTCTCATCTATAGGTCCAATACGATCTAGTAAATCATCATAATAAGTGGACGGAATATTTAAAAACTCTACGCCTCGGCTTTGTAATTTCTCCACGGTATCTACAATATTATCAGTAGCAATAGCTATATGCTGAACGCCTGGTCCATTGTAAAAATCTAAGTACTCTTCTACTTGTGACTTCTTTTTTCCTTCAGCAGGTTCATTGATAGGAAACTTTACAAAACCGTTTCCATTACTCATCACTTTACTCATGAGTGCTGAATATTCGGTTGATATTTGTTTATCGTCAAAAGTGAGAATGTTTTTAAAGCCCATTACTTCCTCATAGAAACCTACCCAAGTATTCATTTCATTCCAACCCACATTCCCAACACAGTGATCAATATATTTAAGTCCTACAGAACTTGGGTTATAATTATTTTCTAGCTTTCTAAATCCTGGCATAAATACACCCTGATAATTTTTTCTTTCAACAAACAAGTGCACTGTATCACCATAAATATGAATACCGCTCATTTTAATTTCACCATGCTCGTCTTGAATAGTATGGGGCTGCATATAAGGCTTTGCTCCGCGCTTCACTGTTTGTTCAAATGCGTCATAAGCGTCTGTAACAGTTAATGCTATTGCTTTAACGCCGTCACCATGCTTGTGTATATGTTCTGCGATGGCACCATTGGAATGTAATGGAGTAGTTAAAATTAATTTTATTTTATCCTGCATTAAAACGTAAGAAACTTTTTCCTTATCTCCTGTTTCTGGTCCACTGTAGGCATAATTTTGATAGCCAAATGCTGTTTTATAATAATGCGCCGCTTGTTTTGCATTGCCTACATACAACTCTACATAATCGGTTCCCAATAAGGGTAAAAAATCCTGGTTCATTCCGTTGCTTTCCATTGTTATTTTTTATATTTTATTTTTTGAGTGAGGGGTTAATTAATGTTGAATCAACCCTTATTTATTCGATATTATGTTGCCAACTTTTGTGATAATTTTCGTCTTCAATTAACAACGCTTCTTCCGTAATCATTAATGGCCTGAAAGGATCAATCATTACCGCTAATTCATCGGTTTTTTCCTTACCAATTGATTTTTCAACACTTCCTGGGTGTGGGCCATGTGGTATGCCACCTGGGTGTAAAGTGATTTGACCTTGAACAACCGATTTTCTGCTCATAAAATCACCATCTACATAATACAACACTTCATCACTATCCACATTGCTGTGATTATAAGGAGCAGGAATCGCATCGGGATGATAATCGTATTTTCTGGGTACGAAAGAGCAAATCACAAAATTGTGTGCTTCAAAAGTTTGGTGCACAGGTGGTGGTTGATGAACTCTTCCGGTAATAGGTTCAAAATTATGAATTGAAAAAGCCCATGGATAATGATATCCATCCCATCCTATAAAATCAAAAGGATGTGTACCGTAAGTGTATGGATAAATTAAACCTTGCTTTTTTATTAAAATTTTAAAATCACCTTCTTGATCAAAAGTTGTTAAATCACTTGGTCGTCTAATATCTCTTTCACAGAAAGGAGCGTGCTCCATTAATTGTCCAAACTGATTTTGATAACGCTTCGGAAAACGAATAGGGCTATAGCTTTCAATAATAAATAGTCTATTGTTTTCATCATCAAATTCCATTTGATAAATAGTGCCTCTTGGCACTACTAAATAATCACCGTAGGAAAATTTAATTTTCCCAAATCCTGTTTTTAAAGTGCCCGTACCTTTATGAATAAAAATTACTTCGTCGGCTTGACTATTTTTATAAAAATAATCGGTCATTGATTTTTTAGGGGCAGCCAAAGAAATTTGCAAATCGGAATTTACTAAAACTGCTTTTCTGCTTTTCAAATAATCATCTTCAGGTTTTACATTAAAACCTAATAAACTAGTATGACGTAAATGTTTTTCTTTCGCAATTTTTGGCTCAACAGAATAAGGCGTACCTAATTCTTTAACAATGGTTGGCGGATGTGTATGATACACTAATGAATACATACCCGAAAAACCTTCAGTGGAAACTAATTCTTCTGCATACAATTTTCCATTGGGTTGTCTAAATACAGTGTGTCTTTTGGAGGGAATATCTCCTAATGTGTGGTATATTGGCATAAATTACATTTTCAAGCACCACAATACTAACAATTATTAGCAAAAAATAAAATAATATTTTTACCTTTGACAAAAGTATTGAATTCTTATTTTTCAAAAAAGGGCAAACCTGCTTTTAATATCATAAAATATTGATAATCAATGAAATTAGTTAGTTATTTACAAAATAAGGAAATTCAATTAGGGGCAATGGTACAGGAAAACCTTTATGCCCTTCAAAAGGTGAACGATAACCTGCCAAAGGATATCATATCCTTCCTACAATTAGGGACTGAAAAAATAAAGGAAACAGAGCAGCAATTAATGAGCATGGTAGCTAACCAAAGTGCCATTTTACCAGTACAGGATTATACTTTACTTGCGCCGGTACCTCATCCAACCTCTTGCAGAGATGGTTATGCTTTTCGTCAACATGTAGAAGCGGCTCGAAGAAACAGAGGTGTTGAAATGATCAAAGAATTTGATCAATACCCTATATTTTATTTTACCAATCACAATGCAGTGCAAGGACCTGGTCCAGTGTATTGTATGCCTGATCATTTTCAGCAACTTGATTTTGAATTAGAAATTGCCATTGTCATTGGCAAAGAAGGTAGAAACATAAAAGCAAAAGATGCGGATGAATACATTGCAGGCTTTACCATTATGAATGACCTTAGTGCTCGAAAATTACAAATGGAAGAGATGTTATTGAATTTGGGTCCAGCAAAAGGAAAAGATTTCTCTACGGTTATTGGTCCGTGGTTGGTAACACCCGATGAATTAAAAAATAATTTAGTGCCCGCTAAACAGGGGCATGTGGGCAATAATTATAATTTATCGATGAACTGTTGGGTGAATGATCAATTAGTTTCATCAGGTAATGTAAAAGATATGGATTGGACTTTTGCTGAAATTATTGAAAGATGTTCCTACGGAGTGACAGTTTATCCTGGTGATGTGATTGGCTCTGGAACTGTTGGTACGGGCTGTTTTTTGGAATTAAATGGTACTGGTAAACTGCATGACCCTAATTATATAGCACAGTGGTTGCAACCCAATGATGTGGTAAGAATGCAAATAGATGGCTTAGGTACTTTGGTGAATACCATTCATGCAGAAGCAACTGATTGGTCTATTTTATCCTTAAAAAAATAATAGAATAAATACTTTTTCATGGTCACATTTGAAACGGATAAGCTAAGCCCACAGGAAATACAAAAGTATTTACAGTATGCAATTGCGCCAAGGCCCATATGTTTTGCATCCACCATCGACTTAGAGGGAAATGTGAATTTGAGTCCATTTAGTTTTTTTAATTTGTTTAGTATGAATCCCCCCATTTGTATTTTTTCCCCATCAAGAAGGGTAAGGGACAATACGACTAAACATACACTTGAAAATATTAAACAAGTACCTGAATGTGTCATTAATATTGTGAATTATGATATGGTACAACAAGCCTCATTGGCAAGCTGTGATTATCCAAAAGGCACTAATGAATTTATAAAAGCAGGATTTACAGCTTTACCTTCTGAACTAGTGAAACCACCAAGAGTAGCGGAATCACCTATTCAGCTTGAATGTATCGTGCAAGAAGTAATTACTTTGGGTGAAAGTGCAGGTGCTGGTAATTTGGTGTTGGCCCTCATTAAAAAAATACATATTAGTGAAGCGGTAATGGATAGTCAGCATAATATTGATCAGGCCAAATTGGATTTAGTAGCTCGATTAGGAGGTGATTGGTATGCGCGCATAACCGAAGAAAATTTATTTAAAGTAGAAAAGCCCAATACAAAACTGGGCATTGGGTTTGATCAATTGCCCGAAGGTATTATCAATTCCCCTTTATTATCCAATAATGAAAAAGCACAGTTGGCCAATATCGACATTGTGCCAGCAGCTAGCATCCAACAAAATAATAATTTTTCTGAAGCTACTATTTTGAAAATAAAATCAGCCCTTGCGCAACAAAAAACCGAAGAGGCTTGGCAAATTATTCGAACTTCAGTTTAGCATCAATAATTTTTAATCCGTCAGTGATTAGCTTGTGAAACTTTGGATAGTCCACCATTTGTGCATTCAAGTGTTCCCTTATTTCATTGGCTAAGCTTGCATTACTTGGGTTGGTATCTGCTATTTCTAAAATTTCTAAAGCGCCTAACCAGTCTTCTTTAAATTCAGCTTTCAAATTATTCCATATTGTGAACAGTTCATCACCTGTTTCATTTTGTTCCCTGTAATTTCTGATTTGCTTAAATATATTTTGATAGTTTATATCATGCTGGGAATAATTTTGCTGATAAGTTCTTTTTGGAGAAACGTATAATTGATCTTCAAAAATATTTTTATCTGCTGTTCCATTAAATACCGAAACAATGGAATCCCCAATAGCCATATCATAAATGCCCCAGGAAGGATCAAAGAATACATTACCTGCTTCGTCAGTTACTTTACAATGTTCAAAGGACATAATGAGTAACTTATTTTCTTTAAAACAAGTATTGATTAATTTTCCATTTACTTCAATTCCATTTTCGAAGCATAGCTGAATAGTAGCCCCTATATCCCAGCCTTTTTCCATTAAATCCTGTGGAGTAAAGTCCTCTAATTTTTTTGAAATTCCTGTAATGTTTCCCACCGGTGCGCCAAAACCTTCGGCATGATAATCTGGACCATGTGAAGGAAGTAATTGATCGTTAAAACAAAGTGTAGTAGGGCTATTGGTATTGATGTATTTAATTTGATGATTAATATCTTTTACTACTTTACTAAATACACCCGACACCTGTAAGCCTGAACTAAACACGGCAGTACATATATTTTTACATTCAATAGCTTTTAATATACTTTCGATACCGCCCACTCTATAGGCCATTTTACTTTCGAATTGTTGTAATACATCAATTAAGTTTTGGAATGTAGGGGTTACAAAAAGTTGCGGTTGCTCCTTTGTAATATCATACCCATAATTTAAAGCATCAATGGTGTAGATAATTTTTTTTACTTCTGGTCGCATGCAAGAAGCACTTTCTCCTATTGAAGAAAGCAACCCAGCACCATAAATTTTTGGATTTTGGACATCGCCAATTAATCCATATTCTACGGTCCACCATTGCAACCTACTTAAAAGGGCCATTTCCGATGGAGTACCTAAATTTTGTTGATTCAATAAAACCAAAGCTTCTGCTTTAGCTAATTCTTCCTTGTCAACATTAGGGACTTCTTTTAAAATGGATAGTGCCCTAATGGATTCATACAACTCATAATCCTTTGAAGAAAATAATGCCTTTGTTCCAATGGCACCTAAATAACTTAGGTATTGATTGTATTTAGTATCACTAATAATGGGGGCATGTCCTGCGGATTCATGAATAATATCTGGTGCCGAAGTATATTCAATATGTTCCAATTGACGAATGTCTGCAGCAATCACCAAAACGCGGTAAGCTTGAAATTCCATAAATGCTGCTGGAGGAATAAATCCGTCCACTGTCACAGCACCCCATTCAATTTTGGCAAGTGCATCATTTATTTCTTGTAAGCTTGGAATTTTCTCAATGGTTAATCCTGCTTTTTTTAATCCAGGTATATATGGGTAATAGGCTACATTTTTTAAGTAGCTATAATTCTGACGCATCACATAACGCCATACCGCATGATTTACCGAAGTATATTTATCGTATTCTTGTTCAATGATGTATTTTTTCAAATGCAATGGAAGGTTTGCCACTTGCTTATTATGATAATCAAAAAAAGCGTCCATAATTTTCTAAAAATTTAAGTGCGATAATAATTGCTTAACCATCGTTTTGGGTCCAACATAAAATGGGATAGTTTGATGAATGCTATTAGGCTGAATATCCAAAACCATGGAATCGTTTGTTGTTGCAAGTCCGCCAGCTTGTTCGGCTATGAATGCTAGCGCATTTGCTTCAAACAATAATCTTAATTTCCCATTAGGATATTGGTTGGTTCTTGGATATATAAAAATACCCCCCTTTAATAAATTGCGATGAAAATCGGCTACTAAAGATCCAATATACCTACTTGACATTCTTTTTTCTTTACACTCGTTGATATAAGTGGTTACCCCCTTGTCTAAAATGTCAAAACTAAGTCCTTCATTCATTGAATAATAATTACTAGCATTTTTAAAAACCAAGGCTGGATGTGACAAAACATATTCGCCCAAAGTGCTTTCATATGTAAATCCGTTTACACCGTTCCCCGTAGAAAATACTAACATTGTGGATGGTCCATATAAAATATAACCTGCCGCTATTTGTTCTCTACCTTTCTGTAAAAAGTCTGACTCTTGTAAAGGTTCGCTTGGCGGTGTCTGCTTTTTATAAATAGAAAAGATTGTGCCAATTGATACATTCACATCAATATTACTAGAGCCATCTAATGGATCAATCGTCACAATATATTTTCCATTATTTTCTAAATCAATAAACTGTTCTGTTGCTTCAGAAGCTATACCACAAGCTTCGCCCCCCTTTGACAATGCTCTTGTGAATCTTGTATTGGCTAGTAAGTCTAATTTTTGCTGATGATCGCCCCCTGAATTCATTAAGCCAACATATCCCATTATATCTACCAACCCTGCTTTATTAATTTCACGATTAACTACTTTAGAGGCTAATGCAACGTCTCTCAACAATTGTGATAATTCGCCAGCGGCATTTGGATATTGACTTTGATTGCTTTTAATAAAACGATCCAAAGTTATACCAATCGGCAAATCGATCCTTGATTTTTCCATATAAGAGTTGCTACGTTAACTATTTATCTAACACTGATGGTTAATTATTTATATTTTAAATAATTATGCTCAAAAAGGTTTTTTAATTTATTTGCCTGTTGTACATAAGCGTCCTTATCTGTCCAAGCGTCGATAGGATTTAAAATGGTACTTGGTACATTTTCACAAGTGGTAGGAATCGATAAGTTAAAATAAGGTTCAGTGTGAAAAGTAACATTCTGAAATAAGTTTTCATGAATGGCATCAATCATTGCCCTTGTATACTTTAAGTCTATTCTTTTTCCAACACCGTATCCTCCTCCAATCCATCCTGTGTTGATTAGCCAAACATTTGTATTGTGCTGCGTAATTTTTTCAGCCAATAATTTTGCATAAACAGTAGGCTTCCAAACCATAAAAGCGGCACCAAAGCAAGAGGAGAAAGTAGCTACTGGCTCTGTAACACCCATTTCTGTGCCTGCTACTTTTGCGGTATAACCACTTATAAAATGATATTGCGCTTGTTCAGCATTTAATTTACTAACTGGAGGCAGCACTCCAAATGCATCACAGGTTAAAAATATAATATGATTCGGATGGCCACCAATACAAGGAATTTTTGCATTTGGTATAAATTCAATTGGGTATGCAGCCCTTGTGTTTTCGGTAATTGACTTATCGTTATAATCTACTTTTTTAGTAGTAGGGTCAAAAACGACGTTTTCTAAAATAGTCCCTCTTTTGATTGCTTGATAAATTTCAGGTTCTTTCTGTGGCTCTAAATTAATTGCTTTTGCATAACATCCACCTTCAATATTTGAAATCCCACTTTCACTCCAGATATGTTCATCGTCACCTATCAAATTCCTATTTGGATCTGCCGACAATGTAGTTTTACCGGTGCCACTCAAACCAAAAAATAAACTCACAGCACCATTGGCAGCCTCATTTGCAGAACAATGCATTGATAGCATTTGATTCAATGGCATCAAATAGTTAAGCAATGAAAAAATTGCTTTTTTCATTTCACCTGCATATTCGGTTCCAAAAATCAAAATCTCTTTTTGCTCAAAAGACAATTGAATGGAAGTACTTGTGGTAATGCCTTTGATAGTAGTATCTGCTTTACAAGCACCTGCATTATAAAGTACATAATCAGGTGTACCAAAATCAGCTAACTCCTGTTGCGTTGGTCGAATCAGCATATTGTACATAAACAATGCATGGTATGCTTTTGTACAAATAATCCTTACTTTGATAGTATTTTTTTTATCCCATACCGCATATCCATCTACAATAAATAAGTCTGTACAGGTATTAAAAAAATCAATCGCATTTTTTTTTGCTTGCTTAAAGGACGTTGGGTCGATAGGTTGATTTACCTCCCCCCAATTAATACTTTCTTTAGTACTTTCTTCCAATACAATTCGCTTATCTTTTGGACTACGCCCTGTTTTTTCACCAGAATAAACGATCAAAGCGCCGGTATCTGATAAAGCTGAACCCTTATCTGTCTCTAATGATAGCTGTATTAATGCGTCACTTGATAAATTTGCATGTAAAGTTGGAGTAATAATGCCAAGATTTGATAAATCAACCATATACATATTATTTAGAATGCAATAATACTAACAAATGGTAGCTTTAAAGCAATAAATTTCAAATTTTGGAAAATTTTTTGTGGGTAAAAACCCTCGGGCAAAGTTAAAAAAGGCGGAAAGAACCCATCAACAACATAAAGTATTGGTGATGGTGAATTTATCAAATGAGCCACAAACAGCCATATTTGAAAAAATAAGCACTAAGGGAGCGCCTTTATATGGGAAGGCAAAATTCAATAAAAATCAAGTAGCACTTAATCCTTATGAGGTAGTAGTGATTGCTATACCATAATTCAATTAAAAAGGGTTTACGATTATTACTCGTAAACCCTTTTTGAAAAAAATACATCGTACCGAAGTAGTATAAATTATTTGAACCTTATTTAGGTAAAACAACTGCATCCACTACATGGATCAATCCGTTGTTTGCAGCTAAATCGGTTGCCACTACTGTAGAAGTTGCACCTTTTTCGTCAGTTAAAATTACCTTACCTTCTTTGATAGAAGCAACTAGGTTACCACCACTAACTGTTTTTAGGGTTGCTGAACCACCGCCATCAGTGATGGCTTTAACTACTGCTGCAGCATTAAAACTTCCAGCAATTACGTGGTAAGTTAAAATTTTAACTAATGCAGCCTTGTTCTCTGGCTTAAGAAGATAGCTAACTGTAGCAGCTGGTAGTTTTGCAAATGCCGCGTTTGTTGGTGCAAAAACGGTAAATGGTCCTGCGCTTTGTAAAGTAGTCACCAAGTCGGCAGCTTTAACAGCAGCAACTAAAGTGGTATGATCTTTTGATCCAACAGCAACGTCAACTAATGTTTTTTGAGCGTTTACTGTGGTTGTTCCTGCAATAGTTACAACTATTGCTACTAGTAAGTTTTTGAAATTCATTTTAAATTGTTTTTACTATAACACCAGGATCATTGAATAGTTGTGTATTTATCATTAAATAATTATTTTTTCATCTACTAGCTTGATAGTCAGCTAAGTAGTTTTTCATATAACATTCAATGAACTACTTGCCTATTTTAATCGTATATTTAGATACAATCACAAGTCAAATATGTTCAAGAAATTTACCACTTCAGATGTTTTTATGCTAGTTGCAGCATTCTCTTCGCTTATTTTTTCAGAATTATTATGGTTTAAAGGAGAGAAAGAGGCAGCCATTTTTATTGGATTATGGGTTCCATCCATTTTAGGATTTGCGATTCTTTTAAAACTAATAAATGCTAAAAATGATTGAGATAATACCCTATTTTGCCGCTTTCGTAACTATATTATTTGGTATTGGATTTATCCTTTCTCTCAATAAATTCAAAGGATATAAATAATTTGTATATGAATAAGTTTTTACAAATAGCCAGTAATAACTTTGATTCATATTTTAGTCCTAAAGCGATAAGAAAAATTGAATTACTACTCCTAAGAGCAGCCGTTTTTTCTTTTATTCTACATTTAGTCATTATTTATTTAGGCAATCATTTTGCCTACTTTCAAAACCTGCAGCATAGTTACTTAAAAGCAATATATACCCCCTTTAGCTTTATACTTTTTTACGAAGTTTTTCTTTTAGTCATTATCATACCTAATTCAATATCCGAGTTTATAGGTAAGCAATTTGAGGTAATCACACTCATTACTTTAAGAAGTTTTTTTCATGATATTGCAGATTTTAATTTGCAAGAACCTGTTCATTTTCAAAACCCTGCATTTATCAGTTTATTGTATGATTTGGGGGCATCTATTATTATGTTAGGCCTGACCATATTGTATTATAAAATTTATCATTACAATAATAAAGCAGAAGTGATAAATGAATTAAATAAGTTTATTCAAATCAAGAAATTAGTTTCTTTAAGTATGATTGTAGTTTTATTGATACTAAGTATCACTAGTTTATTTACTTGGTCTTTGGATATGATGAAAGCATTAATGGTTAATGAAAATTATCCGAATCCAAATACTGTTTTTTATGAAGACTTCTTTTCCATCATGATTTTCGTAGATGTTTTACTCTTAATCATTTCATTTACATTCCATTCTTCCTTTTTTATCATATTCAGAAATGCCAGTTTCATTATAACAACCATTTTACTAAGAATGTCGTTAACTATTGAAAAGCCAATGAACTACGTAATTATTTTAGTTGGCTTTTTATTTTCCTTAGGTTCCTTTTTCTTATACAGATTTAGGCATATCCAACACAAGCGATAAGTTGGCGAGGAGGTGTTTATTTACTTAAATACAACAATAATCAGTATTATTTGTTATTTGAATAATTAATAAGCATCTATATGACATTCCAAGACCAACTTGATCAATTAATCATAGAAAATAAAGCAATACCAGAAGCATTTATACTGCCTTCCTTGATTGAACAAAAAACCTATCTATCTGACGGTGAATTAATTCATTGGGATGGTCCAACCCATGAAGTTTTCTCCCCTATATGCATGCATACCCCAGAAGGCATACAGCGCATTAAAATAGGATCTTATCCTATTTGTACAGAAAAGGAAGCAAAAATAGCATTGGAAGCTGCCTGTACTGCCTATAATGATGGTAGAGGTGAGTGGCCGACTATGTCAGTTACACAAAGAATTCATTGTGTGGAACATTTCGTCACTAAAATGTTAGCACAAAAAGATATTGTAGTGAAATTAATTATGTGGGAAATTGGTAAAACCTATGCCGATTCAGAAAAAGAGTTTGATAGAACTGTTGAATATATTTATGCTACCATTGAGGCTTTGAAAGATATTGACAGAGATTCTTCCCGATTTACAATTGAACAAGGTATTGTAGCACAAATAAGAAGATCCCCTTTGGGTGTGGTATTATGTATGGGTCCGTTCAACTATCCATTAAATGAAACCTTTACAACCTTGATACCTGCTATTATTATGGGGAATACCTTGTTGTTTAAGGCGCCAAAGCATGGTACTTTATTACATTATCCAATGCTTGAAGCTTTTAAATCTTGTTTTCCTAAAGGCGTAGTGAATACTATTTATGGAAGAGGGAATGTGATAATACCGCCATTAATGGAGTCGGGTAAAATAAATGTACTTACTTTAATTGGCTCAAGTAAAGTAGCAAATCAATTAAAAAAACTACACCCAAAAGTTAATCGCTTAAGAGCTATTTTAGGTTTAGATGCAAAAAATGCGGCTATTGTCACAAAAGATGCGGATATTAAATTAGCAGTAAATGAAACTGTACTTGGATCGCTTTCATTTAATGGACAAAGATGTACGGCTTTGAAAACAATTTTTGTACATCAATCAATTGCCCAAGAATTTATCGAACAGTTAAAAGAGCAGGTAGCAAAATTACAATTTGGATTGCCATGGGAAAAAGGGGTTACTTTAACTCCGCTTCCAGAACCCGGTAAACCCGCTTATTTGAATGATTTGATTGAAGATGCTAAATTACATGGCGCATCCGTGATGAACGAAAATGGAGGAACTATTAAAGAAACCTTTTTCTATCCAGCGATATTGTTTCCAGTGAATAGCAAAATGAAAATATATAGTGAAGAACAATTTGGTCCCATTATTCCAGTGATCCCTTTTGAGGATATTGAAGAGCCAATCCAATATATTATAGAATCAACACACGGACAACAAGTAAGTTTATTTTCAAAAAACAAATTAGAACTGGCTAGTTTAATTGATCCTTTAGTAAATCAAGTAAGCCGTGTGAATATTAACTGTCAATGTCAAAGGGGACCTGATAGTTTTCCGTTCACAGGACGAAAAGATAGTGCAGAAGGCACTTTGTCGGTGGTAGATGCACTCAGGTCATTTTCAATCAGGTCCTTAGTAGCAGCTAAATTAACCGATGAAAACAAACACATCATTAATGATATTGTTTCCTCTCAACATTCTAACTTCCTAAGCACAAAATTTATTTTTTAAGCGAAAACTCTTAAGTTATTACCTGATATAGCAGTGTTGTATTTTTTTAATGCAACGGCTGCAGGACCTTTGGTAACGGCTCCAGTTGGACTAAAAGTAGATCCATGTCCAGAACAGAAAAAATTATTATCGTTTGGCACAAAATCCAATGTAACTTGTTGGTGGGTACATACCGAGCTAACAGCAATAAATTCATTAGTAAGTGTTCTTGCAATAATGATGTTATTGGTCCTATCTACATAAAAACCTCCTGCAGTACTTAAACTGGTATAAGGCGAAACGGTAATATTAATAGTGAAATCGATGGGCTTATTATTATTATTACCACCTGGTTGGGTAGGGGTTGCAGTTTCTGATTTTGAACAAGCTTGCATACAACCAAAAATTAGTATTGAGGCGGCACTTAACCCAACTTGCTCGATGAAATCTTTTCTTTCCATAATAATAGTTTTATCATTAAACAATAGATAAGGTACATTTGTTTTATCAATGAGGTAGATTTAAACTAAAAAATATTTTTCTCTATGTATAACTATTTGAAATACAAGATTTTGAAAAAAACGTTTATTTTACTCGTATTTTTTGGTTGTTTAAAATCAGCCCAAGCCCAAACCGAAAATCAATCCGACTCTCTTTTACAAACGCTTTTAGTGGAGGAAAAAGTGGATACCCAGCTTTTAGCTCCTTCCAAAATGCTATTTACTCAGCAGCTTATTTGGGGGAATCATGGCATTTTAAAAAACAGGTATGGTGCAACTGAGGATTTGGTAGAAAGAAGAAAAATAGATTTAAGGATAAGAAGAAAAATGTTACAACTGCATCAAATAGGCGGCTTTGTTACTTTAGGCGGGATGGTGGCGCAGGGCATTATTGGCAGTCAGTTGTACAATGGTAATTATGGCTTAAAGGAAACCCATGAAAAATTAGGGATGGCCGTGAATCTCTCTTATGGTTTTACAGCCATCAATGGTTTATTCCCACCGCCTTCCTCATTTAAAAGAGATAAAAAATTAACTTCTATCCGATTACATAAATGGCTGGCAGTAGCGCATCTTTCCGGTATGCTCGCCACTAATATTTTAGCTAGTCAAATTGATAAAAATTACGCCCTTAAACCATACCATCGAGCCGCAGCTTATACCAGCTTTTTTAGCTTAGCAGCAGCCATGGTAGTCATAAAATTTTAAAAAATGTTTTTACCTATTTTATTTTCACTCCTAACTTCTTGGTTTGTACAAAACCCCAGTTTTGACAATACGACTTCAACTGTCAAGTATAGCATGCGCCATAAATTACATAGCTGGGAGGGGGTGAGTAATGGTTTGAAAGTAGCTACCAGGTGGAATGACCAAAAAAAAGAAATAGAACAAATTTCAATTGTTGTAGGGGTTGCTTCCTTTAATAGTGGA
>JACCDH011032741.1_pt1 | contig 14401 bp, 5 predicted proteins | sample 7442481 | NCBI WGS metagenome assembly JACCDH01 (sample SAMN15323433, study PRJNA562643) | freshwater metagenome | isolation source: river surface water | place: USA:Blue River Watershed | collected 2017-08-15
CCGCACTGGCTACATTGGAAACACAATTCGTAGTGCTGTTTGTAGCAACCACTGTATAGGTTCCCACTTCTGAAGCGCTATACGTCGCTTGGGTAGCATTTGGAATCGTATCGCCTTCAAAGGTCCAAACGAAATCATAATTGGCATTGTCTAATCCCGAATCCAACAAATACGTTTGGAACGGAATTCCCGCTGCATCCACACAAATGGTGCCATCGGTTAAAGAAACAAACGGTAACGGATTCACATAAACACGCACTGTAATCGGTGTTCCTGCACAAGCGGACAATACCGGTGTAATGATATAATCTACATAACCTCGGGTAGTACCCGTAGTGCTTAACGCTTGTTCGATAAGGATTGACGAACCTGTAGCTGTGCCTGCACTAGCTCCCGATACCCCGAAAGGTTCTACTACCCAATTGAATACTGTAGTAGCACTGAATGTAGAAACACTAATAAAAGTAGATTCTCCACTACAAAGTTCAGGGTGTGTAGCACTTCCAAATAATTCAGGAACAGGATTAACAGTTACCGTAACAGTTTGTGGTGTTCCCACACAACCGTTTAAGCTAGGTGTTACTTCATATACTACAGTTCCCTGGGATAAACCGGTGGTCGTTAAGGTTTGATTGATAGCGTTTCCAGTGCCATTGAATGCCCCGCTTACGCCCACACTACTCAATACATTCCAAGTGAATACGGTATTGTTTATCGCACCTGAGAACGATATACTTGTCGCTTGACCCGAACAGATCGTTTGAGCTGCCGGACTAACCACTACATTTGGAACAGGGTTAACCGTTACCACAACAGTAACCGGTGCGCCCAAACAACCGTTGGCTTCAGCTACAATTACATAGGTAACTTGACCTGCTGCTACTTGATTAGGGTTCAGTACTAATGTTTGGTTGATGCTTGTTGCTCCTGAACCTATTACCGAACCGGCTTGACCTGTAATTGTCGTAGCAGTGGCCGTCCAAGAAAACGTAGCACCTGGGACATTGCTTATTAAATTGATATTGGTTGTTCCACCAGAACAGAAACTCTGCGTAGTAACACTAGGCGTAACTACAGGTAGTGGATGCACCACAATGGTCATCGTCGTATTTAATGCACATTGGCCCGCATTTGGAATAAATTGATACGTAACGTCGTTAGCGGTAGTTGAAATTAAATTCCATACCCCAACGATACCATTTGTTGAAGTAGTTGGGATATTAATTGTTGACCCCTGACAAACCGGAACTACTTGGTTGAATAATGGTAAAATTCCATTAGTCACTTCAATAGTACCTGATAAATTAGGAGCACCACAAGCATTTCCAGTAGCTGTAATAGTATAATTAAAAATACCGGCTAAAGTGGTTGTTGGGGTACCGCTAATGGTTACAATACTACCATTAATGGCATAAGTTACACCCGCTGGTAAACCCGAAATAGAAACACCCGTTGCATTGGCTCCAAAAGTATATTGAATTGGAGTAATTGGTGCGTTCACACAAATAATTTGATTGGTACTACTTACAGCAGAACTAAGGATTAATGTTGGCGAAGGATTCACCGTAATCGTAAAAGATGTAGAAGTACCCAAACAATTCACCGCTCCATCAACAAATGTTGGTGTTACAGTAATTGTAGCTATAATTGGCGTATCTGTTGAATTTAAAGCTGTAAAACTTGGAAGCGTACTGGTAGATCCAGATGCTGCCAAACCAATACTAGGCGTATCATTAGTCCAAGTGTACGTAGTCGTACCCGTGTTGGAAGACGCAAAAGCTACTAATGTTGTAGCATCTCCAGGACAAACTACTTGATTTGCAATGGCATCAACTTGACCTAATGGATTTACGGTAATGTCCACATTGATTGGTGTACCTGGACATAGCCCAACAAAAGGAGTAACCACATATCGAACAATCCCGACAGAAGTACCTGTATTTAGTAAGATTTGAGAAATAGTATTTAGCGTACCTGTATTATCAGATGAAAATCCAGTTATTGTACCCGCTGTTGGGTTAGTAAGTATAGCGGCGGTCCAGCTATAAGTTACAGGTGCTGTTCCAGTTGTGGGCGTACTTAATGCAACCGATACTGTTGAACCTGTACAAATAAAGTTACTAACTGGAGTAGCGACAACTGTAGCTATCGGATCTACTGTAACATTAACCGAAAAGGTATTTCCTGTACAACCGTTCGAACCGATTGGCGTAACTGTGTACGTAATAATTACCGGAGCAGTTGTCGTATTGGTATAGATATCCGTAATGTTAGCAGCAGATGCTACCGCTCTTGGATTCCCTGCAGGAACGCTTGTAGCGTTACTTGAGGCAACTGTATAAGTGAACGTATCTCCAATACCAGCTATCAAAGCGTCTAAATCAAAGTTCAAGGCTACATCACTACAAGTTGCTGCGGTTTGGTTGGATACTACAGGTTCTGGGTTCACCGTAACGGCAACCGTAAATGTGTTTCCAGTACAACCGTTCGAACCGATTGGCGTAACCGTATACGTAATAATTACAGGAGCAGTTGTCGTGTTGGTATATAGATCCGTAATGTTAGCAGCGGATGCTACTGTTCTCGGATTCCCTGCTGGAACATTCGTCGCATCGCTTGAAGCAACAGTATACGTATACGTATCTCCTGTTCCTGTAATTAATGAGGCTAAATCATAGTTCAAGGCCACATCACTACACGTAGCAACCGTTTGATTGGTCACCAATGGCTCTGGGTTAACCGTAACAGCAACCGTAAAAGTACTTCCTACACAGCCCGTTGAACTGGTAGGCGTAACGGTATAGGTAATAATTACCGGAGCAGTTGTCGTGTTGGTATACACATCCGTAATATTGGCAGCGGATGCTACTGTTCTTGGATTTCCTGCTGGAACATTCGTCGCATCGCTTGAAGCAACGGTATACGTATAAGTATCTCCCGCTCCTGTGATCAATCCATCTAAACTGTAGTTCAAAGCCACATCACTACACGTAGCAACGGTTTGGTTTGTTACCACTGGTTCTGGATTCACCGTAACGGCAATCGTAAATATGTTTCCAGTACAACCGTTCGAACCGATTGGTGTAACGGTGTACGTAATAGTTACTGGTGCTGTGGTCGTATTGGTATATACATCTGTAATATTTGTTGCAGATGCTACCGCTCTTGGATTCCCTGCAGGAACGCTTGTAGCGTTACTTGAGGCAACTGTATACGTATACGTATCTCCCGCTCCTGTGATCAATCCATCTAAACTGTAGTTCAAAGCCACATCACTACACGTAGTAACAGTTTGGTTGGATACTACAGGTTCTGGGTTTATTGTTGCAGTTACTGTAAACGTATTTCCTGTACAACTATTCGAACCGATAGGGGTAACCGTATACGTAATAGTTACGGGAGCAGTTGTCGTGTTGGTATACACATCCGTAATGTTAGCAGCAGATGCCACAGTTCTTGGGCTTCCTGCTGGAACATTCGTCGCATCGCTTGAAGCAACAGTATACGTATACGTATCTCCTGTTCCTGTCAGTAATGAGGCTAAATCATAGTTCAAGGCCACATCACTACACGTAACAACCGTTTGATTGGTTACTAATGGCTCTGGGTTTATTGTTGCAGTTACTGTAAATGAACTACCAATACAGCCATTATTTGTAGGAGTAACCGTATAAGTGATCGTTACAGGTGCTGCTGTTGTATTGGTATAGCTATCCGTAATGTTGGCAGCAGATGCTACCGTTCTTGGATTTCCTGCTGGAACGCTTGTAGCGTTACTTGAAGCCACAGTATACGTATAGGTATCTCCCGCTCCTGTGATCAATCCATCTAAACTGTAATTCAAAGCCACATCACTACACGTAGCAACGGTTTGGTTGGTCACCACAGGTTCTGGGTTCACCGTAACGGTAACCGTAAATGTATTTCCTATACAACCATTTGAACCCGTTGGTGTAACCGTATAAGTTACTGTTTGAGCGGCAGTCGTTGTATTAAATAATTGTTGGCTAATTGCCGTTTGATTACTTTGATTGGATTCACCGGTAACGTTCGGATTGTCTACATATGTCCAACTGTAAGTCGTATTTACAGCTAAAATATCTGAAGCTGTTCCATTTGTTGGTGTTACTGTAAAAGTAGCTCCAGAACAAATCGCAGCTGTTTTGTTGGTGATTTGAGGCGTTGGATTAACCGTAATCGTGAATGTTGTTGCAGTTCCAATACATGAAACACCTCCGCTAGTATAAGTAGGTACAACCGTAATTAATCCACTAATTGGAGCTGTTGTTGCATTTTGTGCCACAAAACTTGGAATTCCGGTAACTGCTCCTGCGCTGCTTGCCGCTAAACCTATAGCTGGATTATCATTTGTCCAAGTATAAGTCGTAGTTCCTAATGTATTCGAAGTTGAAAAAACAACGGCAGCCGTTCCTACTCCTTGACAAACCGTTTGAGAAGTGATGGAATTTACCTGACCTAATGGATTAACAATTACAGTTCTTGTTAAAGTAATATTATCAATGTCTGTTCCCAATTGAATTTGAGATACTAATAAATTAACATTAGCTGTTGGATTGGCAACCGTAATGGTTCCTAGACCGGCACCATCTAGTAATATAGTTTGAGTACTGCCTCCATTAATAGAATAAGTAACCGTTGTATTTGCAGATCCTGACACTGTAAATACCGCGTTTGATCCTAAACAAATATTGGTATCATTCGTTATACTCGTAATAAATGGGAACGGTGGAGGCGTCACAGTAACCGTTGCCGGTAAATTTACTACCGCATCACATCCCGGAATATTAAAGGTATAAGCAACCCCATCAACAAATACATTTCCTGCATTACGCGTAATGGTTATAATATCGGTAACACGCCCCATAGTGAATGAGATGCGTTGCAAGACATTTATGGCTCCAGAATCAAAAGTAGCGGTATTGGTACCGTCTGTAATTTGAACACTTCCTTGGTTGTTATTTTTTGCAATACTAATAGTAACTACTGTACCAATAGGTAATTGATGGCCTAATTTTAAAGTAACAATATCGTTATTAAAATCAACCGTTGTAGCGTTTGCAGTAGTAGCGGTTGTTCCAGCTGGTTCAATCGGACCATGAGAATTAGTAGGATTTATCCCCCCTGTTGTCAAAATAACATTTCCTGCAATAACAACAGGTTGTTCTTCAATGCGAGTAGCAGTTACCGTTGTATTCACAGCAAGCGAATTTACGACTACGGTAGCGTTTCCTAATGCATCTAATGTCACTTGTTGATTGGCACCACCGTTTACATTGTAGGTTACAATTGCATTTGGAGTTCCACCTGCAAAATAATACGTCCCATTTTGTCCCACATAAACCGATAATGGATTGGCTGTATTAGAAGTTAATGATACTCCAGGAGCTACGTCAATACATACTTGTTGAGAATAGGTACACCCAAAATTATCTACGGCATTATAAGTAAAACATTGATTACCCGCCGTTGTAGGCGTAACCGTAATGGTTTGACCTGAAGTACTTACAATACTTGGACTTGGAGACCAAAACGTATTTACAATTGTAGGTGTAAACGAATAATCAGTAGGTAAAATGGAATTATCAAAATTAATACTCCAATTAAAAATATAACCATTATCAATCCCTAAATTATCGGTTACGATTATCGACCAATTTCCATTCAATTGACTTCCAATTAAATTGGTAAAAGGCTGAACCGGCATATAATTTCCAGCATTAATAGAAGCTGAAGAAGGTGTTCCACAAGGCGTTGTTGGGCCATTTAGTAATAATGTGGTAGCAGATGGCGTAAAACAATACGTTCGCCCTGTCCCTGGTCCAATGGCCGGATCGTCTAATGGACACCCTAAATAAGTTCCACCACCACCAGGATATGCTTTTAATATGATGGATTGCCCTGTAGGGCTCACAAGTCGAATTTCTAAATCTCCTAGATAGGAATGTTCCATATCGATACACACAGATGTAATCTGATTGGCAGAAGTAATGGTGCTTCCAAAAGGAAAACAATCAACAGGAACAAACGAAATGTATGAATTTCCTGCTCCATCGGGTAAAAAAGTGGTTCCACTTACAGGTGGCGCACAAACTCTAGTAAACGGGGATGGGGTTACCGCTCCCGTAATGGTTGTTGATTGACCCAAGCAAATATCATCATCTGCTGCTTGTGTACCTGTAAAAGATGGTGTTGTAGATACATATACTTTTTGATCTAATCTATTGTTATTTCTACACCCACTTGCATCAGTAATCGTTAGATTCACTAAATATATTCCTGGGTCAGCAAATGCATGCGAAACATTTTGACCGGTAGCAGTCGTGCCGTCATCAAAATTCCAAACATAAGTCGCACCCGTTCCACTGGCTGCAAAGGTTCCACTTCCATTGAATTGTACTGTATCTCCTTGACAAACTCTAATGGTATTCTCCGTGCCTGCTGCCGGAACGGTACTATTTAATACCGATGTAATGGATGGACATGGTGGTCCACAAATAATTGTAGCATCCCATCCTGCTGCATTTAGAGTTCCATTAGACACGAATCGGAAGGTCAAACATCCAGAAGGTGAAGAAGCAGTATACGATGAAATTATATTCGTACCATAAAAGGTTCCTACTACTGTTCCAGCTGTTGAATTGCCATCATAAATTGTCAATGAATCGCCAATACTGCTAATCAAATTGAATGAATTGAAATAAACCGTAACGACATCACCCGTATTTGTAGGGCAAATCGTCCACGTTCTTGTTTCATTGTTCCCATAATTACCCGTTGCGCCTCCTGTATCATAAAAATGGTCTCCACCACAATAGTCTGGATTTGTGGTTGATGTAGAAAACGTTGTTGACCAAGGTCCTACATCAGTTCCAGTAGCACAAATTGCTCGAACGTAAAAATTATAGGCTGTTTGAGAATTTAATCCTGTGTAGGTATATGTGGTTGGGTTGGTTGTTGTTTGACCCGTCATTGCGGCGGTTGGTGCTGGCGAACCTACAGGCACGGCAATTACTTCCCATAGTGTAGCTGAAGGCGCATTGTTTGTCCAACTTACTGTTACACTTGTAGGCGATATTGCATTTGACGTAATATTGGTAGGCTTTCTACAGGTTGGATAAGGCTGACACACAATATTGGATGTCCAACCTGGACTGGTATCCCCATCGGAAACAAAACGAAACGTCAAACAGCCCGTGGTACCAGTCGCTTCAAACGGACCTGGAATGGCTGTTCCCCAATAAGCTCCAGGAATTAATACTGTTCCGTTTCCTGGACCGTTAGCACTTGCAATTTGAGGAGCGGCTGTCGAATTTCCATCATAAACATATAACTTATCCCAGTTCGGTTCTACATTGAAAGAAGTAAATGTAACCGTTACATAATCCCCCGGGTTTGGAGGACAAATGGTTACCACATAATCTTGGTTAGGGCCATAATTAGCCGCTACACCCCCCGTATCCACGAAATTTCCTCCACATTCTGGAGGTAATTGTGATGTTGTAAAATTACCACTATTGGACCACGGACTCGGATTATCGGTGTCACACATCGTTCTTACATAAAAAGTATATCCCGTTAAAGAGGTCAAACCAGTAATGTTGAAAGGATTGGTTGCTGCATTAACTATGGTACCCGTTCCTGGAACAAATCCGGCAAGGCCATATTCAATTACCCATGGACCCGCAGGATTAGGGCTTGTCCATGATAAACTTGCTGACGTAGCTAATGGTGTTGCCGTAAGTGCCGTAGGCGTTAAACATTGCGAATCGACTTTAACATCATCAATTACCCAAATATCACCCCCTGCATTCTTTTTAACAAAAGCAATGTAAACGGTTTGCCCCACATAAGCAGGCAATAAAACAAATTTTTGCTCCCAAGCTGGAACTCCAGCAACTATTGGACATACTGTAGCTTCATCATACGTTTGAACAGTTGTAAAAGTAGTGGGATCCGTTTGTGAAGTAGTAGAAATTCGAACCGTATATTCCCCATTAAAATCGGCTTGCTGACCTTGTTTCGAATAAAATCGAACCTGACCATTAGCCGGAATGGTTACTTGCGGCGAAACCAACCAATGCAATGAATTGATACTATTGGTAACGTTTGATTGCTGACTAATTCTAGCCAAAGCCGTTCCACGTGGTGTTTGCGTATTGGATCTGATCCAATTATTGGTTCCAATACCGTTATTAAAAGTTGCCCATCCAGTCGCTGGTGGTGAAGTATTTAATGCAATAGCTGCGTTTTCAAAACCTTCAGGAAATTGGGCATATCCTAATAAAGTGAAGAAAGACATGAAAAAAAGTAATAGTTTTTTCATTATATTAATAAGTATTTAAGTTTTGTTTAAGCATTCAAAGTTAACAATTAATCTTATTTGGAAAACATCTATCGATGAAATATAACATATATTCGATAAAGTGTACAATTTAACAAACTAAAAAATGTGTATTTTTGTAAAAACTTTCTAAAATTTTCATTTTGAAACCAAATTCAAAAATTTATTTTGCTTCTGACCAGCATTTTGGTGCTCCAACAGCTGCTGCGAGTTTCCCAAGAGAACAAAAATTTGTAGCGTGGCTTGATGACATAAAAAAGGATGCAGATGCCATATTTTTATTGGGTGATTTATTTGATTTTTGGTTCGAATATAAAACCGTTGTTCCCAAAGGTTTTGTAAGAGTTTTGGGTAAATTAGCGGAACTAAAAGATGCTGGAATTCCGATCTATTTTTTTGTTGGAAATCATGACTTATGGATGGGTGATTATTTTGAAAAAGAATTAAACATTCCAGTGTACCATGACAACCAAGAATTTACCTTCAACGGAAAATCGTTTTTAATTGGCCACGGCGATGGAAAAGGCCCTGGAGACAAAGGCTACAAACGCATGAAAAAAATCTTTACAAACCCTTTTTCAAAATGGCTTTTTAACTGGTTACATCCCGATATTGGAGTAAAACTAGCCCAGTATTTATCGGTAAAAAACAAATTAATTTCAGGTGCAGAAGATGTAAAATTTTTAGGCAAAGACAACGAATGGTTGGTGCAATATTGTAATCGAAAATTAACCTCCAAACACTATGATTTTTTTGTATTTGGACACCGCCATTTGCCACTAGAAATTGAGCTGAATGCTACTTCAAAATATGTGAATTTGGGCGATTGGATTGGCTACTTTACCTATGGGGTTTTTGATGGAGAAACCATGAAATTAGAAACGTATACCCGTTAATTTTCTTCCAAATCTTTTTCGATATCCAGTGCGCTGAATTTTGGTGAAGCTACAGCAGTTACCGCCACAATCCCTAGTGTCATCATGCCTCCAAAAACCACAGCTGGGACAACTCCCATTATTTTGGAAGCTAGGCCACTTTCAAACGCACCCAATTCATTAGAAGAACCCACAAAAATAGAATTCACCGACGAAACGCGTCCGCGCATGTGATCGGGTGTGTAAATTTGCAGAATGGTTTGGCGAATGACGACTGAAATTCCATCGGTAACCCCACTCAAAAACAAGGCTACAACAGACAACCAGAAATAAGTCGACAAACCAAAAACGATGATACAAACGCCAAAGCCAAAAACAGCCAACAATAGTTTTTTACCTGCTTTTTGATGCAATGGAATGTACGTTGCAAGTAACATGGTAAGCAGTCCTCCAATGGCGGGTGCCGCTCTTAAAATTCCAAATCCTTCGGAACCCACTTTTAATATGTCTTGAGCGAAAATGGGCAACAAGGCTACAGCACCTCCAAATAAAACAGCAAACATGTCCAAAGAAATGGCGTTTAATATGGGCTTGGAATGCCAAACAAATGAAATACCTTCTTTCAAACTTTTCAATATGGGTTCGCCAATTTTCGGATTTAGTATTGGTTTTCGTTCGATTCGCGAAAGCACAAACAAGGCCATCAATACACAAAAAACCACAAACACCAGGGACCAAAAAACACCTACCCAACCAATTGAAAATCCGGCCAATGCAGGACCAATTACTGCTGCTATTTGCCAAGTAGAACTGCTCCAAGTGGCCGCATTAGGCTGTTCTTTTTTAGGAATGATCAGTCCCAATAAACTAAAAACGGAAGGAATTAAAAAGGCGCGAATGATACCCCCAGCAAAAACCAAGGCATAAAATCCGAACAAAAGGGTTTGTTTTGAAAACGCTTCCATACTTTTAGGATATACAAGTACACAAAACAAAACGCTAATGAGTGCCAAACCGCTGAAGCATTTCATGAGCAAGCCTTTTTTCTCGTTTTGATCTACTATATGCCCCGCAAATAAAGCCATACTTATCGCTGGAATAATTTCCATCAAGCCGATCAAGCCTAAAGAAAGGGGGTCTTTAGTGAGTCGATACACCTCCCACTCGATCAACACAAACTGCATGGACCAAGCTAATACTATACTCAACCGCATGGCTAAAAACCATCGAAATTCGGGAATTCGTAAAGATGAAAAAGGATCTTTTTTAGCCATTTGATTATTGAATGTCTCGCAATTGCAGTTGCAAAGTTACCGTATCTTTCCATTCGTTTTCTTCCAATGAAAAAATAGCATCAAATTTCTTTTTGTGGGCAACTCGGTCTAATTTTTTACCCAATCCAAAACCAATTGCACCAAAACTAGTGGAATGACCTTGTTTGACATAGGCCTTTAAATGTTCGTCTTCCGAACCTAAGGTTTTCGCATAACCCGAATCTATTAGGTCTTTAGCTAAAAATAAGGGCATCATATTTTCGGGGCCAAAAGGTTCAAATTGCTTCAAAACACGCATTAATTTCGGGTTGATTTCAGACAATTCAATTTCGGCATCATAAGAAATTTCAGGCATTAATAAGTCGGGATGAATGGTTTTCGAAACTTCTTTTTCAAAAGCAATTTTAAAATCTTGGTACTTATGTTCCAAAAGTGTCATGCCGGCCGCATACATATGACCGCCAAATTGCTCCAAATGTTCGGCACATGCTTCTAGGGCATTATAGATATCAAACCCTTTTACCGATCGAGCCGAAGCGGCTAATTTTTCGCCACTTTTGGTAAAAACTATTGTGGGACGATAATAATTTTCTACCAAACGAGAGGCAACAATTCCAATGACCCCTTTGTGCCAATTTTCTTGATACACCACAGTTGAAAATTGGGTTTGCTCGTTGTTTTCTTCGATTTGAAGTAAGGCTTCTTTGGTAATTTGTTTGTCTATTTCTTTCCTGTCGGAATTGTGCTGTTCAATTTCAGAAGCAAATTGCTCGGCTTGTTCCCAATCATATTCCGTTAGTAAAGCCACCGCTTCATTACCATGTTTGATTCTGCCTGCCGCATTGATTCGAGGGGCGACCACAAAAACCACATCTGTAATAGTTAGTACTTTCTTTTTTACCTGTTGAATTAAGGCTTTAATTCCTGGTCGGGGATTGGAATTAATCACTTCCAAACCAAATTTGGCCAATACCCTATTTTCACCCGTTATGGGAACAATGTCGGCCGCAATGGCTGTGGCTACTAAATCTAAGTACCCCAACAAATCCGCAATCGTTTGGTTTCGGTTTTCGGCTAAGGCTTGAATCAATTTAAAGCCCACACCACACCCGCATAATTCATCATAAGGATAGTTGCAATCCTCACGTTTTGGATCTAAAATGGCAACTGCATCAGGCAAAATAGGTCCTGGACGGTGGTGATCGCAAATGATAAAATCAATATTTTTTGCTTTGGCATACGCTACGTGATCTATCGATTTTATACCACAATCGAGTGCTATAATTAAAGAAATCGTGTTGTCTTCTGCATAATCTATTCCGGTGTAGGAAATTCCGTATCCTTCGGCATATCGATCGGGAATATAGGTGGCCACATTGGGATAATAACTGCGCAAATAACTTGAAACTAGAGACACTGCAGTCGTTCCGTCGACATCATAATCGCCAAAAACCAAGATGTTTTCGTTATTGGAAATGGCGGTTTCAATGCGTGCCACAGCTTTGTCCATGTCCTTCATGAGGTACGGATTGTGCAAATCGGCTAAGGTAGGACGGAAAAATGTTTTGGCTTGTTCGAAGGTTTCAATTCCTCTTTGAACTAATAAAGACGCGATAATTTCATCGACTTGGAGAGCGCTTTGAAGGGCGTGTACTTTCTCGGGATTTGGCTTAGATTTTGGATTCCAACGCATAGGTTAATTAGAAATTAAAAAGGATGAATTATGTTATTATGGCTTATATACTTGAATGACAAAGGTATAAATATTTTTGTTTCAGCTACAGATTGCACTTATAAGTATTAAATCCATGGTAATCCTGTAATCCGTGGCAAAGAATAATAGTTTAATTTAAGTTTATTCTTTTCTTTCTTCCAATAAAAAAATAGAAGAAAGAACCTATAATTGGAACAAAAAGTAGGACTACTATCCAAATCAATTTATCACTTGCTTGAGAGGTATTTTTTAAAACATCTACCATGCAAAATATCCAAAATAGGATATTTAACACTAAAAACACTTGCCAAATCAGCAATCCGATTGAAATATTATCTATCAATAATCCCATAATATAATAGTAAGTGTTTTACTTCAAACTTTTCCCACCAACACAAACCACAATTTCTCCTTTAGCTGGTTTGGCTTCAAAATGTTTCAATACCTCTTCGGCAGTTCCTCTAATGGTTTCTTCGTGTAATTTGGATAATTCTCGAGAAACAGAAACCGCTCTTTCCGCTCCAAAATACTGAGCAAATTCGGCTAAGGTTTTGTTTAATTTATGGGGCGATACATAGAAAATCATCGTTCTATATTCTTCTTGTAGTGCTAAAAATCGGGTTTGTCTTCCTTTTTTATCGGGTAAGAAGCCTTCAAATACGAATTTATCATTCGGTAAACCGCTGTTCACCAAAGCTGGAACAAAAGCAGTTGCGCCAGGTAAACATTCTACGGTAATGCCGTGTTCTACACAAGCACGGGTCAATAAAAACCCAGGGTCAGAAATGGCTGGGGTTCCGGCATCGCTAATTAAGGCAATCGTTTCGCCAGCTTGCAATCGCTTGACCAAATTCTCAACGGTTTTGTGTTCGTTGTGCATGTGGTGGCTGTGCATGTGGGTCGCAATTTCGAAATGCTTTAGTAATTTACCACTGGTACGGGTGTCTTCAGCTAAAATTAAATCCACTTCTTTCAGCACTTTAATGGCTCGAAAGGTCATGTCTTCTAAATTGCCTATCGGCGTGGGAACGATGAATAATTTACTCATTTTTGGATATCGTTTAAATAGGATACTGTTTTAAACAACTACTAATTAAACTTTTTCTCAATTATGTCTAAAAATCGCGTTTCATATTCTTCATTTCCTGCCCAATTATCATAATCAGGTTTTACAAAATCTTGGATGAAATCTTTAGCCTCTTCAAAAGTATCAAAGCTGTTCAATTGAGAAAGGACGCGGTTGAAATCGTCTGAATGACCACCAAATAGTTTTTTCTCAAATGCAATTCGATCGTTTAATCCAATATTTATGCCTTTGTTTAATGCATCATTCAACGATACTATTTTTTCTTCTTTGACTTCTTCTTTAATTTCTTTTTCTGCTGCTGGTTCTTGGGGCGCTTCGTTAAGAAAATCAGTTGCAACATCCAATGAATCAAAGGAAAGATCGTTGGCCAAAGCAACAACTTCGGGAACAGCATCAACCTTCACAAAATCCAATTCTTGATAATCGTGAACCAACATATCTTCAAACGAAATTTGTTTGGCTACGACCGGTTTTTGTTTTTCAGGTTTTATGAATTTTTTTTCAGGTTTGCTTTCTGGAATAATTTCCTTTGGAGCTTCAACAACTGCTTCTAATTCTTCTACTTCAACTGGCGCTTCAACTTGGGATTCCAATGCATCATCTTCGTCAATTTCGTCAAGCGTTAATTCAGCAACTACAATTTTTTCCTCGGTTGCAGGGATCACTTTTTCATCTTCAAGGACTGAATCTATAGTATGAGCAGACGCTGATTCTTTTGTTTCAAGAGGGGCAGAAAAAACCTCTGAAGGTTTTCCTTCCAACATGTCTTCAAGAACGGCAGCTGGAATTTCATTTTTTAGCATTTCGAAATTTTCTTCGTAGAATCGTAAAATGGTCAATTGATCGTACAAATTCTTTGCTTCTTGTTGCAATTGAAGGGTTTCGGAGTGGTTTTTTAATTTTAAAATTCGGTGCGCAATACTGATTAATTCAGCGGATACTCTTTTCTTCATAACTTTATTAAATGGAATTGAATATATCGATACTTTTTTAATATTTTTGTTTTGCTTACAAATGTAGCAGAAAATAATTTTTTAACGTACGAAAGATACAAAATGTTTCTCGAAAATACTGTAAATCAACAAGAAC
>JACCDH011320105.1_pt1 | contig 14398 bp, 15 predicted proteins | sample 7442481 | NCBI WGS metagenome assembly JACCDH01 (sample SAMN15323433, study PRJNA562643) | freshwater metagenome | isolation source: river surface water | place: USA:Blue River Watershed | collected 2017-08-15
CAAGTGGTGGCTGATGCCTTGCGCGGCTTGGGTCTGCCTGTCACCGAAGGCGAGGGCACAGTCACCGTCCAACCTCCGTCGTTCCGTTTCGATTTGCAAATCGAAGAAGACTTGATTGAAGAAGTGGCCCGCATGGTGGGTTACAACAACTTGCCCACCACGCCACCTTTGGCTCCCATCACGGCCAGCGTGTGCAAAGAGGCACAACGCAGCCCACATGCACTGCGTCACCACTTGGCTGCTTTGGGCTACCAAGAAACCATCAACTACAGCTTTGTGGATGAGCGTTGGGAGCAAGAGTTGGCAGGCAATGCCAACCCCATCAAGTTGCTCAACCCCATCGCCAGCCAGATGAGCGTCATGCGCTCCACCTTGTTGGGCTCTTTGCTCAATGTGGTGAAGTTCAACGTGGACCGCAAAGCTTCACGCGTGCGCGTGTTTGAAATTGGTCGCGTGTTCCACAAAGATGCCTCCGTGCAAAACACCGACACCACGGTGCAGGGGTTCGATCAACCCATGCATGTGGCTGGCATTGCCTTTGGTAGCGCTGCGCCTTTGCAGTGGGGCACCAAAGAACATGCCGCTGACTTCTTCGACGTGAAAGCCGATGTGGAAGCCTTGTTGGCCCCCGCCGTGCCGCAGTTTGAAGCTGCCGAGCATCCCGCCATGCACCCCGGCCGTTGCGCCAAGGTGTTGGTCAATGGTCAGGTCGTGGGCCATGTGGGTGAGTTGCACCCACGCTGGCGTCAAAGCTGGGAGTTGGCCCAAGCGCCCGTGATGTTTGAGCTCTCGCTCGACGCCGTGTTGCATCGTGCGGTTCCCAAGTCGACGGGTGTCGCCAAGTTTTCAAACGTCGAGCGCGACATTGCCGTGATCGTCAAAGACAGCGTCACGCATGCCCAGTTGATGGCCGCTGTGCAAGCCGTTAAAACACAAGGCCTGTTGCGTAGCGCCGTGTTGTTTGACGTGTATCGACCTAAGGCTGAAAGTGCCAGCATGGCGATGGACGAAAAGAGCTTGGCTGTGCGCCTCACGCTCAACAGCGACGAAGCCACCTTGAACGAAGCGCAAATCGAAGGCGTGGTGCAAGCTGTGCTGGCTGAGTTGACCGAACGAGTGTCTGCGCGTTTGCGTGCATGATGTTCACACATTGAAACGAGAACTGTATGGAACTTTCTTTTGAGAGCTTAGAAACGCCCGCGCTGACAAAAGCGCAGTTGGCCGATTTGTTGTTTGAGCAAATCGGTTTAAACAAGCGTGAGTCGAAAGACATGATCGATGCGTTCTTTGATCTAATCGCGCAGAGCTTGGTCAATGGCACAGACGTGAAAATTTCAAGCTTCGGTAATTTTCAAATTCGAACCAAAGCACCTCGTCCTGGCCGTAACCCGCGCACAGGTGAAGCCATTCCAATTCAAGCAAGACGTGCCGTGACTTTTCATGCAAGTCATAAGCTGAAAGAGCAAATACAGGGTGACAGTAAACCCAAAGTTGACAAGTGATTGAAAAAGAGGCCGGTGGGGCCTCTTTTTTTTGACAAAACTGTCAAAGGATCTGTCAGAAGATCAAATCTTCGTGTAACCTCTGCGGTCCCGTTTCCAAGCTACTGATTTTCATGGAGAAATCCCTCCCTTCCATTCCAGCCAAACGCTACTTCACCATTGGTGAAGTGAGCGAATTGTGCGGTGTCAAACCGCACGTGCTACGGTATTGGGAGCAGGAATTCACGCAGCTGCGCCCAATGAAGCGTCGTGGCAATCGCCGCTATTACCAGCGCCATGAAGTGCTGATGATTCGTCGTATTCGCGATCTGTTGTATGACCAAGGCTTCACGATCACGGGTGCACGCAACAAACTGCAAGAGTTGGTGCAATCCGAGCGCGAACGCCGTCGCTTAGGTGGAGAGCTAATCGATGTGGACTTGCCGGACGACGAAGGTTTTGATGACGATTTAGATGTTGACTCAGACGATGGCCATGAGTTGCCTCCACTCGCTTTGAGTCATAACAACGAAGCACTGCAAACGTTGCGCAAAGAACTCACACAAATTCGCGATCTGCTCTCTGAGCTTCACTGAGTAAGCGTTATAATTTCAGTTGATTCGGTGTGTGGCGCAGCCTGGTAGCGCACTTGCATGGGGTGCAAGGGGTCGAAGGTTCGAATCCTTTCACACCGACCAAAATGACCAAGGGTTAGCAATTCAGATTGCTAACCCTTTTGTCTTTTAGGGCGTTGTTTTTTCTGGTGCAATTTCAATCGCGTTAAACAATGTCCAGATGGTGCAACTCAAATTTGCCCTTCTTCGCATCTGCAAAGTAGTGTTGCAAGGTTTCTTTGACGGTGCGAAACGCAATCTCGTCCCAAGGTATTTCGTGTTCGGCAAACAAACGCGCTTCTTGCGTTTCATGGCCGGGGTCAAACTGGTTGCTGGTGAGTTGGGCACGGTAGAAAAAATGCACTTGACCCACGCGCGTGACATTCATCAGCGTGAACAACTCTTGCATTTCAAATTGCGCGCCAGCTTCTTCCAATGTCTCACGGGCTGCACCTTGGGCAACCGTTTCGTTGAGCTCCATAAAGCCTGCGGGTAGTGTCCACTTGCCAAAGCGTGGCTCGATGTTGCGCTTGCACAACAACACTTTGTTGTCCCACACCGGCACAGTGCCCACCACATTGAGTGGGTTTTCGTAGTGGATGGTGTGGCAGGCATTGCACACCGCACGTTCGCGCGTGTCGCCATCGTCTGGCAGGCGATAGGTCACCGCGCTGCCGCAGGCTTTGCAATGTTGAATGAGTGGTCGGTGATACATGCTTAGACCAAGCGAACTTTGAGTTCACCCAAACCCGACACTGAACCCACCATGACGTCACCTGTGACGACTGCGCCCACGCCTTCGGGCGTGCCGGTGTAAATCAAGTCGCCAGGTTGTAGTTCCCAAGCGGCAGAGAGATGTTCAATCGTTTCAGCGATGGTCCAAATGAGTTGACTTGTGTTGCTGCGTTGGCGGTCTTGGCCATTGACTTGCACATGAATTTCGGCATTGGTCACATCGCCTGCAAGTGCTTCGGGTGTGATGGGGCCAATGGGGGCACTGTGGTCAAAGCCTTTGCCGATGCACCAAGGGCGGCCTTGTTTTTTCATATCGTTTTGCAAGTCGCGGCGCGTCATGTCTAAGCCCACGGCATAGCCGTAAATGTGACTCAGTGCATTCGCTGCCAAGATGTTTTTCCCACCTTTGCCAATGGCCACCACCAGTTCAATTTCGTGGTGCAAATTTTTTGTGAGGCTGGGGTAGGGCATCTCGCCCGTTTCATCGGCGTTGACCACAAGCACTGCGTCAGCGGGCTTCATGAAGAAGAAGGGCGGTTCACGGCCGGTGAAACCCATTTCTTTGGCATGTTCTTCGTAGTTGCGGCCCACGCAGTAAATGCGGTGCACCGGAAAACGTTCAGCTTTGCCCACAATAGGCACTGACACAACAGGGGTGGGTTCAAACGCGTAGCTCATGCGTGTCTCCAGTACAGAGGTTTAGCCTTGTGATTTGCACACCAGTTCAAAGTGTTCCACCTGCGGCGGCTGTGCAAAGAAGGGGCCGACAATGGCGCGCCACTCAGCAAAAGCGGGCGATTCGCGAAAGTCCACGGTGTGGTTCTCCAGCGTGGTCCAAAAAATTTGCAACACATAGCGTTCGGGCGATTCGATGCCGCGGTTGACTTTGTAACCTTCAAAGCCTTTGGCTTTGGCGATGACGGTTTCTACGCCACGTTGAATGGCTTCATCAAATGCAGCTTGTTGACCGGGCTGGATGCGGATGTCGACGAGTTCGAGGATCATGATGAGTGGAGAGAGTTGATACTTGACTCAAGTCTAACGTGGGGCCTTGTTGGCCATCGTCACATTAGAGATATCCTTTGTTTTATGAGTTTCACACGAAATACACCTGCTGCGCCTTTGTTATGGCCCATGAATTGGGTTTTGCCTTCTGGTGTGCAAGCGGTCTGTACCACGCGTCTGGGGGGCGTTTCGCAAGCACCGTTTGATGGTTTTAATTTGGGCGACCATGTGCAAGACGACCCGTATGCGGTGGCCCAAAACCGTGCGCTGTTACAAGCGCAGCTGGGTGGAGCGAGGCCCGTTTTCCTCAGTCAAGTGCACGGCGTAAATGTGGCTCAGCTCAGCGTCAGTTCGCCCCATGGCGAAAAGGCTGATGCCTGCCTCACGCAAGAGCAAGATGTGGCTTGCACCATCATGGTGGCCGATTGTTTGCCTTTGCTGTTCACCGATGATTTAGGTCAAGTGGTGGCTGCAGCCCATGCGGGCTGGCGTGGCTTGGCCGCAGGTGTGATTGAGCAGACTGTGCATGCGATGTGCGAGAAAACAGGAATCGCTCCTCAACAATTGCGTGCATGGCTTGGACCCTGTATTGGTCCTGATGCATTTGAAGTAGGCGAGGATGTGCGCGTGGCCTTCATGGCGAACGCACATGCAGCAAATGTTTCGCAGTATTTCAAGCCGCATCCCACACACTCGGATAAGTGGTTAGCCGATCTTGCAGGGCTAGCGCGATGGCGTTTGCAGGCTTTAGGTGTTCGCTCGATGGCTGGCAACGACAGCACCTCTGAGTGGTGCACCGTCGCGCAGCACTCAAGACTTTTTTCGTTCAGGCGAGACGGGGTGACTGGACGCTTCGCTGTGTGTATTTGGCGCAATTGACGCATCGTTATCGCTGGCGTTTTGTATACCGTTTACCGCAAGCGCTTGCTCACGCTCTGCAGCCTCTTTGGCCTTGATGGCGCGGCGTCTGGCTGGCGTGCCCATGATGTAGGCCACTACGCTCATCGGCAAGACGCCATAGAGCAGGAAAGTAAAAGCGGCGCCAAGCAAAGAGCCCACGGGGCTTACGGCTTCAGCGATGGCCATCATGAAGGCCACGTAAATCCAAGCGATCAGGACCAAATACATCTAGGGGTTTTCTCTTGAGTTTGATTTGTGTCAGCGAATTGAAGGCTTTTCGCTGACATACTGGGGACAGTCAATCACACAGTAGCGACTGTATAGGAGTTAGAGATGGATCAGAATGCGGCCCTCAAGAGCCTAGGGGATAGCTGGCTCAAAGCCTTGGCCTCATTTCAAACGTTGGGTGGTGGAGATGCCAAAGCGCCTACTTTGAGCTTCTCTCCTGAAAAGCTAGAAGCGCTCCAAAAACAATACATCGCAGAAGCCACAGAACTCTGGAACCAAAGCCTGCAAGGTAAGCCAGAGGTCAAGGATCGTCGCTTCAAAGGGGAGGCTTGGGCGCACAACCCTATGGCTGCATTTACGGCAGCAGCCTATCTGCTCAACACGCGCACCATGATGGCGCTCACCGACGCTGCTGAAACTGACGCCAAAACCAAAGCGCGTATTCAGTTCGCTGTGGAGCAATGGGCCGCAGCGGCTGCACCTAGCAACTATTTGGCACTCAACGCCGAAGCGCAACAAAAAGCGATCGAGACCAAAGGCGAGAGTATTTCCAAAGGCATCAAGAACTTATTGCATGACATGCAGCAGGGTCATGTGTCGATGACTGACGAGAGCTTGTTTGAGGTGGGCAAAAACGTCGCGACCACCGAAGGCAAAGTGGTGTTTGAAAACGAGTTCTTCCAGTTGCTCGAATACAAGCCGCTCACAGCCAAGGTGTATGAGCGCCCGTTCTTGTTCATTCCGCCTTGCATCAACAAGTTCTACATCTTGGACTTGCAACCAGAAAATTCTTTCATTCGTTATGCCGTTGCTCAAGGTCATCGCACCTTCGTGGTGAGCTGGCGTAACCCCGACGAGAGCTTGCGCAACACCACCTGGGACAACTATGTGGAAGACGTGGCTATTCAAGCCATCAAGGTGGTGCAAGAAATTGGCGGTTCCAAGCAAATCAATGCCTTGGGTTTCTGTGTGGGCGGCACCATTCTTTCTAATGCATTGGCCGTTTTGGCTGCCCGAGGGGAAAAACCTGTGGCCAGTGCTACTTTGCTGACCACGCTGATTGATTTCACCGATACCGGTGTATTGGATGTGTTCATCGACGAAGCGTTTGTGAAATTCCGTGAAGGCCAGTTTGCCGAAGGCGGGCTGATGAAGGGCAAAGACATGGCGTCGACCTTCAGCTTCTTGCGCCCCAATGATTTGGTATGGAACTATGTGGTGGGCAACTACCTCAAAGGCGAGACACCGCCGCCATTTGATTTGTTGTACTGGAACAGCGACTCCACCAATTTGCCTGGGCCGATGTATGCCTGGTACTTGCGCAACACCTACCTTGAAAACAACCTCATCAAACCAGGCAAAGCTACGGTGTGTGGCGAGAAGATCGATTTGCGTCAAGTGGACATGCCGATCTACATCTACGGCTCGCGTGAAGACCACATCGTGCCGATTGGTGGTGCGTATGCCAGCACGCATGTGTTTCCAGGTAAGAAGCGTTTTGTCATGGGGGCCTCTGGTCACATTGCCGGTGTGATCAATCCGCCCGCAGCGAACAAGCGCTGCTACTGGACAGGCAGCGACACCAAGTTTCCAAAAGACGCAGATCAATGGATTGCCAGCGCCAAAGAACACCCAGGCAGCTGGTGGACCGATTGGGCCACATGGCTCAAAGCACACGCAGGCAAACAAATTGCAGCCCCCAAAACTTATGGCAAAGGCAAATACAAAGCGATTGAGGCTGCACCTGGTCGTTACGTCAAAGCGCGTGCCAGCAACTGATTTTTAAAACTTCAAACATCTCGGAGATACACATGGAAGACATCGTCATCGTTTCTGCAGCGCGGACTGCAGTGGGTAAATTTGGCGGCTCACTCGCCAAAATTGCAGCCACTGAGTTGGGCTCTATCGTCATTCGAGAGGCTTTGGCGCGTGCCAAAGTGGATCCTTCGCAAGTGGGCGAAGTCATCATGGGTCAAGTGTTGGCAGCTGGTGCGGGTCAAAACCCTGCACGCCAAGCATTGTTGAAGTCGGGTATTCCAAATGTTGTTCCCGCTTTGACCATCAACGCAGTGTGTGGCTCTGGCTTGAAGTCGGTCATGTTGGCTGCACAAGCCGTGGCTTACGGCGACAGTGACATCGTCGTGGCTGGTGGTCAAGAAAACATGAGCGCATCAGGCCACGTGTTGTTGGGCTCGCGTGACGGCCAACGCATGGGCAACTGGAATATGTTGGACACCATGATCGTGGACGGTCTGTGGGACGTGTACAACCAGTACCACATGGGCATTACGGCTGAGAACGTGGCCAAAGAGTTCAACATCACGCGCGACATGCAAGATGCGTTGGCTTTGGCCAGCCAACAAAAAGCAACGGCAGCGCAAGAGGCCGGCAAGTTCAAAGACGAAATCGTGTCGGTCAACATTCCCCAACGCAAAGGTGATCCCATTGTGTTCAACGCCGATGAGTACATCAACAAAAAAACCACGGCCGAAGCATTGGCTGGTTTGCGCCCCGCCTTCGACAAAGCAGGTTCTGTGACTGCTGGTAATGCCTCAGGCATCAACGACGGTGCAGCCGCTGTGGTGGTGATGACTGCAAAGAAAGCTGCCGCATTGGGCCTCACGCCATTGGCGCGCATTGCTGCTTTTGGTACCAGTGGCTTGGACCCCAAAATCATGGGCATGGGCCCTGTGTCTGCTTCTCGCAAAGCGCTGGAGCGCGCTGGCTGGAAAGCGTCAGATGTGGACTTGTTCGAACTCAACGAAGCGTTTGCAGCACAAGCCTGCGCAGTCAACCGCGAGCTGGACATTGATCCCGCCAAAGTCAACGTCAACGGTGGCGCCATTGCCATTGGCCACCCCATCGGTGCGTCAGGCTGCCGCATCTTGGTGACTTTGCTGCACGAAATGCAACGCACCAATGCCAAGAAGGGCTTGGCCGCACTGTGTATCGGTGGTGGCATGGGTGTGTCGTTGGCCCTCGAACGTTGATCCAGCGTTCATTCAGATTTCTTTCACTAAAAACTCATAAACCAGGAGACAAAAATGAGCCAAAAAGTAGCGTACGTCACAGGTGGTATGGGTGGTATCGGTACCGCCATTTGCCAACGCCTTCACAAAGAAGGTTTCAAGGTCATCGCAGGTTGTGGCCCAACCCGTGACTTCAACAAATGGCTGGACGAGCAAAAAGCTTTGGGCTACACCTTCTACGCCTCAGTGGGCAACGTGGGTGATTGGGATTCCACCGTGGAAGCCTTCACCAAAGCCAAGGCCGAGCATGGCCCCATTGATGTGTTGGTCAACAACGCCGGTATCACCAAAGACCGTATGTTCTTGAAGATGACCAAGGAAGATTGGGATGCGGTGATGAACACCAACCTCGACTCGATGTTCAACGTGACCAAGCAAGTGGTGCCTGACATGGTTGAGCGTGGCTGGGGTCGCATCATCAACATCTCGTCGGTGAACGGTGAAAAAGGTCAAGCGGGTCAAACCAACTACTCAGCGGCTAAAGCAGGTATGCATGGTTTCTCGATGGCTTTGGCACAAGAGCTGGCCACCAAAGGCGTGACGGTCAATACCGTGTCACCTGGCTACATTGGTACTGACATGGTCAACGCCATTCGTCCTGATGTGCTCGAAAAAATTGTGGCCACCGTACCTGTCAAGCGTTTGGGCAAGCCTGCTGAAATCGCGTCCATCATTGCATGGATGGCGAGCGAAGACGGTGGTTACACCACAGGTGCTGACTTTGCTGTGAACGGTGGTTTGCACATGGGCTAAACGCTGCGAATGCGTGACCCAACAAAAATCCCCGCATCGCGGGGCTTTTTGTTTTGCCGTTACTTACTGGCGTTGACCATTTGCATGGCAGAGGCAATCAAGCCCGACACCTCGGTCATGTTGCTGGGCACAATGCGTGTGGTCTTGGCGTCAGATGCGACCTTGGCATAAGCCTGTACGGCTTGCTCAGCCACTTTGAGCTGTACTGCAAGCCCGTCTTGGGCGTGCTCATTTGGCTGCACACAGCCTCCTATTGCGCACCGCGGTGTTTAACTTGGGTGTGACCTTGTGCGTCCCACGCATCCACAGTCACGGTTTCGCCAATGTCGTGGTGAAGATTGCTGTCTTGCGCGTCATTGCTCATTGGGTTTTTCAAGTGCCACAGCACGGCAGACCCTCCGCCGATCAGTGCTGCTGTGACGATTTGCCAAGTCAGTGATCCATCTGCATAAGCGGCCAGTGCCGCTGCTGTTGCACCGAGTGAGAGCATGAGTAAATAAACGTGTCCGTCATCAGCTCGGCGATCACAAGACTTCCTGCCAAGAGCAGCCAAAGGGTTGGGGTATCCATCGTTCAGGCTCTTGATGTGAATTTTTTAGTTACTCCAACATTGTGCCCAATCTGAGAAGGGTGGCACAGGATAATTGCGCCATGAATTTTCCCGATGCCTCGCTCTGGCGCACCTCAGTGGCCCCCATGATGGATTGGACCGACCGCCACTGCCGTTACTTCCACCGCCTGCTCAGTCGCAACACCTTGCTCTACACCGAGATGGTCACCACCGGCGCACTGCGCCACGGTGACGTGCAACGCCATTTGCGTTTCAATGCAGAAGAACATCCGGTCGCTTTGCAACTCGGTGGCAGCGATGCGGCCGATTTGGCGCATGGCGCCAAGCTGGGTGAGCAATGGGGCTACAACGAAATCAACCTCAACTGCGGTTGCCCGTCTGACCGTGTGCAGCGCGGTGCATTTGGCGCGTGCTTGATGAATGAGCCGCAAACTGTGGCCGATGGCGTCAAAGCCATGATGGATGTGGTGAGCATTCCCGTCACAGTGAAGCACCGCATTGGCATTGACCGCATCGAGAGCTACGACTTTGTGCGCGACTTTGTGGGCGCCGTCAGCGACGCAGGTTGCAAGGTGTTCATCGTGCATGCGCGTAATGCATGGCTAGATGGCTTGAGCCCCAAAGAAAACCGCGAAATTCCACCGCTGCGCTACGAGCTGGGCTATCAGCTCAAAAAAGACTTTCCCAATTTGGTCATTGCCATCAATGGCGGCATCACCACCAACGCACAAATGGCTGAGCATTTGCAGCATGTCGATGGTGTGATGCTGGGGCGCGAAGCCTATTACCGCCCGTGGCTCATGACCACATGGGATGCTGAGTTCTACAACGATCCGCACGAAACCCTCAGCCGCGAAGCGGTGGAGGAGGCGATGGTGGACTACATGGAGCGCGCCCATGCCGAAGACGGCTGCCCTTGGTATCCGATTGCGCGTCACATGTTGGGCTTGTTCCATGGCCAACGCGGTGCGCGTTTGTGGCGACAGACGTGGAGCAACCACAAGCTCAAACCTCTACCCCCGCGTGAGGTAATGAAGATTGCCCGTGAGGCTTTGGCGTGCGGTGCAGCCGAGCGCGTGATTGAAACTGAATAAGGCGTGAAGAGAGGCGGCTTAGCTGGCGGCCTCTAAGCCGTTCGCAAAATGTTCGTTCATGCGCTGTACGCTCAAGGGGGCGTTGCGTGCCATCAGTGCATCCATGATGGCTTGGTGTTCTTTGAGTGATTCTTCGAGACGACCGCTTTTAAACAAAGAGTTGTGGCGGTTGAGCTTCATCACCTTGCGCAAGTCGCCCACCATCTGGTCTCGCCAACGGTTGTTGGCAATTTCTAGCAAGCGCATGTGAAAGCGCTCGTTAATTTCAAAGAACTTCTCGCGGTCTTTCACTGCCGCTGTCAGCTCAGCGTGAAGCGCTTGCAAGTCGTTCAACTGTTCGGTGGTGGCTTGTTGGGCAACCACGCCTGCGGCGTCGGACTCCAGCAACGCCAGCAGGTGATAGACATCGCGCTGGTCTTTTTCATTGACCTCGGTCACATAAGCGCCGCGTCTCACCTTCATGGTGACCAAACCCTCGGCGGCCAGCACCTTCAAAGCTTCGCGCATGGGCGTTCGGCTGATACCGTATTCCTCGGCTAAGCGCATTTCATCAATCCAGCTGCCGGGCTCCAATTCGGCCGAAAAAATGCGTTGACGCAGCAATTCGGCTACTTCTTCGTAGAGGGCACGAGGGGTCAGTGTGACAGCGGACATGGGATCAATTGTAAGCTCAGATAAGATTTTGAATCAATAATTATGAATGATATGATCGCATGAACGATCAAACCTGTGGGTTAACCTTGGGTTTTCTTGACCGCTGCATACCCTTTTCACGAGTGATTTGCCATGAGCCAAAAGCCAACCGAATTCAACGCATCCAACCTCGAAGCATGGGCCAAAGCCGCTGCTAAATCAGCCCCAGGCGGTGATGTCAACGCCTTGAACTGGAAAACCCCTGACGGCATCAGCGTCAAGCCGCTTTACACCGCCGAAGATACGGCCCAGCTGCCCTACGCCAACACATTGCCCGGTTTCGAGCCTTTCTTGCGTGGTCCACAAGCCACCATGTATTCGGTGCGTCCTTGGACGATTCGTCAATACGCAGGCTTCTCGACCGCCGAAGAGTCCAACGCGTTTTACCGCAAGGCCTTGGCTGCCGGTGGTCAAGGCGTGTCGGTGGCGTTTGACTTGGCCACGCACCGTGGTTACGACTCTGACCACCCCCGTGTGACGGGTGACGTCGGCAAGGCCGGTGTGGCCATTGACTCAGTGGAAGACATGAAGATTTTGTTCAACGAAATTCCGTTGGACAAAGTGTCGGTGTCCATGACCATGAACGGTGCCGTCTTGCCCGTGTTGGCTGGCTATGTGGTGGCCGCTGAAGAGCAGGGCGTGAGCCAAGACCAGCTCAGCGGAACGATTCAGAACGACATTCTGAAAGAGTTCATGGTGCGCAACACCTACATCTACCCGCCAGAGCCTTCGATGAAGATCATTGGCGACATCATTGGCTACACCGCCAAACACATGCCCAAGTTCAACTCGATCTCGATTTCGGGTTACCACATGCAAGAGGCGGGTGCCAACCAAGCCTTGGAATTGGCCTTCACTTTGGCAGACGGCAAAGAGTATGTGAAGACAGCCATTGCCTCTGGCTTGGATGTGGACGCTTTTGCGGGCCGCTTGTCGTTCTTCTGGGCGGTGGGCATGAACTTCTATTTGGAAATTGCCAAGATGCGTGCCGCTCGTTTGCTGTGGTGCCGCATCATGAAGGGTTTTGACGCCAAGAATCCTAAGAGCTTGATGTTGCGCACGCACAGCCAAACTTCGGGCTGGTCGCTCACCGAGCAAGACCCTTACAACAACGTGGTGCGTACCACCATCGAAGCGATGGCAGCCGTGTTTGGCGGCACGCAGTCGCTGCACACCAATTCGTTTGACGAAGCGATTGCTTTGCCCACCGAGTTCTCGGCACGCATTGCGCGCAACACGCAGCTCATCATTCAAGAAGAGACCCACATCACCAATGTGATCGACCCATGGGCAGGCTCTTACATGATGGAGTCACTCACCCAAGAAATGGCCGACAAAGCCTGGGCCATCATCGAAGAAGTTGAAGCCATGGGCGGCATGACCAAAGCCGTGGACAGCGGCTGGGCCAAGTTGAAGATCGAAGCGGCTGCCGCTGAAAAGCAAGCACGCATCGACTCTGGCAAAGACGTCATCGTGGGTGTGAACAAATACAAACTCGCCAAAGAAGACCCCATCGAAATCTTGGCCATCGACAACGTCAAAGTGCGTGACGGCCAGATTGATCGCTTGAAGCACATCAAAGCCACACGCGATACAGCCAAAGTGCAAGCCGCGTTGGACGCGCTCACTGCGTCTGCTGAAAGCGGTGAAGGCAACTTGCTCGATTTGTCCATCAAGGCCATTCGCTTGCGCGCCACAGTGGGCGAGGTGAGCGATGCCCTGGAAAAAGTATTCGGCCGTCATCGCGCCGACACGCAAAAGGTGACCGGTGTGTACGCTGCTGCTTACGACTCAGCCGAAGGCTGGGACCAACTGAAAAAAGAAATCAGCGAATTCGCTGATGTACAAGGCCGTCGCCCTCGCGTGATGATTGCCAAGCTCGGCCAAGACGGCCATGACCGTGGCGCCAAAGTGGTAGCCACCGCCTATGCTGACTTGGGTTTTGACGTAGACATGGGCCCCTTGTTCCAAACGCCTGAAGAGTGCGCACGCCAAGCCATTGAAAACGACGTGCACGCCGTGGGTGTCTCTACCCTCGCAGCGGGCCACAAGACCTTGGTGCCAGCCATCATTGCCGAGCTGAGGAAGCAAGGCGCAGACGACATCATCGTGTTCGTGGGCGGCGTGATTCCTCGTCAAGACTATGAGTTTTTGTATGAGTCAGGCGTCAAGGGCATCTATGGCCCAGGCACTCCTATTCCTGCCAGCGCCAAAGACGTGTTGGAACAAATCAAGAAGGCGGTTGGGTGACGCCTGCACAGTTGCTCGATGGACTGTTGCAGGGCAACCCGCCCGTGCAACGCCGTGCGATGGCCAAAGCAATCACCTTGCTGGAGTCCACGCGCACGGACCATCGCGCTTCTGCCGATGAGTTGCTCACGGTCATGTTGCCGCACACCGGCAAGTCGTTTCGCTTAGGCATCAGCGGCGTACCCGGCGTGGGCAAGTCCACCTTCATCGAAGCTTTGGGTTTGTATTTGATCAGCCTAGGCCATCGCGTGGCCGTGCTGGCGGTTGATCCATCCTCCAGCGTTTCAGGTGGTTCGATCTTGGGCGACAAGACCCGTATGGAGCATTTGTCGGTTCATCCCGATGCCTATATTCGTCCCAGTCCCTCCAGCGGTACCTTGGGTGGTGTCGCCGAAAAAACCCGTGAATCCATGCTCGTGTGTGAAGCCGCAGGCTACGACGTGGTGATTGTGGAAACCGTGGGCGTGGGCCAAAGCGAAACTGCTGTGGCTAATATGACAGATATGTTTTGTTTGCTGCAGTTGCCCAACGCGGGTGACGATCTGCAAGCCATCAAAAAAGGCGTGATGGAAATCGCTGATTTGGTGGTCATCAACAAGTCGGACATCGACGTGAATGCGGCGACCCGCGCCGAGGCGCAAATTACCAGCGCCTTGCGCTTGTTGGGTATGCACGGCAACCCCGACAACATGCACCACAACGAAACGCAATGGCATCCCAAAGTGGTCAAGATCAGCGCCTTGCTCGGTCAAGGGGTGGACGCTTTTTGGGCCGCTGTCAGCGAATTCAAGGGCCTTCAAGTCAACAATGGCCGCTTTGGCATGCGACGCCAACAACAAGCGCTGTCGTGGATGTGGGAACGCATCGACGCTGGCCTGAAACAAACTTTTCGGGCGCAGCCGCGTGTGCAAGCGCTGTTGCCCGATTTGAGCCAACAAGTGGGCGCGGGGCAGCTGGCTGCCTCCACCGCGGCAAGACAGCTGCTCAGTGCTTACCAAGCACAGGGCTGAATGTGAAATCTTCCTGGAGTAAAGAAAGAGCAACC
>JACCDH011644127.1_pt1 | contig 14398 bp, 7 predicted proteins | sample 7442481 | NCBI WGS metagenome assembly JACCDH01 (sample SAMN15323433, study PRJNA562643) | freshwater metagenome | isolation source: river surface water | place: USA:Blue River Watershed | collected 2017-08-15
GCTTTACAGAAATACAAGATGTCCTGGATCAGGTGGAAAAAATAAAGGCCGACACCTGGTGTATCCATGGTGACGGCCCTCATGCTCTAGAGTTCGCGAAAGCATTGAAAGCGAAAGCGCTGAAAGCAAAGCACTAAATACCTTTAAAACTCCACAATAAATCCAATCGTAGGCGTTACTTGTGCTCGATCATTTAAGAATTGGGTAGGTATCGCGTTACTTCCATCTTTGGCAATAGGTAGGCCATTCGTAGTCGCAAAGGCTGAGTTATCTTCTAAACGTTTGAAAGTGTAGGTGGGAACCCCCAGGTTTAACGCACTGTACCAATTAGTTACATCGAGGAATAAGTCGATGGTCGTTTTCTTTAAATTGTATTTCTTGTCAATACGCACATCGCTTGAATGGAAATTAGGTAAGCGTAGTGTATTCAAGCGGGAAAAGTCGAACGTTCCTTGACCTAAAGTCAAGTAGTTTGCTCTTGATAATGTCTCATCATAAGGAGAGTAGGGAGATCCACCTTGGTAACGGAAACGTAGGCCTAGCTCCCAGTTGCGCGGGAATTTATAGCCCCAAGTCACACTCAATAAATGGCGATTATCCCAACTAGAGGCAATCAAATTTCCATCAAAGCCACTATACAAACTGCGGTAGAAGGTATAAGATACAATGCCAAAGAACTTGTCGGTTAGTTTCTTTTGGGCGAATAGTTCAAAACCATAGGCGCGACCCTTTCCAGTGGTCGTTACGTCTTCATTGCCCAGAATATTGAAATCGCCTCCTAAGTTTGCTAGAGACACTCCTGTGCGATTTGAAATAGGCACATTTGCATAATTCTTTACAAAAGCTTCTGCCGTAAATCGCAACGATTCATCGTGCAAGTATTCCAGTCCCGTTACGAAATGATCACTTTGTTGGTATTTCGCATCTTGGTTGACTAACATAGGTGCGTAATCTGCAGGAGAATAGAAGCTAAGGTACGATGGGTAATAGGTAGGCGTCGTGGCGTAACCTAAAATCGTATACGGTGCTAATTTGAAGTAACGACCGACAGAGGCATTTGCAGTCCATTTATCAGACAAAACGTAGCTAGCGGAAATACGAGGGGAAAGTGTTTCAAAAGGATCCAAGCCTGTGGTGGTGAAACTATTCATGTCGGTGCGAAGGCCGGCGCTTAGACCTAATTTGGCATCCAAAAAGGTCTTCGAAACTTGTGCGAATGCCCCGTATTTAAAAAGTGAATTCAAAGGGCTAAAGTAAGATATAGCAGTAATCGGGCTCGATAGGCGAATGGCAGGATTAGGGGAGGTATTATTCAACACCTGGTAGGTACTATTCGAATACTCCACGAATTGCGCCGAAAGTCCGTAATTAATCTTCCACCCATTCGTATTTTTATTCACATCCACCCGCAATTTATTTTCAGTTTCGCGGGATAAATAGTTAAAATTCATTTTGGATGGATCCTGCTTTATGTTATCCTCATAGCGCATGATCGTGTTATCAAAAGAATTACGGCTCAATGCGACATTCAAATATCCATTGTCTAGTAATTTCTTCAACGATAAACCCAGGGTGTAATTCCACTGGTTAATCAACGGATTCGAGTTATAGATGTACAATTTCTCCGGTGTCGATTCTTTTAGGGTCCCAAAAGAGAACTCATCAATCGCCCCCAATCCCATCAGCGAAAGTGTGGTAGTCGAGTTAATCTGCTTCGTAATTTTAAACTGGCCATCCCAGAAGTTTGGGCGAATCGGAATATCCAATGCTTGGAAAAGGAATTGCAAATAGGATCGACGGACAGAGGCTAAGAAGGTAGTCTTTCCCGATTTAGATAAGGGGCCCTCGGTTGTTAAGGCAAACTCGGTGGCGCTTAGGCGGGCGTTGCCTTGGAATTTGTTGGGGTTTCCGGTGCGCTGCTTGAATTGAAAAACGGAGCTTAACGCATTATCGTAACGCGCATCGAAGGCTGAGGAGCTCAACTTGACATCCTCAATAAAAGATACGTTTAGAATCCCTTGTGGGCCTCCGCTGCTGCCTTGGGTTTGGAAGTGGTTAAGAACTGGGATTTCGATGCCGTCTAGATAATAGACGTTTTCGTTCGGGCCTCCACCGCGAATAATAATATCATTTCTGAAGCCTCCGCCTTGCGGGCCGCCGCCCACGCCTGGTAGAGTTTGGATTACTTTGCTGACGTCAAAATTTCCACCTGGATTACTTTTAATTTCCTCCGAGGTCAAGCGTTGAACGCTGAGTGGGGATTCTAAGGTAGCGGCTTTCGCGGTGCGGCGGTTTTGGGTGACTACCACTTCCGCTAATTGTTGATTCGAGGGCAACAATTCTATGTTCAAGAAATTCTCGTTACCGGCGTTTATGATGACGTTGAAGGCGGTGTATTTTTCATAGCCCACTGCGGAGAAGGATATGTTGTAAGTCTTTAAGGCCAAACCCGTTAAGCGGAATACGCCCTTCTCATCAGCCGTCGTACCTTTTGTGGCACCATCTAAGCTGATAGAAACACCAGAGATGGGTTTTTGGGTTAATTGATCGACGATTTTTCCGGAGATTCGGCCGTTGTTTTGGGCCAATACCGAAAAAGAAAAGAGCAGTAGTAAAAGGGTTTGTTTCATTTTTGCTAAACACATAAGTGACTACTTTTGTTTCATTTTAAGGTAGAATCAAGACCTTTTGGGTTAGGGAACCTTGGGCAGAATCATAGGTCAACAGGTAATTTCCAGCCCCCGGAAGAGGCGCGGGAATACGCAAGATTTCACCGGCCTTAACCGCGATCGCCTCACCCAAACTACGCCCTAAAAGATCAAACCAACGCAAGGTCCCGTCGGATTTAACGCGCACATTCAACAGTGATGAGGCAGGATTAGGCCAAACATACAATTCCTCTTTAGGGACAATGATGTCTGAGGTATTTTGAAATAACTGAACTCCTCCCGAGGCAAGTCCGACGACGATATCTATTTTACCATCGCGATTGAAATCGACCATAGAGATTTGAGCGTTTTGACCTACCTGAAAAGGCAAACGCTGCACTTCAAGTCCTAATCCAGACACATAGATATAGCCAGAGGCGTCTAACGTAATCCGTTCCACCGTTCCATCCCCCGTGATATCAGCATAGGCAATACCGCGAAATAAACTTTCAAAGCGTTGATGAGGTTTCGTTAAATTTGACCAATCATAAACCCGGGTGGCACCCAAAGACTCCAAGACCACTAACTCCAGCGAACCATCCTGATCAATATCGTACAAACGAGGCGTCTCGCGAAAACTTACAACGGGCAAGGCAATTTCGCCGGTCAATTGGCCTGCTGCATATTCGCGGTATTTACTGGCAGATCCTACAAAGTAAAATAGTGCTAAACGACCATTAACTACCTGCAATTGAATGTTAGATGCTCCTGGCAGAGGCAAAAAATCCCGCGTTTTCAACGTTAATGTCCCATTCACATTTTCATATAAAGTGACATTGGCACTTCCAATCAACAAATCCAAGTCCCCATCCCCCTCCACATCGAAAAACACAGGCGATGCATTATTCCCCACATCAATCATTTCCTCCTGTAAGAAGGATTTAGTTTTTAAGGTTAAAGCCCCATTTTCAGATCGGTAATAAGATGCCGTTTCTAAGGATGGATTCAGGTCGGCTACATGTGAAGAGGCCAGCAAATCCATTGCACCATCACCATCTAAATCGAGAGGCGAAGCACTCGCTAGGGAAGGCACTTTGTGTGGCGAACCTGCTGGAAAATTATAATTTACAGAGCGAAAAATTGGTTTTGCTCTTGTACCTTCATTTTTCATATAAAGAAACTGAGCGCAGTTTACATGACCGATTATCAGGTCACTTACACCATTTTTATCTGGATCCCAAAGGGCTAAGGTACTTCCTAAATGTTGTACCCGCGAGGTAGACTCTGTGGCTAAAACAGATTCAGGGACAATCCCAAACACCAAGTCCTCACAGTCATTCAACAAAAAATTACCCCAATTAAGAGACTTCGTGGTAAACTTCAAATCCCCTATATTCTCATAAAATGAAATGTAATGTCCCGCTGGCTCGAAAGCGAGCACATCTATATCCCCATCGCCATCCACATCCACAATGGCCGGAATATCCGTGGCATTTACATAAATATTGATCAGTCCATTAAGACCTGAGGACTTAAGTGTCCCAAGCGATTTAGGAAAGTTATTATTTACGTTTGGGTAAATTTGAATCCCACCGGGTGTCGAAGTAAACAAATCCTTGTTTCCATCCCCATCGTAATCCACTAAATTCATCCAGTTTTCAATCAGGGGAAAACGTGCTTGATAGGATGGCGCATACGTAAATCCACCTGCTCTATTCCATACAAAAGTCTTCAAGTGCTGAGCGCTTCGGTCAAAAACAACAAGATCTTCCCGTGCGTCGCCATTTAGGTCAATGTGGAAAAACTGCACAGAATTAATTCCACCCGCCCAAGGATTCTTCAATTCAGAAACGGGGAGGTTCGTGATTTGGTCAAACGAAATCTGTTGCGCTTTAAGTGAAAGCGATAGAAGACACAAGAAGACGATCAGCCTTTTTCTCATAGCCGTAAAGGTATTCAGAAATCAAAAAAAAATATGTTAATTTACAGGGAATAAATACGACAAAATCGAGTAAAAATGACGAAAATCACAATTATCGGAAGTTCGAACACCGACATGGTGATTAAATCGGCTCATTTGCCGGCGCCGGGCGAAACGGTTTTAGGAGGGGACTTCTTCATGAATCCAGGCGGTAAAGGCGCGAACCAGGCGGTGGCTGCAGCAAGGCTGGGTGGCGAGGTTCATTTTGTGTGCAAGGTGGGAAAAGATGTGTTTGGGGAGACGGCTTTACAACAGTTTAAAAACGAAGGAATCAACACACGATTTGTGACGCAAGACCCTTTGGCTCCCTCAGGAGTTGCGTTGATAAATGTAGATGCTCATGGCGAAAACTGCATCACTGTGGCTTCCGGTGCTAATAATTGCCTTTTACCTGCGGACATTGATGCAGCTTCCGAAATTTTCGAAGAGGGCGATTTTGTGTTAATCCAACTAGAAACCCCATTAGAGACTGTTGTATACGCAGCTGAGAAAGCGGCAAAAAAAGGACTCAAAGTCGTATTAAATCCCGCTCCAGCGGCGGAACTACCCGCCAATTTATTCCCCCATTTACACGCCATCACGCCTAATGAAACAGAAGCAGAAATCTTAACGGGAGTAGCCGTGACGGATTTACTTTCTGCAGAGAAAGCAGCGAATATATTGCTAAATAAAGGAGTTCAACACGTGATCATTACCTTGGGTGCCGAAGGCGCCCTCTACAAAACAGCCTACGAGACTCAGCACATTCCCGTCGCGAAAGTCGTGGCACAAGATACGACCGCTGCGGGGGATTGCTTTAATGGAGCGCTTGTCGTGGGCTTATCCGAAGGTATGAGCTGTACTGAGTCGATAACCTTTGCCTGTAAAGCAGCTTCCATTTCTGTTACTCGATTAGGAGCACAAGCTTCGATGCCTAGACTCGATGAACTATGAAAAAACTGCTACTACTTGTTCTTGTCAGTTTTTCAATGGCCGCCCAAAACCGTCAGAAAGTCATTTTCGATTGTGACCTCGGCGATGACATCGACGATGCTTACGCCTTAGGTTATTTGTTGACCCTCCAGGATCGCTATGAGATTTTAGGAATCACCACTTGTTATGGTCGAACAGAGGATCGCGCCATTTTAGCACAGAAATTTTTGGCGGTCACGGGCGAAAATCACATCCCCGTATATGTGGGGAAAAATACTTCGAAAAGTTCAGAACGCGCGAATTGGTACGCGGATCAGTTTTATTGGGCGAAAGGTTTTATTCCCAGAGAACAATCTGAATTCAATAACAAATTTCGCCAAGCCAAAGGATTACCCCCGGTAAAAACCAAAAGCCTTGAAGCTACCGAATTCATCCAATCTCAACTTAAAAAATACCCCGGAGAAGTTATCATTTTCTCCGTGGGACCTGTCACTAATTTAGCCCCGCTAGGAACTGAATTACAGAAAGCGAAAGCCATCTATGCGATGTTTGGCTCCTTCAAAATAGGCTATGATGGTAGCCCGAATATTAATGCAGAATGGAATGTTTTATGTGATATTCCTGCCGCAAAATCTTTCGTTCAATCCGGTGCAAATATCATCTATGCCGGACTGGATGTGACGGCGATGGTCAAATTATCTGCAGAAAATCGACTAAAATTATTGATGCGTCAATCACCATTGACGAGTACGATGCAGGGCTTATATGTCTTGTGGGGGCAGGAAACCCCTACTCTTTTTGACCCCGTAGCCATTGGAATGGAAACCAATCCGGAATTATTTACAACCGAAAAAGTACACGTCTACGTGGACGATAAAGGTTTTACCAGACTCGATCCAATGAAGCCTGCAAACGCCTCGATAGGCACAAGTATTAAGCACACAGAATTCATTAAAATACTAATGCATAACTACCTCTACCAAAACCTGAACTAATGAAAAAAATTCTCTTCTTCTGCCTACTTACTCTAGGTGCACAAGCGCAAAATATATCAATGAGCAAAGCCGTCTTGAAAGACAAAATCAAGGGAGGCTGGGCTGGTCAAACGATTGGCGTGACCTTTGGTGGGCCTGTTGAGTTTCGCTACAACGGGACGATGATCAATTCTTACCACCCTATTCCCTGGTACGATGGCTATCTGAAGAATACGATGATCAACAATCCTGGATTGTATGATGATTTGTACATGGATTTAACCTTCGTGGAGGTATTCGAAAAAGAGGGATTGAATGCGCCCATCGAATCACACGCGAAAGCGTATGCGAATGCGGGTTATGCACTATGGCATGCAAATCAAGCGGGGCGTTATAATATTCTGAACGGAATGATGCCGCCAGCGTCTGGATACTGGGAAAATAATCCCCATGCGGATTGTATTGATTACCAAATCGAGTGTGACTTTGCGGGTTTAATGTCACCGGGTATGCCGAATGCGGCGTCTCAAATCTCCAATAAAATCGGGCACATCATGAACTATGGAGATGGTTATTATGGCGGAGTTTATTTAGGTGCCTGCTATACTTTAGCATTCATTAATAACGACATCAACAAGGTTGTTACTGAGGCTTTGAAAACTATTCCAGCGAATAGCCAATATTACAAATGCATCTCAGATGTCATCAAATGGCACAAACAATACCCGAACGACTGGACAAAAACCTGGTTAGAAGTCCAAAACAAATGGGCGAACGACATTGGTTGTCCAGACGGCGTTTTCGCTCCGTTTAATATTGATGCGACCGTGAATTCTGCCTATGTAGTGATAGGGTTATTGTATGGGAATGGTGATTTTGGCAAAACCATTGAAATTTCCACTCGCTGTGGCCAAGATGCGGATTGCAATCCGTCGTCTGCTGCTGGAATTTTAGGAGCGATGATCGGATATGATAAGATTCCGGCATACTGGAAATTAGGATTGAAAGAGGCCGAAGACATCGACTTCAAATACACGTCCACTTCCCTGAATGATGTGTACGAAATCGGTTTAAAACACGCTTTGCAAAACATCAAAAATAACGGCGGATCAGTTTCTGAAAATGCCGTAAGTATTCCCTACTCTGCTCCTAAAGCAGTGGCTTTTGAACAAAGCTTCGACCATTCATTCCCTACCGAAAAAATCAACATCGGAAAAAACTTGTCAGACGAATATGACTTCGACTTCGAAGGAAATGGCTTCGTAGTACGCGGCGAAACGGCTAAATGGGCGTCATTAGATCCAGGGACTTTTGATTTAGAAGTATTCATAGATGGCAAACTGTTTGAAAAAGTAAAGTTACCCGTTGCTTTTACAACGAGACGCCACGAGATTACTTGGAAGTACAAATTAGCGACGGGTAAACACCACGTGAAGCTGAAAGTGTTGAACAAAGTAGCCGGCTACGACTGCAAATTATTCGATGCGATTGTCTATGCAGAAAAGCCATTTATAGCTACTAATGATAAATATTACCGTTTAGGAAACCTAAAATAAGCGCTATGTTCATTATCGAAACCTATTCATCTGCCGTTTTATTGTGCATCGTGACGATGCTTTGCTGGGGCTCTTGGGCAAATACCCAAAAGCTTTCGTCCTCCAGCTGGCGCTTCGAATTATTCTATTGGGATTATGCCATCGGGATTGTTTTAGCGTCTTTGATTCTGGCTTTTACCTTAGGATCGAGTGGAACCCAAGGACGGGGATTCCTAGCTGATTATGCGCAAGCCAGTGGTGAAAACCTGCAATCCGCATTTGTGGGTGGGGTTTTATTCAATGCCGCGAACATTCTGTTAGTCGCTGCAATCGGAATTGCTGGTATGTCCGTGGCCTTCCCGGTGGGTATCGGGATTGCCTTGGTATTAGGCGTTTTAGTGAATTATTTGGCCGATCCACAAGGAAATCCGCTGTTGATTTTTGGTGGTGTAGCATTGATAGCCATTGCGATTATTCTAAATGCGAGGGCTTATAAATCGATCTCAAACGCTTCCGCTTCCAATAAAGGATTAGTACTTTCTGTTCTTGCAGGATGCTTAATGGGACTTTTCTACAAATATGTGGCCGCTTCGATGGCCGTCAATTTTGCCGCTCCTGAGGTGGGGAAATTAACGCCTTACACGGCTTTAGTTGTTTTCGCGGTAGGCGTTTTAGCGAGTTCTTTGGTCTTCAATACATTCCAAATGAAGAAGCCTTTCTCGGGCGCACCATTAAATTTAGCACATTATCTAGTCGGGTCAGTTAAAGACCACTTTGTGGGTATTTTAGGAGGCGCCATTTGGTTTGTAGGAATGGCCTTGTCTATTCTTGCTTCTGAAAAAGCGGGTGCTGCGGTTTCTTATGGCCTAGGCCAGGGAGCGACCGTGGTGGCGGCGGTTTGGGGGATCTTTATTTGGAAAGAATTCAAAAATGCCTCACCGGAAACGCACAAATTGTTGAACATTATGCTGCTGCTTTATGTGGTCGGGTTAGGGTTATTGATTGGGTCGAAATAGTTATTTAGGGGAAAGGGGCATTAGTTCCCACGTATAGAGCGCATAAGGTTTTGTCGTGGCCGTATAATACTTCGCAAGGCTTGTATTATAAAACTGATATTGAGGCAATTGATAACTATTTAAATTAAAACCCATAATTACACGAACCGGATTAGCTACGGAGCCTAGCACCGTCGATAAAACAGTTCCGAAACGGTTTATTCCACCAATGACAGCACTTTGTTTTTTCCCAAATACATTCACAAAGGACGTAGAGCTAGCCGTGTGAGCGCCATAAGCCGTAAGTCCTGCGTCCGCCACCGTTCCCTCACTCACCGCAAAAGTCAGCAACCTAGCAGAAATAAATCCCAAATTAGAAAAGCGCATCGCATGTGCCGTATTGCCTAAGGTAATCGTTCCATTTTCTTCTAAGTGGAGGTCAAAAAAAGTCGAATTAAATCCCCCGTCGTGTAAATTACCCCCCGATAAATGAAGAGAACAATAGGTAGGAAATGCGGAGGATACACCTGCTTTCAAGGTTCCTGCGTATAAATAAGTGGCATACATCAGATTCGCAGCACCTATATAAAGCGTCCCACCTCCCCGTTTATTGAAAGTCCGTCCAGAAATGACCCCCAACACTCCATCATTCACTCCAAATCCTGAAGTTACCACGCGATTTTCTGACGTCACAGTCACATAACCCTCGACCCCATAACGACCGGCAGACACTAAATTAACATAAACACACACCCCGCCGTAGCCATTCAATTGCACCGATCCTCCCATTCCTGAATTTTGAGACGGATTTACTATGTTTACGGCACCTCCTACATTGATATCCCGATACACATAAACGGACCCGAGATAAGAGTATAGATATACGTTACCACCATCGGTTAGATTAGTCCCAGAGGCGTAATTTACCGGGTTCGCATTCATGGAAATCTCCGCATTCACATAGATATTTCCATTCGTACCAACAGAAAAGGACAAGTATCCCGCATTGCCAGAATAATTGGTTGGGTTACGCATTAAAATGGGATTATCGATATAAACGTCGCTACTAGCGCTAATATAGAGTGCATTACTAAGAATGGGGCCATAACCATTATTGGTAATAAGGGGGGTATTCACTTCGACTACCCCTGACTGCGTGCAGGCGGTACAGGCCGTTTTAATCTCAGGAGAAGTGTACTTCGTTCTCATGATCAAATCGATATCCGCCACATTCACATTCGCATTATCTGCTGTGGGGGTAAAAGTCACATAACCTCCGGAAAGAGAGGAAAAATCCCGACTCCACGTTCCGCCAGAAGTAGGGCTGGTGGTAATTCGGACATTTGAATTTGCCCCTACTGGAGTCGTATTAATCACTAATTCACCTGTGCTCAATTGCCCCGCATTTACTAGGGTAGCATAATAGGTAAATTTTAGTTGTTCATACTCGGATCGCCTCAAAAGTGGACTAGGCTCTATGAAAATTCGGCCACTTGTACCGGAGCTACCGGCCGTGCCTAACCATCCTTTTATTATTAGGGTTTTGTAGTCCAAATATTGTCTAGGACCAAATCGCAAGGTATGGGCATAATCCCCTAATTCAATCGTAGATCCATTCGCTAATAGGGACACATTTCCCACGGTTTCCGAAAACCCTCCCGTGCGCAAGCTTCCGCCGTTGAATAAAAAGGCAGAGGTATTCGCAATGACTTCCGAAGCCCCTAATATGACAAAACCGCCACTTAAAACAGTTGCTCCCGTATAAGTATTTACGCTATTCAAGGTCAGTGATCCTGTCCCATCTTTGATCAAACTCGTGGCCACATTGAGCTGAATAGGACTCGTCCCCCAAGTGTTCGCAAGACTCCCGCTTCCACTCAAACCAGCATTCAAAAGGACATTTCCTGCTCCTCCCACTGTTAAGGCGGCGGCTACAGTGCTAAGGTTGCTATTTAGTGTTAACTGGCTGTTTAAATCCGCGTTTATACGCGTATCGCCCGTCAAGGTAAGGGTACCGCTCATGGCATTTATTCCTGCGACACTCTGTAGCGCGCCAGTCCCGAGGGGGCCTGTACCTTTCAAACTTAGTGGATTGGAAATAGCAATTCCCCCTTGTAATTGTAAACCTCCACCAAGTGCTACAGTGACTGCGCTTGAACCTAAAGCTCCACTATTTCGTATGTGTAATATGCCACTAGACACTGTCGTTGCTCCGCTATAATTATTCGCAGAGTAGAGTGAAAAAACACCCATATTGTTCGTAATGCCACCTGCCCCTAAAGTCAAGGTCCCGCTGAGCGTCATCGATCCAGCGCCAGTCGTGGCTAAAGAGACGTTCGTTCCAGTCATCGTTTGTGTCAGGGTGAGGGTACCGGCGGTGCTGTTGATGGTGGTGTTTTGGCCTAAAGAAATAGCTCCCCCATACGTGTTATCGCCGCTGACGTTAGATAGTGAAATCCCATTCAAGTTCAGGGTTAAGTCTTCTGCGCCCACATTGATGTTATTATAGAGCGCTAATTTCCCTGTTCCGCGCACCACCGTACCGCCGCTCGTGCTACCCAAGGAGCGGCTGTTATAGATGGATAAGGTTCCTGCATAAATGGTCGTGATGCCAGAATAGGTGTTCGCGGTGTTATTGATGCTATTTCCGAGGGAGAATGATTCTCCGTATTTGGCCAAAGACAAAACTCCCAGCCCATCCTCCATCAAACCGGTATACACCGTATTCAAATTACTCAAGCCCAATGTCAGCGTGATATTCCCCACCACGCTACTGGTCACCTTGCCGTAGCCACTGTTACTCGCAATCGAGCCAATCGATTCTGAAACACCGTTTAAATCCAACGTAGTGTTCGCCCCCGTAAAAGTCAGTGTAGTAAAGTCAGGTAAAGCATTCCCTCCTGCTAATTGCAAAGTCCCCTCCGCCAGCTCAGAAGAGGATACGGCATTATTTGTTCCACTCAATCTCAAAGTACCCGTCCCCATTTTTTTAAAAGCCCCCGCGTTCATGACCCCACTTATGCCATCATTCGTCCCGCCTATCGTAACTGTCGCGTTACCATCCAAAACCGTAATAGCTCCTGCATAATTTATCCTGCTTGTCGAAAATAAGGTTCCGGAAATACTAACACCTGCCGGCCCTTTGATAGTGATAGAACCACCCGTTCCATTGTAAAGGCCTGAATTAGTCGTATTGTTTGTTCCACTGCAATTGATGTTCCGTGTCACTTTCACGGATCCAGCAGTTGAATTCAGCGTAAGCGATCCCCCTTGTGTTAAAATCACAGAGCTCCCTACCTCTGACGTGTTGTTCAGTAAAATTTCAGCAGTTACATTGATGTTCCCTGGGGTATTGATAACTAAACTTAAGAACCCTAAATTACCGGCATAAGTAGTCGTTGAACGAAGTGTAACAGGATTCCCGATATTCACATCAGCCGAAGCATTGAACGTTAACGTTTTGTTACTCAAGACGCCGTTTTGATTGTAGGAACTTAGGGCCGTGTTAAAATCGATTTGACCCGTTTGGGTGCAGGCAGTACAGGCCGTATTAATGATGACGTTGCTGTATTTTACCCGCAGCAAATCGTCTATTTCCGCCACGCTGATGGTTGCATTGTCGACATTGGGCGTAAAAGTATAGGTCGTCCCTGTAGTCGCCGCTGATAAAAGTGGAGACCAGGTACCTCCACTCGTGGCACCTGAAACGATGGAGAGATTGCTGTTTTGCGCTTGAAGTTGCAGTGCAAAAAACACAAATAGGATGGCAAGCTTCTTCATCCTAGTACGAGTAAACAAATTGAATTCGATCTCCCAGGGCGATCACATAGGAGCCATTGTTTGCTGTATTGTAGGCCAAATAAGGCGTAGGCACCGTGGCATTCGTCGAAAATGTGCTTGTGGTCTTGTAGCTGTATGCGTTTTGGCTAATCAAAATACCATTCACATACATCTTCAATTTCGTCGTCAAGTTAGGTGTTTGCGTCAGCGTAAAGTTGGTTTGACCAGCTGTTACGGCTACTAAATTTCCGGTGGAACCCGTCGCGGTGGTTTCGTCAAAACCATCTCTTAAAGTGGTTGTCCAACTCGCTACTCCGGAGGAACTTAGACTCAAGACTTGACCTATGGCACCCGAGATGGATGGAAATAGTGTTCCTCCCAGCGTCAGTGTACCCGTTAAACTTGAATTCACGAAAGTCTTATTTGTGAGTGTTTCCGTACCAGCAAGCGTGGCCATCGTTCCAGAGGTGGGAAGCGTAATATTCGTTGTACCCGTGTTGTTTATAGTCGTGGAATAATTGCCGGAGGTCACTAGGTTCCCCCCGAGGGTGATCGTTTTATTGCCGTTATTTATTCCAGTTCCACCGTAGGTGGGCGAAATGACTCCTGATAAAGCGGCGCTCCCGTCGAAGGGATAACCGAAGATGGTTTGTGGGGTTGAAAGGGAGGTGGCGATATTCGCGGTGGTGGCATAAGTGGCACTTATGGCGGTGCTGGCAGAGTTTGCCGTTAGGGCAGTTGTGGCAAAAGTGGCGCTCGACGCAGTAGAGGCAGAATTTGCCGTTAGGGCTGTCGCGGCAAAGGTGGCTGAAATCGCTGTTGATGCGGACTCGGCAGTAACAGCTGTCAAAGCGGCTGTAGCCGTACTCGCATTTCCCGTCAATTCCCCCACAAAATTTGTTGCGCCTACTGTTTCGAATCCAGACATGCTTGTATACGTGCCTCCCAAAATGATATTTGTTGATCCTAAAGTGATTTGATGGTTTGCTAATTGGCCATTGGTGATACTAGCGGTGGCGGAGAGGTTAGCAGTGGTTAAGCCAGTGACTTGGATGGTGTTTCCGGTTAGGGAGATTCCTGAACCCGCGGTTAAAGGGGCTTGATAATTTACTCCGGCAACTAATGGAACCTGAAAATCCGTTCCTGCGATAAGTGGAGATTGGTAATCCACTCCTGCCACTAAAGGGACTTGATAGTCTGTCCCGGCGATTAATGGTAATTGAATATCTATACCGGTAACTAAAGGTCGCTGGTAATCTGTCCCAGCTACTAATGGACGTTGATAATCAATACCTGCAACTATAGGAGCCTGGTAATCTGTCCCGGCAATTAGCGGAGCCTGAACATCTAGTCCAATCCGCAAACCTAAATTAGTCCGCGCTGCAGCCGCAGTTGAAGCTCCTGTTCCACCCTTATTTAAGGATAAAATTCCGTTCAGGGAATCTAATGCAAATGAAATATTAGTTGATCCATCAAAAGGCACTCCATTAATCGTGCGGGGCGTTTCTAAAGCTGTGGCTTTCGACGCTAAAGTTGCGGAGCTCGCTTGACTAGCGACGGTCTCTTTAGGTAA
>JACCDH010301585.1_pt1 | contig 14397 bp, 15 predicted proteins | sample 7442481 | NCBI WGS metagenome assembly JACCDH01 (sample SAMN15323433, study PRJNA562643) | freshwater metagenome | isolation source: river surface water | place: USA:Blue River Watershed | collected 2017-08-15
CCGGAGTTCTGGCTCATCCACAAAATCAGCTCTTCGGACATGCGGATGATGTGCACCATGCACAGGCTGGCGGCGGCGGTGAATTCGATAGCGAAGTCGCGGTCGCTCACGCCGTCCAGGCTGTTCTGGCTGACCTGCGGATTGCCTTGCGCGTCCACCATGCCCAGTGTGCGGGCCACGCGCTCGCGGTCCAGCGGGTAGGTGGTGCCGGCCAGGGCGGCAGAGCCCAGGGGCAGGCGGTTGGTGCGGCGGCGCACGTCGGCAAAGCGTTCGGCATCGCGGCTGAACATTTCCACATAGGCCAGCAGGTGGTGCGCAAAGCTCACCGGCTGGGCCACCTGCAGGTGGGTGAAGCCGGGCAGGATCACTTCGACGTTTTGCTCCGCCACATCGACCAGTGACTTTTGCAGGTCGGCCAGCAGCGCAATGATCAGGTCGGTCTCGCTGCGCAGCCACAGGCGCACATCGGTGGCCACCTGGTCGTTGCGGCTGCGGCCGGTGTGCAGGCGCTTGCCGGCGTCGCCCACCAGCTGGGTCAGGCGCGCCTCGATGTTCAGGTGCACGTCTTCGAGGTCCAGCTTCCATTCGAAGGCGCCGGATTCGATTTCCTGGGTGATCTGCGCCATGCCGCGCTGGATGTCGGCCAGGTCGCTGGCCCCGATGATCTTTTGCGCCGCCAGCATTTCGGCATGGGCCAGCGAACCCTGGATGTCGGCCTGCCACAGGCGCTTGTCAAAGAACACGCTGGCGGTGTAACGCTTGACCAACTCGCTCATCGGTTCCGAGAAGAGTGCAGACCAGGCTTGGGATTTTTTGTCGAGTTGGTTCGTCATAGCCCCGATTTTATCGGGCCGTATGCCTTGTCCGATGCGTCTGCATGCCTGTCAACGCAACTGCGCAGCGCGATAGACCGCATGGCGGTCGCGTTTGCCCACGGCGATCACGATCACCAGCACTTGCGCATCACGCACTTCATACACCAGCCTGTAGCCCACGGTGCGCAGCTTGATCTTGTAGCGATCAGGGTGGCCGCTGAGTTTGGCTGATGGGACACGCGGAGCCTCCAGCCGCTCGGTGAGTTTATTTTTCAGTTGGATGCGGATGGTGCCGTCCAGCTTGCGCCATTCGGCCAAGGCCTCTTCCAGAAAGGCCAGCTCAAAGCTCATCGAGCGAAACCGGAAGGATTTTCTGACCCTGGCGGGCATTGGCGATCTGGTTGAGTTCGATGTCTTCCAGCTGCGCCATCATGGCTTCAAACCAGGCGGCAGGTACGCAGTAGAACGCAGGTTCGTTGCGGTTAAGGATGGCCACCGGAAAACCCTCGCCAGCCGCCACGGTGCCCATGGGGTTGCGCTTGAGCTCGGAAATGCTGGCCGCTGTTTCAGACAGGATTTGGTGCGTCATGAGCTGATCCGAGTGCTTTTAAAGGTGCTAATTTTAGCGCTCGTATGGCCGAGACAGAAAGATGGAAGCGATGGCTGGGGAGTTGCTGTGTTAAAAAGAGTTAATAAATATTCAATTTAAGGGCGTGTCATGGTCGCTGCACAAGCTTGCTCTCCTCCTGTCGGTTCGGCTGTTTATGGCTTGCTGCCAGGGGCCAGCTTCTTTGATGCTTGGCAGATCCAGGCTGCAGAGCCGCACCTTTCAGCGCTTGGCCAGTTTCTCAAGGCCATCGAGGCCACACCCCCATGGGTCAATGCCTGCATGGCCTTGCGCAACAAGGTTGTTGAAAAGATGGGACTCAAAAACCTGGGCGCACTGGGGGGCTTTGACCCCACCAAACCCGAGGCGGCCTACCGCGCAGGAGACCGGGTGGGCATCTTTACCTTGTTTGAAAACACATTCGATGAAGTTTTGCTGGGGGATCGCGACAAGCACCTGGATGTCACCTTGTCAGTGCATCGTCAAAAGTTACCGGATGCTCAGGTGCGCATCACGATCACTACTGTGGTCAACCAGCACAACCGAACCTCCTGAATGCCCCAACATGACTGCTGATATCCGCTTCCAGGCCCTTGCCCATGAAATGGGCCATGACTTCAATGGCGAGATCAAGATAGGGGGCAATTACAGCCCGGTGGTACGTGACGGCAAGCAACTGTGGGTGAGCGGGCAGATTCCACGCGTGGGTGACGAGGTGCTGTTTGTGGGCGTCTTGGGCGAAACGCTCGATGTGGCACAAGGCCAGCAGGCCGCAGCGATTGGCGCGATGCGGGCGCTGGCCTTGTTGCAGCGAACGCTGGGCAGTCTGGAGTCCATTGCCGCTGTTTTGCGGATCACGGTGTATGTGCGCTCTGCAGCCCATTTCACCCAGCACAGCGAGGTGGCCGATGGTGCATCGGATGTGCTTTGCCGCGTCTTGGGGCCACGGGGTGTGCACACGCGCACATCGGTGGGCGTGATGCAACTGCCCAAAGGTGCGGCAGTCGAGCTGGATGTGGTGGCCACAGCGAAAGAGGGCAGGTATGAGTAAGGCGTCAAGCGTATTGACGGACGCAGTGCGCCAAGCCGCCAGCCGCAGCGTGCTGTGCTGGCTGGCCACAGTGGATGCCAAGGGGCAGCCCAATGTCTCGCCAAAAGAGGTGTGGGCCATTGCCGATGACCGGCATGTGGTGGTGGCCAACATCGCTTCACCCGTGACCGTGCGCAACATTGGGCAGCAGCCGAAGGTGTGCCTGAGTTTTGTGGATGTGTTGGTGCAAAAAGGCTTCAAGCTGCAGGGCTGTGCTCGCGAGCTGCTGCCTGGCGATGCCGACTACGCCCGCTGGGCAGCACCTGTGCTGGCCATGGCGGGCGATCGCATCCCGGTGCGCAGCGTATTGCTGATCGTGGTGGATGCGGTGCAACCCATCGTGGCGCCGAGCTACTGGTTGTTCCCCGAGACGACCACCGAGGCATCGCAAATCGAGGCGGCCCGGCGCAGTTATGGTTTGATGCCGTTGTCCCACACCACATCTGTTTGAAAGAGAAGTGCCCCATGTTTGCCCACACCCCTGAGCCCCCTTATTACGCCGTCATCTTTACCAGCCAACGCACGGCGGGAGACGAAGGTTATGCCGAAACCGCAGATCGGATGGTTGAGCTGGCGGCGCAGCAGCCCGGTTTTCTGGGTGTGGAGAGCGCGCGTGGCGCCGATGGCCTGGGCATCACGGTGGCTTATTGGTCCAGCGAGGAAGCCATTGCCGCCTGGAAAGTGCATGCTGAGCACAGCATGGCAAGAGACCAAGGGCGCAGCCGCTGGTATGCCGGGTTTGAAGTGCGTGTGGCCAAGGTCGAGCGGGCCTACGGCATGCGGCGCTGATTCATTGCAAAGGATTGCTCGATGAAAACCATTGGCCTGCTCGGCGGCATGAGCTGGGAATCCACCGTGCCCTACTACCGTCTGATCAACGAAGGCGTCAAACAGCGCCTGGGTGGGTTGCACTCGGCGCGGTTGATCTTGTACAGCGTGGATTTTGCCGAGGTCGAGCATTTGCAGCGCACGGGTGACTGGGTGGCTGCAGGAGCTTTGCTCGCGCAGGCGGCGCAAAAGCTGCAGGGGGCCGGGGCCGAAGACCTGGTGCTCTGCACCAACACCATGCACAAGGTGGCCGACGCCATTGAATCAGCGGTTCAGATTCCTTTGCTGCACATCGCCGACCCCACGGCGGCGCAGGTCCGCCAAGCAGGCTTGGGTACGGTGGGTTTGCTGGGCACCCGTTTCACCATGGAGCAGCCCTTTTACAAAGACCGCCTGGTGCAACAACATGGCCTGCAGGTGCTGGTGCCGTCTGCGTCCGACCGGGACACGGTGCACCGCATCATCTACGAAGAACTCTGTCTGGGGCAGGTGCGTGAGGTTTCACGCCAGGCGTACCAGCGCGTCATGGCTGACCTGGTGGCGCAAGGCGCGCAGGCGATCATTTTGGGTTGCACCGAAATCTCGTTACTGGTCGGGCCCGATGATGTGCCTGTGCCTTTGTTTGACACCACGGCCATTCATGCTGGACATGCGGTCGATTGGGCGCTTGGCCGTGCTTGATCACATGATTGATTTTGGAGCAATGCAATGGCATACAGGTGGCTAAGCGGCTTGCTGGTCTTGACCTTGGGGTGGATGGGGGCAGTGGTTGCCGATACCGGTGGCGCCACCCGAATGGGGATGACCACGCTGCCTCAACCCAAAGCCGGTGTGGTGACGGTGTTTTATCCCACGCAGCAAACTGAGCTCGAGCAAACGGTGGGGCCGTTTCACTTGTCGTGGGCGCGTGATGCGCAACCCATGGCAGGCAATGGGCGCCTGATTGTGATCTCACACGGCTCGGGTGGCAGCCCATGGGTACACACTGATTTGGCCCGTGAATTGGTGCGGCGTGGTTTTGTTGTGGCAGTGCCGCAGCACCAGGGGGACAACCATCAGGATCCATCCCAGCCAGGTCCGGTGAGCTGGGATCTGCGCCCGCGCGAGATCAGCGAAACCATTGATGCCTTGGCGACGAGTCCATCCTTTTCCCCTTGGCTGCGCACAGATGCGGTGGGTTTGGTCGGAGGCTCTGCAGGTGGGCATACGGTGCTCAGTCTGGCGGGTGGACAGTGGTCACCGCAGCGATTTCGAGACCATTGCCGTCAGCATATTCGACAGGATTTTTCTTCGTGCGTGGGCATGCTCATGCTGTTGAAAGGCAATGTCTGGGACGACTGGAAAGTGTGGGGTGCCCTGCGCGTCATTGATTGGCGTTTCGATGACTCGGCATTGCGCAAGGCGCACGACGCCAGAATTCGCGTCGGCGTAGCCATGGTGCCGTTTGCAGCCGATTTTGATTTGCAAACACTGACCAATCCGGTGTTTCCGCTGGGTTTGGTCAGGGCGGGTCAAGATGTCAACCAAGTGCCTAAGTTCCACATGGACGCCGTATTGGGGGCTTGTTTACCGCGCTGTACTTTGCTGGTCGATTGGCCAGAGGCAGGCCATGGTCTCATGCTTTCCCCCATATTGGCTTTCCCCGAAGGATCTGTGGCGAAGCATTTGCTCGCTGACCCTGCAGGCTTTGATCGACAGCGTCGCATGGCTCAGCTCAACCAAGAAGTGGCAGATTTTCTGACTCGTCACCTGGGCTTGTGAAAGCAGGCCCATCAACCCGTATTTCGCAACCCCGCCGCCATCTGTGCCATGCGGCACTTGGCCCTTCTTGATGCGAATGGTCTTGCGCAGTTTGACAATCCGTACCTAAAAACGTACGATTAACCCAAGGAGTCTCATATGACCACACTGTCTGCCAGCGATGCCCGTGCCAATCTCTACCGCTTGATGGACCAGGCGGCTGAATCGCACCAGCCCATCGTGATCACTGGCAAGCGCCACGATTCGGTGCTGCTGTCGGTCGAAGATTGGCAAGCCATTCAGGAAACGCTGCATTTGCTGTCGGTGCCTGGCATGCGCGAGTCCATCAAAGAAGGCATGGCGCAAACCACAGACGAATGCGCCAAGGAGCTCGATTGGTGAGCTGGCAACTGGTCTTCACCAAGCATGCCCAAAAGGATGCCCCCAAGCTGGCATCAGCCGGATTGAAAGCCAAAGCCCAGGAGTTGCTGGCTGTCATTCAGGCCAATCCCTTTCAGAACCCGCCACCCTGCGAGAAGTTGGTGGGTGATTTGGCCGGCGCGTATTCACGGCGCATCAACATTCAGCACCGGCTTGTGTATCAAGTGCTGGCGGATGAGAACACCGTCAAGGTGCTGCGCATGTGGACGCATTACGACTAACAGGGCCCAAGCGGTTTCGCCTCAACCCGTATTCCGCAACCCCGCCGCAATCCCGTTGATGCTGATGTGGATGCCGCGCTGCACCCGCTCGTCGGCCTTGCCCTCGCGGTAGCGGCGGATCAGTTCGACCTGCAGGTGGTGCAGCGGGTCGATGTAGGGGAAGCGGTGGCGAATGGACCGGGCCAGAGCGGGGTTGCTTTCCAGGCGGTTTTTCTCGCCGGTGATCTGGGCCAGGGCATCCGCCGTGCGTTGCCATTCGGCCTCGATGGCGGCGAAGATGCGGTTGCGCAGGCGCTTGTCGCTCACCAGTTCGGCGTACAGCGAAGCCAGGGCCAGGTCGCTTTTGGCCAGCACCATGTCCATGTTGGAGAGCAGGGTGCGGAAAAACGGCCACTGGCGGTACATCTTTTGCAAGAGCGCCAGTTGGGCTTTTTTGCCCGGACCCTCGGCCTTGTCCAGGAAGGCGGTCACGGCCGAGCCGAAGCCGAACCAGCCCGGCAGCGTCAGGCGGCATTGGCCCCAGCTGAAGGACCACGGAATCGCGCGCAGGTCTTCGATTTTCTGCAAGGCCTTGCGCGAAGCCGGGCGTGAGCCGATGTTGAGCTGCGTGAGTTCGCGCAGCGGGGTGGCGCCGAAAAAGTAATCGGTGAAGTCGGGGGTGCCGTAGACCAGGGCGCGGTAGGCGTCCATGCTGGATTCGGACAGTTCGGCGGCTGCGTCCAGAAAGGCGCGGGTGGCTGGCTTGGTGGGTTGCAGCAGCGTGGCCTCCAGCGTGGCGGCGACCAGGGTTTCCAGGTTGCGGCGGCCAATCTCGGGGTTGGCGTATTTGGAGCCAATCACCTCGCCCTGCTCGGTCAGGCGGATCTGGCCGCGCACGGTGCCCGGCGGCTGGGCCAGAATGGCCTGGTAGCTGGGGCCGCCGCCACGGCCCACAGTGCCGCCACGGCCGTGGAACATGCGCAGCTGGATGTTGTGCGAATTGGCGAGCTGGTCAAACAGACTCACCAGGGCGATTTCGGCGCGGTACAGCTCCCAGTTGCTGGTGAAGATGCCGCCGTCCTTGTTGCTGTCGCTGTAGCCGAGCATGATGTCCTGCTCGGCGCCCGAGCGCTGCACCAGTGCGGCCACGCCGGGCAGGGCATAGAACTCGCGCATGATGGGCGCGGCATTGCGCAGGTCTTCGATGGTCTCGAACAGGGGCACCACGATCAGGTCCACCACCGGCGCCATGTCCAGGGTGCCGCGCATGAGGCCCACTTCTTTTTGCAGCAGCAACACTTCGAGCAGGTCGCTCACGGTTTCGGTGTGGCTGATGATGTAGTGGCGGATGGCCTGTGCACCATACAGCGCACGCATCTCTCGGGCGGTTTCAAAGATGGCCAACTCGCTACAGGCGTGCTGGCTGTAGTCGGTGCCCGGCACGCGCAGGGGGCGTGCGTCGTTCAGCAGACCCAGCAGCAGGGCACGCTTGGCGTGTTCGTCCAGCTTGGCGTAGTGCTTTTCAATGCGGGCGGTGGCCAGCAGTTCGGCCACCACTTCTTCGTGCTTGTCCGAACTCTGGCGCAGGTCCACCGTGGCGAGGTGAAAGCCGAAAACCTCCACGGCCCGCATCAGGGGCTGCAGGCGCATGGCGGCCAGAGCCTCGCAATGGTGGCTGCACAGCGAGGCGTTGATCACGCGCAGGTCGGCCAGAAATGCTTCGGCGCTGGCGTAGGGGTTTTGCGGCTCCACTGCGTGGCGGGCGGCGTCTCCGCCGGTCAGATCCTTCAATGTCGCGGCCAGGCGGGCGTACATGCCGGTCAGGGCGCGGCGGTAAGGCTCGTCCTGGCGGTGTTCGTTGCTGTCGGGCGAGCGTTTGGCCAGCGCCTGCATCTCGGGGCCAACGGGCACCAGCATGGCCGACAGCGAGAGTTCGCTGCCCAGGTAGTGCACCTCGGTCAGGTAGTGGCGCAGGGCCACCTCGGATTGGCGGCGCAGGGCGTACTGCAGGGTTTCCGCCGTCACATTGGGGTTGCCGTCGCGGTCACCGCCGATCCACTGGCCCATGCGGAAGAAGCTGGCCACGGGCTGGCCATCGAGTGCTTGTTCCAGCTCGGCATACAGCTTGGGGATTTCACGCAGGAAAGTCGCTTCGTAATACGACAGTGCGTTTTCGATCTCGTCGGCCACCGTGAGCTTGGTGAAGCGCAGCAGGCGGGTTTGCCACAGCTGCATCACGCGGGCACGGATCTGCAACTCGTTGGCGGCCAGCTCCTTGGGGCTGAGCGCATCCTTGTTGGCGTTGACGGCGGCGGCGCGGGCCTTGATGGCGTCGCGTTCGGCCAGCAGGTGGGCGATGTCGCGCTCGGCGTCCAGGATGCTCTTGCGCTGCACCTCGGTGGGGTGGGCGGTGAGCACAGGCGAGACGTAGCTGTGTGCCAGCGTCTGGCTGATGGTGCGCGGCGTGATGCCCGCCCAGCGCAGGCGCTGCAGCGCGACGTCGATGCTGCCTTCCTGCGTGTGGCCGGCGCGCTCGTGGATGGCGCGGCGGCGGATGTGGTGGCGGTCCTCGGCCAGATTGGCCAGGTGGCTGAAGTAAGTGAAGGCGCGGATCACGCTGACGGCGCGGTCGCCCGGCAGGCCCTTGAGCAGCTTCTTGAGCGCTTTGTCGGCCTCGTGGTCCGCGTCACGCCTGAAAGCCACCGACAGTTTGCGGATTTGCTCGACCAGTTCGTAGGCGTCTGCGCCTTCCTGTGCCCGGATCACATCGCCCAGGATGCGGCCCAGCAGGCGGATGTCCTCGACCAGCGGTTTCTCGTTGTCGCGGTTTTGGCGCTTGTTGGAAGCCTGGGGGGCAGGCGCGGCAGCAGAGGGTGTGGACGGGGCCGGTTTCATATAAGCCCATGCTAGCATCGGCCAGCCCTGCGGAATTACGAACTGGTTCCCAAATGGGTTTGATATTTTTTGAAAGCCTGCCCCCGTGTCCGTCAACGCTCCCGCCCGCATTGTCATCGCCACCCGTGAAAGCCGCCTGGCCCTTTGGCAGGCCGAGCACGTCAAGGCCTTGCTGCAATCGCGTGGTGCTCAGGTCACGCTGCTGGGCATGACCACCCAGGGTGACCAGATCCTGGACCGCAGCCTGTCCAAGGTGGGCGGCAAGGGGTTGTTCGTCAAGGAGCTTGAAGTCGCGCTCGAAGAGGGCCGTGCCGACATGGCCGTGCACTCGCTCAAGGATGTGCCGATGGAGCTGCCTGCCGGGTTCGAGTTGGCCTGCGTGATGGAACGTGAAGACCCGCGCGACGCCTGGGTGTCTTCGCAATACGCCCGACTGGAAGATTTGCCGCCAGGTGCGGTGGTGGGTACGTCCAGCCTGCGCCGCACGGTGCTGCTGCGTGCTTTGCGCCCCGATCTGAAGATTGAGCCGCTGCGCGGCAACCTCGACACCCGCTTGCGCAAGTTGGACGAAGGCCAATACGCGGGCATTGTGTTGGCGGCGGCAGGCCTCAAGCGCTTGGAACTCTCCAGCCGCATCCGCCACATCTTCGAGACCGAACAGATGCTTCCTGCTGCAGGGCAGGGCGCTTTGGGCATCGAGGTTCGCGCTGGGCGCGACGACCTCAAGGCCCTGCTGGCTCCACTGGCCGACCAGACCACCTGGTTGCGCGTGGCGGCCGAACGGGCGGTCAGTCGCGCCATGGGCGGCAGCTGCTCCATGCCGCTGGCCGCACATGCGGTGCTTGAAGGTGGCGTGCTCAGCCTGCGTGCGGCCTGGGGCGACCCCGAGGGCAGCACCACGCTGGTGCCAGCCCAAGCCCAGACTGCGGCGCTGGACCTGGCCTCGGCCGAGCAACTGGGTCTGCAGGTGGCTGCGCAACTGCGCGCTGGCGGCGCCCACTGACCGTGTGACGGTGGCAGTTGCCGTGCGTGTCCTGGTCACCCGTCCGGCCGCTGATGCACAGCGCTGGACGCAAGCCCTGCGCGAACGAGGGCTTGAGGCCGAAAGCCTGCCCCTGATCGAGATTGTTCCACTGGCCGACACTTCGCCTCTGCAAGCGGCCTGGCAAACCGTTTCTGAACAAAAAGCGTTGATGTTTGTGAGCGCCAACGCGGTGCAGCATTTCATGGCCGCAAGGCCTGCGGGCTTGGCGCTGCAAGCCCAGGCCTGGGGCACCGGGCCGGGCACGCAGGCTGCTTTGCTGACCGCAGGCTGGCCGGCTCATCTGATCCGTTGCCCGGCGCCTGATGCTGACGCCTTTGATTCCGAAGCCCTGTGGGCGCTGGTCCAGCCCGATGTGCAAAGCTGGGCGGGACGCCATGTTTTGATCGTGCGCGGTGCAAACGGCCAAGGCCAAATGGCTGGCCGCGATTGGCTGGCCGAGCAACTGCAGGGCGCCAGCGTGCAGGTGGCGCAATGCGTGGCCTACCAGCGCCGCGCGCCTGAGCCCACCGACGCGCAACGTACCCAGGCGCAGGCGGCACTGCACGATGGCACTTGGTGGTTGTTCAGCAGCTCCGAGGCCGCGCACAACCTGGCCGCCTGGCTGCCTGGCGAGATTGGCCATGCTGCCCGTGCCCTGGCCACCCACCCCCGCATTGCCGAACGCTTGCGCCAGCAGGGCTGGGGCCGTGTAGAACTGGTGTCAGCCTCGCTGGAAGAGCAGGTGGCCTCGATAGAATGCCTCATATGAATGCCAACCCCGATCCCCTTGAGTCCGCCCAAGCTGGTGCAGCCTTGTCCAAGCGCCCCTGGCTGGTCTGGGCTTTGGGGGGTGTGGCGGTGCTGGCGCTGCTGCTGGCGGTGTTGTTGTGGCAACGCCTGGGTCGCATGCAAGAGCAACTGGCACGTCAAAGCCAAGATGCGGGCCAGCAATCTCTCGAAGCCAAAGCCTGGGCCAAGCAGGCGCAAGACACCGTCAAAGACAACGCCGCGCGCCTGAGTCTTATCGAAAGCCGCCTGGGCGAGGTGGCCTTGCAGCGTGGACAGCTCGAAGAACTCATTCAGAGCCTGTCACGCTCGCGCGATGAAAACCTGGTGGTGGACATTGAAGCCGGTCTGCGCATGGCGCAGCAGCAGGCCCAGCTGACTGGCAGCACCGAGCCCTTGGTGGCCACCCTCAAGACGGCGCAGCAGCGCCTGCAGCGTGCAGCCCAGCCCCGACTGGCCCCTGTGCAGCGGGCCATCGACAAAGACCTGGAGCGCCTGCGTGCACTGCAGACACCTGATATTCCTGGCCTCTTGATGCGCCTGGATGAAGGTGTGGTCCAAATCGACGCCCTGGTGTTGGCCAACCAGGCCCCCGCACCGGCCAGCACAAACTCTGCGCCTACTGCCCAGGCATCGGCCTGGCCGACCTGGCTGTCCAAAGGCGTACAAGAGGTGCTGGAGCCGATGCGCGATCTGGTGCGCATCAGCCGCGTCAATGCCCCCGAGGCCTTGTTGCTCTCTCCCGAACAGTCTTTTTTCTTGCGTGAAAACCTCAAACTCAAGTTGTTGAACGCACGCTTGGGACTGCTCTCGCGCCAATACGAGGCGGTGCGTGCCGATCTGGTTCAGACGGCCGCTGCCGTGAGTCGTTACGCAGACCCGACCTCGCGCAAAACCGTGGTCTTGCTGCAGTTGCTCGATCAGGCTCAGCAGCAGTTGCAAAAAGGCGAGACGCCGCGTCTGGATGCGTCGTTGGCTGCCCTGGCCACAGCCGCTGCCGGGAGATAAACCATGCGTGCTGCACTGTGGTTGATAGGTTTGTTTGCTCTGGCGGTGGCAGGGGCATGGATGGCGGACCACAACGAAGGGGTGGTGGCACTTTTTGTGCACCCCTACAGGATCGATCTTTCCTTGAACCTGTTTGCCTTGTTGTTGGTGGTTTTGTTGGCGGTGTTGCTGCTGGCCCAGCAGGCGGTGTCGGCATTGCTGACCTTGCCGCGAGAGGCCCAACGTTGGCGTCTGCAGCAAAAGGAGCGTGCGGCCCACGCGGCCTTGCTTGACGCCTACGCCCAGTACATGGCGGGACGTTATCTGCGTGCGCGCAAGTCAGCTGAGCTGGTGTTGGCCCGCGAAGACGCCTTGCGTGGTGTCACGCAACATCCGCTGGGGCATGCAGTGGCGCTGCGCACCGTGGCGCATGTGGTGGCCGCCGAATCGGCCCATGCCTTGCAGGACAAAGCTTTGCGCGATCAGCATTTGCTGCAGGCTGAGCAAGAGGCCGGCAAAACCAGCGGTTCAGAACAGCAGGCGCTGCGTGAAGGCCTGAACCTGCGGGCTGCACGTTGGCGCCTGGATGACCGCGACGCTCAGGGCAGCCTGGACCAGTTGGCGCAATTGCCCGCAGCGGTGGCTCGCCGCACGGTGGCCCTGCGCATCTTGCTCAAGGCCACGCGCTTGGCCGGTCAGACGGCGCGTGCGCTTGACACGGCGCTGCTGTTGACCAAGCACCGTGCGTTCAGCCCGCTGGCCGCTCAAAGCCTGGTGCGCAGTCTGGTCATGGAGTTGCTGGCTCGCACACACGACGAGCGTGCTCTCGACAAACTTTGGCAGGGGCTGCCGGTGTCGCAGCGCCTGCAAACCGAAATTGCCGTTCAGGCCGCTACCCGCTGGTTGGAGCTGGGTGGTGAGCCGACCCAGGCCCGCGCCTGGCTGTTGCCCGTGTGGGACAAGCTGCTGGTTGCCAGCACTGGCCGCACCATCATCGACATGCATCGCTTGGCGCAGGTGCTCGAGCGCTCGTTCAAGGATGCACCCAGCGCCGATGCACGCCATTGGCTGGCACGCATCGAGTCGGCTCAGCAGTCGCGCCCCAGCGACGCCCATTTGCAGTACCTGGCTGGTATGGTGTGCCTGCGTCACCAGCTCTGGGGCAAAGCCCAGAGTTTGCTGACGCAGTCTGTCAAAGGTCTGCCTGATGTCAGTCTGCAACGCCGTGCCTGGTCGGCGCTGGCCGAACTGGCCGAGCAGCGCCAGGACGAGGCGGCGGCTCTGCAAGCCTGGAAACAGGCTGCGAAGCTTTAAAGGAATAAAAAAACCGGACCCTGTGGAGGTCCGGTTTTCGTTGAAGCCTGGGCGGCTCAGAACGGCAGCTTCATGTCGGCGAGGTCTTTGCGGGTCTCAACCAGCACCAGGGGACCGTCGTCGAGCACGACCACCGGAGGGCGTTCGCGCGGCACATGCACGGGCTTGGGTTCTGCGGCAATGGCCGCTTGTACCACGGCCACTTTGTCGGCGTCCGAGTTCACCCATTCGAGGCCCGAGCCGCTGGCGATTTGCTGCAAGTCACTCAGGGGCAGACTGTACGACTGCATCTTGGGCATGCTGACCGACGTGGCTGCAGCTGGTGCAGGCGTTGGTGCAGCAACCGGCGCTGCCATTTCAGGCGCAGCCACTTGCACAGGGGCAGCAGGCGCTGCGGCCTCCGGTGCAGCTGACGGGCTCGGTGCCTCGGCTGCGATCGCAGCGGCAGTGTTGGCGCGGTCAAAGTAAGAGCGCTGTGGGCGTTGCTCCTGTGTGTCGGTGGCAGCGTCGTTTGCCTCGGCAGCCTCAGGGGCAGCGGCCACTGCAGCGTTTGCTGCCTCGTCGCTGCGGGTTTCGGCATTGCGCTCACGGCGTTCGCGGCCATACCGGTCGCGGCTGCGGCGTTCGCGGCGTTCGCCGCCATTGCCATTGGTTTGCTCGGCGGCAGCGGTGTTGACGTTGTCGGTGGTGGCCTCTGCAGCAGTGGCCTCTGCGGTCACGCTGGTGTCAGCGGCGATGGCACTGTCAACCGGGGGGCGGTCGCTGCGTTCGCGGCGGCCTTCGGCGTTGCGCTCGCCACGCTCGCGGCGGCCTTCGCCACGCTCACGGCGACCACCTTCAGCACGCTCGGCGCGTGGTGCGCGTTCGCGGTTGTCCTGCTCGCTCACGGTGTTTTCGGTGCTGCTGGCTTCAGCACGTTGCTCCTGACGGCGTTCGCGCGGCTGGCGCTCGGCGCGGTCACCGCGCGGTGCGCGCTCGGCTTGTTCGCCACGGGCCTCGCCGCTTTGGCGGCGGCCGTTGCGGCCTTCCTGACCTTCGCTGCGCTCAGCGCGTTCGCCACCACGTTCGCCACCACGTTCGCCACCACGTTCGCCACGGCGACCGCCACGGCGGTTGCGGTCACCGCCACGGCCATCACGGCCTTCGCGGGACTTCTCTTCTTTCTTGGTTGGCGTGGCTTCGGCCGGTGCGGCTTCGTTGCCGCCAAACAGGCGCTTGAGCCAGCCAAAGAAACCACCCGATGAAGCCGGAGCAGGCGCGGGCGCAGCCTTGGCGGCAGCCGTTGCAGGGGCCTCGGGCTTGGCAAGGGCCACTGGCGCCGGTGCGTCGGGCAAAACGCCTTTGATGACCGGGGTCTGCTTGTTGGTGGGCTCTTGCGAGCGGCGGGTCACCGTGGTCGGGTCCTCGATCTCTTCGGCCATGGCGTAGCTGGCTTCGATGCGGTCCAGACGCGGGTCGTCGTGCTTGAGGCGCTCGATCTTGTAGTGCGGCGTTTCCAGCGAGCGGTTGGGCACCAGCAGCACGCTGATGCGCTGCTTGAGCTCGATCTTGGCGATCTCGGGGCGCTTTTCGTTGAGCAGGAAAGACGCCACTTCCACCGGCACTTGCGCGTGCACGGCGGCGGTGTTGTCCTTCATGGACTCTTCCTGGATGATGCGCAGGATCTGCAG
>JACCDH011296841.1_pt1 | contig 14397 bp, 13 predicted proteins | sample 7442481 | NCBI WGS metagenome assembly JACCDH01 (sample SAMN15323433, study PRJNA562643) | freshwater metagenome | isolation source: river surface water | place: USA:Blue River Watershed | collected 2017-08-15
ATCCGTGTACGAGACAGTTAGGGATATGAAGTTGGCGGTCCTCATGTCGCCATCAGATCAGCATCGTCTAGCGACTTCACATCCTGAGAAGGTGACATGTGATCAAATTAGCGCTGAAGTCTGTAAATGTAGTGTCGTGGACGGGAAGTGTCCTCATGCATATCACTTCGATCCATGTTTAAAACCGGATTTCTTGGAGCGCAATGGCTGTGATGGTCATTTTACTATTCGTTCGGTGAAAGATGGATATGCATTTAGGATGAAGGCATTCGAAAAATACTTCAATAATTTCAAAGATTCCTTTATCAGACATCATCATCGTCTATTATTTGAATGTGGACGTTCAAAAGATATTCGTCCTGCTTCGCCGCCAGAATTTCCTAAAGAGACTGTCTATTTGGGTTTCCCTGAAATCGTGATTCATATCTTCGGGACGAATTGGTATAATCGACATGATCAATTGAATAAGACATTTAGTGTGAAGTTACCTGCAAATTCATCAGTTGCGGATCGTGTAGCTGCTTTCTCACATATCTTACAATCACAATCTATAGAATTTTCCGATAATATCAAGAGTCCTATGAAACTGATAGGATATGCAAATGGTGACGGCTACTACAATGTGTTGACGAAAGGGACTTTAGAATTACCTGAACGCTTCCGTAAACAGGCACTTACATATCGTTTATATATAAATTTATTGAATGCATACTATAAGAGACATTTACAGTATTATTTCGATACGAGAACAGGATTTTTAATTAATGACAAAGTGCCGTCTTTTATGATAAAAGATGATGAAGGTAAAAAAATATCTTTTAGGGAGACATGTATCTATTATGGTTCGACGAAGGATAATAATTTTGTCCGTTCTGCAAATAGTCGTAAGTCACGAATAAATAAATTCTGGCCTCTTCATTCTAACAGTCGTTTGATAGATGGATTTGATATATCAGCGACGAGTGGCGCATCTAGAACACGGAAGAATGGTAGTCCTCGGACCAAGACTAGGAAAAACAAATAAGAAATATTGATTTATTTTATAAGGGGAGAGACAATTAAGCAAATGAGTGTTGAGTCAGTTTATGAATCAATTGCAGAGCATTTTGATTCAACACGTTACAATCAATGGAAGGGTGTAATGGAATTTCTCCAAACTATTAGTCCAGGAACAAGACTGTTAGATGCAGGATGTGGTAATGGTAAATATTTATCTGTGCGCAAGGATTGTGAAGTCTATGCATGTGATACATGTCATTCATTAATCAATCTTGCCGCGAAAAAACATGCTCATGCACACATTATATTAGCAAATATAAAAGCATTACCATATGCCGATAATACATTTGATAATATAATTTGTATTGCTGTATTGCATCATTTGAGGTCAGAAGATGATCGTTTAGAGGCATTGTCCTCGTTGTTAAGGGTTGTTAAACCTGGTGGAAAAATATTCCTAACTGTTTGGGCAACGGATGCATGCAAACCTAAATGGAAGAGTATTGGTGGTACCGATTATATGGTACCTTGGAACCACGTTGATGGAACAATTTATGAAAGATTCTATCATTTATTTACTGAACAAGATATAGTAGATCTTATTCAGAAAATACCTTATGTGATAATTGAATCGACACAGTTTGAGAAAAACAATTGGCAAGTAACGATTAGGAAGGATTCTGATTTAATTAAATGATTTGTATTTTGACATCAACATATATTTTTTGTAGACCTTGTATAATTTCATTTTGATATGGGTTTTCACATAATAAAATAGTTTTATTAGTTAAATTAACTTCCTTTGGACTATATACTGTTAGAGGTGTTCCATATAATCTTTTACCATGACGTTTAGTATCATTGTCCAGGAATCCAATAATATTTTGTTTATTTTTCAAAAAATAATAAACATATTGGCCATAAATACCTGATGGCATAATATAAGTATTCTCTGGAATTTCGGTACTTGCAATTGAATCGATTTTATGATTATAGAGTTGTGTCCAAACATCGGCATTTAGAGATGGACGTTTAATCACTCTTGATAAGGATTGATCATTAGATCGTTTGAAAACACACATAAATGATTCTATTGATCCATTATATTCTAACGAATTTACGAGTGTGAAACCATGCTTTGCAAATAGATATTCAATATGTTCCTGTCCACAATAAAAAGTATGTTGAGAATAAATTATACTGCATGTTTGTTTATCACGAAGTTTATTGAAATTGGGAATTGATATAAATACTTCATTAACAGATGATTTTTGTATTTGTTCTAAAAATAAAGATGGGTTATATAAATGTTCAAATACATGTGATAAAATAACAGACGGATGACCAGTATAATCGAATGTCTCACAATTACCATTTATATATTCAATCTCTGTCGGTAATTGTTCATGACGAAACATATCTAGAGTTGTATATTTAATATCCGATTTCTCTGCAGCCATTAATTTATATAGAGCACCTGTATTTGCCCCTATTTCCAAAAATTGTGTTTCCTCAGTGTTATCGAAAATAAATGATTTAAATGTTTCATGATGAGCATGCCATACAGGACTAAATGTTGTATTAGCATAATCATTGTTATAAAGTTGATTAATATCAACTAAATAATATAGCTGTGCACAATTGCATGATGTACAAGATACAATACAATTATTGAATAAAATGTCGTTAGTTTCGCTTGTACAAATTGCTTTAATAGGAAAATTAGGAAATTCTCGTACGATAGTTAAGTCACATGAACCACAAACAACACATTTTTCACGTTTACTCATGGATTATTCTGAATTGTTATTGAGAGGATATTTTAAGACCGATACCGAATAGACCGCTTTGTCCGAAGGACAATTGCGTTTGGTCTCCGCGAAGCGTTTGGAGACTGAACCAGTTTACTGAACCAAATACAAAACAGTTCATTATAATTGTATGGACATTTTTATTGTTCAGCTGCAGCAGAGGCAGAAGTTATTACACTACTCATGTCATCGCCAAGCGAGGCTTGGCTCAGAGTCCGATCACGATCATGTTCATCTACTTGAGAACTACCGGATGAAAATCCTGGGCATATTGAGCATGTATCTCCTCTTATATAATTTGAACAATTAGGGCAGATTCCTTTATGGGCTAATGAAGATGCAGGAGAGGTAACAAGTTGTAATTGATGCATTGATGGTTGTTTAGTCAATGCAGTTATGGAAGAACGAGGGACTGCTTTTCGTGGTGCTGTTCTCAAATAGGAACTCACAACTCCACGATCTTCCAAAATCTGTTTAGCATTATCTTCACGTTGTTCTGCACTAGCCGAAGTGGGTGTAATTTTATTGATAAATCCTTTTACACCTTGAACAATATCATTAGACAAAGAAGCTTTATTTGACGTTTTATTCGAAGTCTTCACGCCAGCAAAGCTGGCTTGTAGAGCAGCCCCACTTGTGGGGCTTGTCTTCAATATCCTATTTAATTGTTCTGTCTGTTCTTCTATATCTGCACATGCCGGCATTCCAACAGCTATTGAATCTGGAGGTAAGGCTGCAAGAGCACGATCGATATCACCTTTCAATTCATGTATCGAGCGTGATTGTCTTCTGACTATTGGAGTCTCAAGTCCATATGACTCAGCCATTGCAGTTAATTGTTTTTCAAGAGATGGACTCATAGCAGCAGTTTGTTCAGCATCATCCGTCAATCTATATACTTCGTTCTTAATAATACGTTCAAAGAGTTCGGACAACGTCAAATCATCTTCTTTGAGACCAGAACGCATAGCCATACGACGAATAATATCTTTCTTAATTCCCATGTCGGACTTCACTAAGTCGAGGTACGTTCCTTTCATGGTACTGATAAGGAAGATAGCATTCTTTCGGAGGATAAGGGGAAGTTGCATCTCGGAGCTGATCTTCGAACCGAAGAGCGCCCATTCTTGTTTCAACCGTAGTGAGTTCTCGAGTTTCTCCTGAATCTGGTAAACTTTTATGTAGCCGGCGGCAATGGTGAGAGTGAATGTGAGGACAGTGAAGACGATCTTCAAGGTGAGCGCAGTCCGTGGACTATTTTCTTCATTTGTATTGAATGTACTCACACTAATTGTCGATGCCAGAGTTGAAACAATTAGATTAATAATTGTATTGAGCCGAAGTGTCTTCTTATATCCTTCTGTCGCTTCAGATAAGATATCGAGGTATACAGCAGCGTAATGAATCCATTCTGTGAGAATCTTCATGTTATTTGGATCTTCCCAACCTTGACCACGACGACTTTCATAGTAGGCGAGTTCTTCTGTGCCTTTCGGTTCTTCAACCTGACCCATTACTGTTTTTAACTCTTGTTGCCCGGAAGCAGCAGAGCTTTGTTGTTTACTCATTAATATTAAATGATATTTTATCACTTTGTCATAGAAATATAAAATTGATAAAATATCATTTAATTGTAAATAATAAACACTTAGGAAATGGCAACTACAGAGAAGATTTATGCGCGTAAGTTTATTCATGAGTTATCAGAAGGAGATCAAGTAGTGATTGATCTGACGAAGAATGGAGCTATCACTGGAAAAGTTGAGAAGGTTATTAGACATATTTCCTCTGGTATTCGTGGGAAGATCGGTGCTCATCAAATTATGATTATTGAAGGAACAACAGCAGACGGCGAATTTATGCAAGCTGAAGAAGATGTTTTGCTACGTCATGAAGCTGAATTTAATTCATTTGAAAAAGTCGGTTATGATGAAGTGTGTGTAAATGATACGCTTCTATATACACCTGAAGGCAGGATGCCAGATGGTAAGAAGAAGAATATGATGGTTGGAAAGGTCATCAAGATCGAGATTGAAGAACATGAAGATACTGTCTTCAAGAATTGTAAACTCAAAGGACCTCACCACCAATCTACGATTGGTGGTTCGGACTCAGAGAAAGGCTTTGTCTTGCGAGGACATGTAGAGAAGAAGATTTATGTGCGGACGAAGTATGGACCTGATCCAGATATCCTCACAGATACTACTAATAGTCATTGGGTCAAGTGTTAACGTATTAAGTGTTAACGTATCAAGTCAAATAAAAAATTGAAAATATTATTGTTCAATTATTTTTGATAGAAATAAGATGGACAACATGAAGCATCGAATCGCAGAGTACCGTCGTCTGATGGAGTTGCGTAAGACAGATTGTTTGCCTTACTTGCGTGAGCAGGGCATTGATCCTGATGCACTATTGAAAGAACTTCATCAGATCAATCCCGATGGTTCTTATAAGTCTGGGACACGAATTATTGGACTATATACATTTAAGTCTGATGGGCATCCTGCTCAGAGTGTTAGTTTAAATGTAAAGAAAACGGATGAAGATGATTCTCAGTATGTATCGATTTATTCATATTCTGATCATTAAAAATACATAGTTAATTACTATTAATAAAGTTAATAAGTGCGTATTTATTTTTTTAGATATTGTAGCATATGCATCCAATTCATAAATGAATGATGTAGGAAATATCGTGAGTATCGTACACCTTCCTGATTGTAATGGTTAATTTCAACTAGGAAATATTCCTCACTAGTCATAGGGTCATCGAAACGGATGCCATGAATAGGAATTCCTTTGCACACGATGTGTGCACCTTCGTACTTTCTCCAGACAAGTTCTAACCTCGAATCACGAATACTATATTCTTTTTTCAGTTCATCATACATATCTGTCATGTGTCCTGGCTCTACACCTGGATAATAATCCTGATAAAACTCCGTAAATTTCTGCTTTCGAAATTCCATGGCTCTTCTAATTGTCTATCTGTCTAAATGTCAATTCAATTTTATTTTACAATATCAAAAAAATTTGAAAAACTTATCAACATATTTATACACTATCAATTAGGATGGTAGTGTATAATATCGGTTTGACAAGACAAGAGATAGTAGATCTAAATGATCTTGAAGTATTGAATTATTATGACAATTTATGTCAAACATACGATGAATTTCCAGACGGTTTTAATAATAATGTAGAAAATAATCCGAATTATCCGCGAATGTGGTATATGAATTTGATTCGAGCACTTCTTGATTTATATCATGGAAAAAGTCGAATTTTAAAAATCAAATATACTACAATTATCTATAAGATAAATATAAAATTTGTAACTGTATTTGAATATAATGCTTTTCGAATGCGTTATAGAGATACTATTATTATGAAGGCTCATGAAATATTACAGGAAGATGGTGACATAATTACAAATGAATTAAAAAATGTTTTGCAACATTTCCTAGATATTATCTAAAGTCCCAAATAAATCAATTTTTTCCTTTATTTGCAAAATAATCTTCTATAAGTTTTCCATCAGAAGTCCATGATTTAATTGAGCCTGTGAGCATTCCTTCCAAATAGAAGCGTTGTTGCATAGGTTTCCCATTTAAATAATAGTCCATCATTTCTCCATCTAAGGCACCGCGTGTATAGAAACATTTATGGGCAATCTGTTCGTTAGGAAACCATTGTTGATAGAGTCCGTCTCTCAAACCGTCTACATATGTGCATTTGGTCCATGGTTTACCATTTGATGGATGGTATGAGATAAATGGTCCATGAAAAATTCCATGTTTATAGACAATTTCTTCTTGTAAGATGCCTTTATTGCCGGCAGCGTAGCGGCGATAGGTGCCATGCTTTCTACCTTCCGCATCTACATGAAAAACTAGTCGATCTTCATTTCGTGCAATCGTTTCACGTATAACACGAACACGTTCTCCTAAATGTGGATCAATAGTCCATTCTTCGAGTCGTCCCGAGCCAGACATTTAACTAAAGTGATATACGTTTCCAGCCTTTGAGCCCATAATGTCTGTAATATCCTTCAAATACAATATTTTTGTCCGAAGAGTATTCTCGTCCATATGCTAAATATGGACTAATTTTTCGTAAATATAATATACATGAACTGTCTTGAATCTCTATTATCTGTTGCATGTTTGTATAATTTTAATAATGTAATAATATATTTCAAATTTTTATAATATGCTTATAAAAATTGAGGTTATAGAGTGATTAATAAGTGATTAATGGCTCTACATATTAATCAACAAAATGCAATTAAGACTACAATTAGGAATGATTTTTCGAGTGGTGTCCATGCGCATGCGACTGGTACAGGTAAATCTTGGATTGCGTTACAATTATTAATAGAATTTGTGACTCGTTATCCTGCTGCAAATGTTTTATGGATCTGTGAACAGAAGTCAATTCTTCAGGAACAATTTAATGCTGCTATAATAAAAGCCAAAGGTTTTTCAGAAATTAAACGACGATTTATGATTCTAGATTTCTCTACTCGTAAATCTTCGTCCTGGACTGAAGAGATTCAAATGGCTACAATTTGGCGTCGACCATTGTTGGTAATCATTAATCGTGCATTTCTGGTTAGTCTTGATCGTTACAAGACTCTAAGAACTCACTTTGGTCTTATTATTCACGATGAATGTCATTCCATCGTTAATAGTACTACACGTGAATTTTACGAATGGGCGCTTAATAAATGGACTGGAGTATCCTGTATTGGTTTCTCTGCAACGCCTGTTCTCACATATGAACCATTCAAACGAATTCTATCGCAATATAGTATTTATGATGCTGTTATGGATGGGACAATTTTAAGTCCAAAGATTGTTTGGTTGAAAAGTCATTTATCTATTACATATGAACAGATGATATCCATTATTCAACGACAATTAGAAGTGTTACCATATAAGAAGATTCTTGTATGGTGTGGATTAATTAGTCATTGTGAAGCGTTGGTTGAATTATGGCCTGCGGGTCCATTAAAGGCAATTGATACTTCTGCTCGACAAGAGAATGTAGAAGAATTTATGGTTGCCGAAGAAAATGCTGTACTTTTCTGTGCTGCGAAACATCGAGAAGGATCTGATATTAAGAATCTTGATTGCTGTGTCTTCATGGATTCAGTAGAAGATAGAGGAGCCAAAGTATTTGTGCAATGTGCTGGTCGTGTTCTTCGTCGTGATCTGGCGAATAAGAAGAAATATGGACTTATTATTGATATTAGTGCTTTGAGCTCAATTAAAATCTGTGATCGTATTAATCAATTTATGGATTCTTCAAAGACCTCGAATTCATTTCCATTCACATATAATTGTGAATCAAGCGATCATATCAAGATTCATAGTCTTAGTATGCTTCGAGGCTCTGAGCCAACAAAGCTGACATGGCATGTTCCTCCATCAATTCATGCATTCTTCATACGTACTTTGAAGACTGCACCAGAATATAAGGATCGTTTGATCTATGAAATTGATCTTATTAGTCGTAAAAGTCTGATGCATTATTTATTCCAGGCCATCGAGATTCTAAAAATAACAGAAGGAATTCCTCATGTAACTCGTGGATCATGTGGTTCATCATTACTGTGTTATATGCTCGGTATTAGTCATGTTGATCCAGTTGCATATAATATTAGTTTTGCGCGATTCTTAACGGAGTTCAGAAACACGTTACCTGATATTGATTTTGACTTCCCATATAATATGCGTGATGAAGTATTCTTACAATTAGAATTGAAATGGCCAGGAGCAGTTGCGCGTATAAGTAATCATGTCTTCTATCATAAGAAGAGTGCATTAAGGGAGGCTGTTCGTCGTGCAGGAATTAAAATGCAGATTAGAGTAGGTGAAATGTATGGACTTCTTAAATCATTGAAGGCTCGTCTTCGATCTCAAATAGAGAAGACTTCGAAGACACTTGAAAATACTTTTAGGACATATTCTCTTCATTGTGGTGGTGTAGTCTTCTTCCCTGAAGGTGTTCCTCGCGACCTATTACTTCAGGGAAAGAAGGGCACGCTTGCACAGATTATGCTAAATAAACATGATGTTGCTCGAAATAAAAACTTCAAAATCGATATATTGAGTAGTCGCGCATTAGCACAATTGTATGAAGCGAACCGATTCGAGACTATAGCTTTTGAATCATGCCCTCCTGATGATGCAGTTGTTGATCTCTTCTGTCGCGGGGACAATATAGGGATTACTTTGGCTGAATCTCCACTATGTCGAAAAGCATTTATGAAATTTAAACCACGATCTGTGGATGATATTGCACTATGTTTAGCTATTATTCGTCCTGCTGCACGGACCGCCCGCACCGCAAAAACGATGAAAGATATGGATGTCCATTGTGTATACGATGATGATGCAATAAATTTAATTTCTATGGCTTTCAATTGTGGTGAAGAGAAGGCAGATTATTATAGACGAGGGCTAATTAAGGGTGATCCGGTGATTAAAGCTGAATTCATGGAATCGCTCGGGAAAATCAGTGCTGGTGCCAGGTCTGTGTTAACAAAGGCACTAAAAAATATGCGAGCCTACAGTTTCTGTAAATCACATGCATACTCGTATGCACAATTAGTATGGAAATTAGGATGGATGAAGGTGTATAGACCTGCAGAGTTTTGGTCTGCCGCCCTCAAACATTGTCATAGTTCTTATCGTCGTTGGGTACTCCTATATGAAGCACATTTAGCTGGTGTGCAGATCACTGGAACCAAGCAAATATCAATTTATGCAGACAGGCGTCGGCACAATATGGTCCCTAAAGTTGGAGAGTTACCAGAAGATAATTTGCGAAGAATAGGTTATTGGGATTTTAATGGTCCTATGCCTGAATGTTATTATTATTCAGGAACTAAAACAGGAACATTTCGTGGATTAATTGCTTCTTCGCGTTACCTTAATTATGATTCTGAGAAAAAAACAGCAGTATTATTTATATGTGTACAAAATGGAAAATTTATTGAAGTAATTATATCTGGTCGAAGACTATCATTACATGGTAAGATTGGCCTTCAAGGTATAGGAACATTAGTTGAAGATGGAGTTTATGAATCGAATGAAGGTAAATATGTATTGTATTAGTAATAAAATACATATTTGTTAATTAAATGAATAAGTTTTTAGAGGATCTGAGGCATACCACCGTAAGTGCTGAGAGGGGTAGAAGAGTTGTAAGCAAGAGGCCATGTGCCGTTGGTAGGCTTGCCAGAGAAGATGAAGGTGTTGCCGATGAAGAGAGTGGGCTGCATGTTGTTGTGTGCTGTTGCAGCAACAGGAGGACCATCTGGATCAGCAGCAGATGTAGCAGATGAACCAACACCGCCTGTAAAGTTCGTTGCAGTTATACCAGTAAATTCAGATGTTGTTGCAGTGGCTCCACCGACACCGTCATTAACATTAGGTCCACCAACTATCACACCAGCAACTTGTGTATTGTTAGAATTTGTAGGTATATAATCATGTGAATGCTGAACATCCGTAATAGTATGGCTGTGGTCGGGCATTTCATCAACAGTTAACATATGTGTCTCTGTTCCAACAGAAGCACCAAGTGCTCTTGATGTTAAACCTGAACCAGCACCGATTGTACCTAAGACGCGTCCTGCCGGATTAGGAAGTCTGAAGGTAGTAGTACCATCACCACCAAATTGATTACCGATAGCATTGTGTAAAGCACGCCAGTCGGCGATATTTAGGAGTCGACCATCACATAGGAGCCAGCCCATGTGATCTGTGCCGACAGCGGACATTTTAACATCACCAACTGTCGCTTTTTGTTGGGCTGTTAGGGATGCGTACCCACGAATAAGTGAAGACATTTCTATTTTTACGCATATAAATTTATTAGTGCCTAAGACAATTAACGATATAACTTTTAGAGTATGGCGGCACCAGGTTCAGAATATGTAACACCCGGATCACTATTCGAATTAGTGGCTCGAGGCAATAAGGATAAATTCTTTTTTTCATCGGATCTCAAAATGGCAGAGAGTCCATTTAATAATATTTATGACTCGACTGAACCACATTTAGGAGAGGTAAGGACGACAGTGCCGAATAATGAAGTTGATTTTGGTAAAATGGTAGAATTTACGTTGGAAACATTTGGTGATGTACTGACTGATATGTCTGTGTTGGTGCAGATGCCAACATGGTTACCGTCATTACCTTTAGTAGAAGGTGGTACGACTTATCCACCATCTGAGGCTAATAGTCAATATCATATTATTGCTGGTGCATTTGGTAAAGGTAATAGTACATCATATGGTTGGATTCGTGGAATCGCATATTTACTCTTTGAGAAGATCCAAATTTTTCAGGATAATGTATTGCTTCAAGAGGTATCAGGTGACTCGCTTCTAGCCATTGATCAAACTACGTCTACGAATGTACAATATTATCTGAGAGCAGCCGAGGCGGGAATGCATAATGGTTCTGAGCGGGAGATTGCTGCGGCTGCGACTCCTGGTACTCTACGTCTTCGAATACCCTTCCCTGGTCTCCAAGGTAAATATGATGGTGGTCTACCGCTTTGTGCACTTAGAGAACAGACATTTAGGATACGTTTCTGGTTACGACAGGCTGAGCAGTTATGGGAATCAAGTCCTCAGCGTACAGCCGATACGCCGGCGCCATGGGATCAAACGTTTACTGTACCAGGAATTGTGACTGATGTTGGTCTCACGGGTGGAAGATCTGCCCTTGGTCCTCCTGAATTATTATTGGAGACACGTCAAATATATTTGACAGAGGACCAAATTGCTGAGTTAAGAGCAACACACCTTAAAATTCCTTTTATACAATTCTATGATGAAACTTTTACATTTGGCGAGGCAGATTATAGTATATTAGATCGTGGTGGTGTGGCTTTGGTGCAACGTCGAATGGAGGGACGTCATCCTATGGAGCGACTACTCCTTAATTTTCGTTCAGCAGAATGGTTGGCAACAGGACAGTTATGGCGAATTGGGGGGTCCGAATTTTATAATACTATTGGTTTCCTTGTTGCAGGAACAGATCGTGAATATACCTGGTCTTCTGCAGTCTTACATGGAGTGAATGGCTTGGTGAAAGATGAACGTTTTATGTCTGTGCGAGGACAAAGCGAACTTCGTTGGTCTATTCCAGAAGGCATGGGTCCCAATAGAATGCCAACAGGTACGGTCAACTTCAGTACTGCTTCTAGACCGACTCTAACTGTGGATTTAAAGAACGTCGCGCCTTTTTGTGGACAACGTCTATCATATTTACAGGTATGTGGGGAGTCATGGGCTCTCTATGAGGTGAAAGATGGTCGTGGACGTCTTGTATTCATTGACTGAGAGGCTAAAGCTAATTAACAAAAACTATTAGAGTGCAATAGGGAAATGGAGTGTGCATTATGTGCGAATCCAATTTTAATGGAAGTTCATGGATTTGCTCAACTTCCATGTAAACATACTTTTCATTTGCGGTGCATGGTTCCAGCATGTAATCACTTTTGGACTAATGGACCTATAGGATGTAAGATATGTGGATCTGATGACGCTCAACCAGTTGCTGCGAATGCTATGGTGGGCCCGAATTTGCCAAATAATGAACAGGCAGCGGCATTAATTCGTCAACGCGAATTAACTGTTGATGATGCATATAGAATTATTGCTGATTTGGAAGAGAAGAGATATGAAGACAAAGTTGCAGAACATGTAAAAACATTGACTACTAGTCAGAAGGTGGATCTGAAAAAATTTGTGAAATCGGTGCGTCTATGTAAGAAGAAATTACGACCAGCTGTTCGAAGTGAAGTTGAAAAACGTCGGCGCGAATTCATTCAGAAAAATAACCATCTAATTGTCATTTTCAATAAAGCCTATAGAAAATTTGTTAAAGAATGTATTGAAATAGATAATTGTAAATTGTATTGGAAAACATATCAAAAAAATAAGAGACTTTTAGATAAGATAGCCGGTCAAGTAACAGATAATGGTAAATATGAGATAGAGGACATATGTATGGCTCTGAAATATTCACGTGTTCCTATTTATTTGAGTCATGAAATGCCAATCAAACGATTTATAAGATATCGTTTTTTTACTGTAACAGATAAATTATTTGATCTAAAAAATTTAGATAAGCCTATATATTAGGCTTTAACAACAGGTACAGCCGCTTTGACTGATGCTATTAAGTTTTCGATACGAGCACGTTCTCTACGTTTCATATCGGCAACTGATTCAGTAGTAAAGCGCCAATCTGACGTATCCCACTGTGGTACTTGACATTTATAAAAGTAACTCAAATTCATCAATTCTTTATTGCAATAATCACGAAGAGCTTCCAACTCTTTTTGGTATTGAGGCCATGTTTCATCGAATGCAGTTGGATTAGATGCTAATTTGGCATCGGCATCGACGGCGAATCGGCGGAAAATCTCTGCGCCGATATTACCGAATGTATCGAGAATTTCACGGATCACGCGATCGCGATCGCGTCTCTTTTCGTCATTGATAAGTTTGCGTTCAATTTCTTCCTTTGTCATTTCATTTAGGAGATATTTGACACGCAATTTTTCATTATTAACTTCTTCGACATGAGCATTATAGCGTCGAGCTTCCACATCAATTGTATGATTAATTGATTGATAAATTTGTTGAATAATAGCTTCAGTAGCTTTAACTTTAAATTTAGTTAGTGAGCGGATGCCTGGTAGGCCACCGCATTGTATATCACCTGCGACACGATTGATGGCACCGCCATTCTCACGCATATAAGCGAAATAGTGGGGATTATGAATATAACCGCCCGAAATAATTTTTCCTGTATTCCAATCAAAAGGAGTTTTACAGGATGTACAGAACATTTGGCTACAGCCTTCTGTACGTTGAATACCTTCACCACATTTAGGACACACCTTAGTGTCCTTTGCAAGTAGTTTGGCAGTAGCCACATCATCATCTTTACATGTATGTGGGGCCTCGCGATCTTTACCTTTGACTACGAGACATTCTGAGCAGCTGTAATTTTCACAGATCCCGCATTTCCATGCAGTAGATAGGAATCCATTACAGCCGGCATGTGTGCAACGACGCACAAATGCTTTACGTTCAGCAGTTGCCTGCTTTGTAATAGGCTGACCGTGATCATTTACTTCACGGCCTAATTGTAGTAGAGTGATAACTCGATAGATAGCATTGATTTGATTTTCAATATCATTTAGTTCTTCGCGGATCTTCTCACGACGTTCAATAAGTGGTTCGAGGTTCTTTTCCATACCGCGACCTTTAACAATACGTTCCGCAACGAGTTGTGCTTCAGGTAAGAATGCCTCTTCCTGACGCCACAAGATTTGTCGCCGATGTTCTGCCCATTCATTATTCATAAATGATAGAGTAAGGTTTTGTAGTAGGAAATTCCTTGTCCAACCAAATTTCTTCACCTTACCTGTTGCTGGATCAGTTTCAATACAATTCATACAATGTGGATCATCGATAATTGATAGGAGATAGCGTTTAGTACATTGTACACAGGCACTATAATTACATTTAGAACAGGTTACAGGTTTA
>JACCDH010116586.1_pt1 | contig 14396 bp, 13 predicted proteins | sample 7442481 | NCBI WGS metagenome assembly JACCDH01 (sample SAMN15323433, study PRJNA562643) | freshwater metagenome | isolation source: river surface water | place: USA:Blue River Watershed | collected 2017-08-15
CGCGCGGCCTGACCCAGGTGGTGGCCACGGCCTACGAGCGCCGCGGCGTGAACCTCATTGATTGGATTTACCGAAGCTCGGGCGGAACTCAAGTCCTCCAGGCCGACAACGTTACGTCGGTTCGCATCCGCGGGCTGGAGCTGGCCGCTGCCGGGCAGCTTTATGGCGCGTGGTCCGTTCGGGCGCAGTTCGCCGGACACCGCGCGAGCACGCTGGACGGGGTATCGACCTACGCACTGGACTACTTGGCGCAGCGGGTGCAGGTGCGCTGGGATTCGAAGCTGGCGCTGCGCGGCGGATCGCCCGCTCCCCTTCAGCTCGGCGTTTCGGTGGTCGGCCAGAACCGCGAAGGCTCGTACCTCAACGCAGCCGGCGAGCTGGTCGCGTACGCACCGTTCGCAACCCTTGACCTTCGGGCCAGCTACCGCTTGGGCGAGCTGCTGCTGTTCGCCGACGGCATGAATCTGCTCGACGCCACAGTGATCGACCGCGGAAGCGTGCCCCTACCCGGCCGCTGGGTAAAATTGGGGCTGCGCCTGGAGTGGGGCGATTGACAAACTGCTTTGGGGTGGTGCAGCCGTTTTTTGGATTAGGGATTTGTTGTGTGAAATCCGGATATAACCGGACGACTGGGTTGCGTGCTAAGGTGCTTAAGTAGCTACTGGATACGAAAGCGCTCATCTTGCCGACCGATCACGGCAACGATGACCACTACATCAGATTTTACTCGGTAGTAAATGGCGTGGTTTTCAAAACTAAACAATCGAATCCCTGAGGCCAGATGAGGAACTAGTGGATGAGCCACTGGCCAATTGGCAATATGAGAAAATTGGCTATCCAAGGCATCCATGAAGTCAGATGCCTGCTTGGCGCCAAATCGAATTAGTCCAAATTCATAAATTGCTACTAGGTCATCAACCGCTTGGTTAGTAAGGATGTACTTAGCCATTTCGTCGCCGCGTGTACTCTGCGGCAATGTCCTTAGCCGTTAACGTACTGTAGCCCGATTTTTCGGAACGAAGCAAATGCTGGCGAATCAACTCATTTTCTTGCTCAAGCTTTCTCGCCTTGCGAATTAAATCGTTAACAACTTCGCTTTTGCTCGAATACTCATTGGTGCTGACTTGTTCACTTAGCCAGAGATCGTTGGGCTCCGTAATACTGATGCTCTGTCGTGCCATGGTGCAAATTTGATTCTAATTTACACCAATATTTTGTTTTGTGCAATGAGTATTTAATGACACACCAATACAGCAAGGCTAACCCATTGCTACTTTTCACTGACATAGCTACGAACTAAATCGCGCTAAATTCAAATCCAAGGCGACCCAGGGCGCCACGGCCCAAAAACAAAAAACCCGCTGCACTGCAGCGGGTTTTGGTCTCCTAGTGACCCTGTCAGGATTCAAACTTATTTTATTTTATATTGATTTTCAATGAGTTAAAATTTAATTTTAGACATATTATGTCCAACTATGGAACATTTTATGTCCCAATTAAATAGGACTCACTTCCACATTTTGACGAGTTTGTAATTTCATAGAAATACTTTGTGACCCTTTTCCATTCAGTTTGAATTCATTTTGGATTTAATCAATTAATTGTCTGATTTTGTGTGTTTTTGATTTCGTTTGACTATTTATATGTGACTCCGGTGTCCGACATAGGGAAAAACACCGACCACCCCCGAGGGACGAGAGTTAGTTATGGGGTTAGAAGTTGGGTAGTAGTTCGTGTGGGTAATACCAGACATAACGAACGAGGTGTCCCCAATAGGGTCAAAAATGGTTGTGGTATAAAGACGATATGGGTGAACAACGAACTGGTCGTCTGAAGTCCTCAACTGAAGGTTTATCCAACTGAAGGAGATAAAATCCTTAAAGGGGATTGGTGTGATTCAGAGAATCACCCCTGAGTCGTATTCAAGTTTGAATACTCCTCAACCCTATTTATTACTGAAAGAATCAATTATGAAAACAACTAACCAAGAACTAAACGAACAATTACTTGAAATCACAAGGGACCTAATGACCTCAATGGGTATCAATCCTTTAACAGATGACCTTATCAAGGTTCAAGACAACCTATTCAAGTTCATTTGGATGTACGAGAAGATTAAAGACCACACCATTAGTAAGGTCAGTAAGGACTTACGAAAGTCCCTTACCCCAGAGATGAAGACCAAACTGAAAGAAATAATGAAGGAGAAGAAATGGAAGACCGACTAATGACCAAATACCAAGTAATGGAACACCTTTCAATCACAAGAAAGAAGTTTGAAGAACTCGTAAAGGATGAAGGACTACCCTGTATTCGTATTGGTTCATACAAGAGATATGTGAGATTATCTCACCTTAATGAGTGGTTGGATAACAAGACACTAAATCTACCATCAGAAGTCCTTGACACGACAAATGATGAGTTTGAATGGAAGAAGATCTGGGGTCATAATTGATTCTGAAGTGATTGTCGAATCAAACTTATGGTATACTCGATGTCGTCATTTGTATCTAACCAGATTCGATAATCTCCATTACCCCAATGTCCTTTGTCACTTAAATCTTCCGTTAAACTCAAGTCGTCTTTAAGTTGTCCTTTTTTGAGATTGAGTACCACACCAATCCCTTTGTTGTATAAAATTAAATCTGTGAAAACTCTATTCTGAACGAACCCAATGGTCTGTTTACCAAATCGAATCTCGATACCCTCACCCAATTCAAGGATTCGATTTTTCAACTTGTAATAGAGTTCCTTAACCCCGTCAGGACGATTCTTACTTTTTAACAAATGATAATTTTCATCATATCGAACAAGTTCCTTTGTGACCTTACCCATAATACCATCGGATGAGTTTTCTCCAATGGTAGTATTAATATCCACATTGGATTCAGTCGAAATTTTACTCAACCCAATTGAACCATCATTGTATCTCGTGATTTCCCATAATTCGAATGGGAGATTTTTAAAGTTCACGGAATTTCTTTGATAATCCGAAAAATGTGGTGAAATGAACACCACTTTAGATTGGGACCAATCAACCTCATCTCTTTTTATGTTTCTATCCAAGGTCTCATTGTACTCTAAAATAAAGTCGGACTTGTTGTTGAGTAAGAGAGAAAGGTATGTGTATCCCTGGTCAATTACAGAATAACTCGAACCCTTTTTGTATTCAATTATAACAAATGATTTGAGTTCATCATCAAAACATAAGGTGTCAAATCGAAAATTACCAAATGTCAATTCGGACTTAACAAACTCTAACCCAAAAAGGGTTCTAACATTTTTCTCGACCAATTTCTGAATGTCTTTCTCCAAGTGAAAGGGATTAACCTTCACCCTTTCTAAAAGACCTGAATTCGTTTTGTACAATTTCATATCAACTATCTGTTATTCAGCAATTTAACTTGTATTTAACCCAGTTTTGTCGTATCTTTATTACCGTGGGAGTCCATACCTACGGTATTACCCCCCAAACGATTTACTGAATGAACGGAACATAGTCTCAACTACCATTGGGAAGACCCTTGGGTCCATCACTTTACGATAGAAATCCAATCTTTCTCCAGTATAATCACCCAACTCATCTTTGAATAGACCAATAAAGAAGTCCTTTTTATCATCTTCGGAATTTCTACCATTCATCACTTTGGTTAACTGAACATCTGAAGTGACTTTTTGGAATACTTTGTCCATTGTGATTTTATCATCTTCACCTATCTCTATTCCATAGAGGTTGTTAATCTTCTCAATGATTTCAGAGAGAAGTTCTTTCTCCTCCTCCATTTGTTTACCTCCACCACCATAATTGGGTTGGAGTTCACCAACCTTATCCACCAATGAAAGTGATGATTCTCCTACCATCTGAATACGTAGAGAGTCCAAGTCAACATAATCCAAGACTGATACCTTCTCATTCTTACCCTTCGGTAGTTTCTTATTCAGAAAACGAAGGAAGACAAAAGACTTCTCCCACTCTACCTCACCGAAACTTGAGATTTGGGTGATGTAGGAATATAACCGGATGAAGGATTGGATTAAAGATTTGAACTTGTCCTTCTCCTCATCATTCAACCTATCACGGTAGTTGTCAACCACACGGTCAATTATTGGATGGAGTTTCTCATCCGATTCTGATTTTGAATAGAACTCCTTACAAAACTCATCTATTTGGTACTTGGTGTAGAGGTTGTATTGTTCAATCTCATAGAGAACATCGTACAACTTATCAGGGTCAGTTTCCTCCGTTAATAGGGTCGTAGTGAAGTAGGGTTGAAATGATTCAATGATTTCATCGGTATCATTCACGAAGTCCAAAACGAAGGTGTCGGTCTTTCCTTTCTTGGTTCTATTCAACCTTGAAAGGGTCTGTACACATTGAACTCCTTTCAACTTCTTGTCCACATACATTGATTGAAGGAGTGGTTCATCAAAACCAGTTTGGAACTTATTGGATACAATCAAAATCCTATATCGTGGGTCCTTCAATCCATCCGGTATGTTGGTTCCTGATAGACCATTCTCGGTGTTAAGAGATACTTCTGTATTCTCCCTCCCATTGTGAGTGATTGAACCTGAAAATCCGACTAAACAAGAATAGGACAATCCCTTTTCCCTCATTTGTTTGACCATTTCCTCGTGGAATAGGACACAAGACATCCTTGAATCCACAACCACCATTCCTCTACCCCGTCCATCAATCTTTTTGGAGGTGACTCGGATGAAGTGGTCAAGAATAATGGAGACCTTCTGACGAATAGTTTCTGGGTGGGTATCCACATATCTAACTAATTGTCTTTTGACTTGACTCTCCGGAACCTCTTTATCATCATCACCATCAGATTGTATAACCTTGAAATATCGTTTATATGTGGTGTAGTTCTGAAGGACATCCAATGTGAACCCTTCAGAAATGGACTGTTTCATTGTGTAGGAATGGAATGGGACAAACTCCCCAACATCGTTCTTCCTACCAAATAACTCAAGGGTCTTGTTCTTGGGTGTACCTGTAAATCCGAAGTACGAGATGTGTTCTTGTTTCCCTCGTGAGAGGATATCCTCACGAATGATGTCTTCATAATCCATCTCAACCTCTTCCTCACCTTCAATCTCTTGTTTTGAGAGTGATTTCTTGATGTGTCTTGAGGTTTCTCCACTTTGAGAGGAGTGTACCTCATCAATGATGACTCCGAAGGTTTTACCCTTCAATTTTGAAATGGTATCCGAAATGACAGGGAACTTCTGAACGGTGGTAATGATGATGTCCTTACCCTTCTCCAAGAACTCTTTAAGTTGTTGGGAGTTCAAGTCCACATTATTTACTACCCCTTCAGTTTGTTCCAACTTGGAGACCGTTCCTTGGAGTTGTTTGTCTAAAACCTTCCTGTCAGTTAGAACAAGAATGGTATCAAACATCCGTGTCTTATCGTCTTGATTCCGATAAAGGGAGGTCAGAGTATGAGACAACCAACCAATGGAATAGGACTTACCAGAACCCGTAGTATGTTGGATGAGGTAGTTATTACCCACCCCTTCTTCCTTCACCTTATTACGAAGGTTTCGGATGACTTCTAACTGATGGTAACGAGGGAAAATGAGGACATCATACTTCTTCTCCTCTACCATCTTCTTTTTATCGTTCCACTCCTTGTCACTTTCGGTGGAGACCAATACAAAGTTCTCAATGATATCCAACACCGAATCAGGAACGAGTATCTCATTCCACAAGTACTCTGAACGGTAATCATCCTTTACCTCTGGGTTATCAATCCCCTTGTTGTAGGGAAGGAACTTGGTTGAAGACCCATTCAAACGAGTGGTCATAGACACTCGGTTGTTGTCTACACAAAAGTGAACCAAACACCTCTTGAATTGAAAAAGTGGTTCTCTTGGGTCTCTATCAAACTTGTATTGTTTCTCCGAGTTCGTGATGTCTTGACCCGATAATTGGTTTTTAAGTTCCATCGTCACAATGGGGATACCATTGAGAAATAGAACCATATCCAATGAGTTCCTATTTTGTCTTGAGTAATGAAGTTGTCTTACTACTGTGAACTTGTTCTTCCCATAGAGTTCGTTCAGAATAGGGTTTAGAGAACTCTTCGGTTTGAAGTAAACGAGGTGGAAACTACACCCCGACGTATTGATTCCATCACGAAGGGTATTGATGATTCCCCTTTGGGAAATAAACTTCTCAATGGTCTTGAGGATGACTGAATCCGTTTGAGATTCCTTGAAGGTCTGAAGTTTATCATATTCCTCCTTTTGGGTGGATTTGATGAACTCTAACACCTCATCTCCAATCAGACAAAGGTCTTTATCGTAAAGTGATTCAAACTCATTAGAATGGATAAACGAGTGATGGTATCCATTACGAAGGAGAGAGGATTCAATCCATTCTTCAAATCGGAGTTCTGAAAACTTCTTTCCCATATTAGTTGGTTCTAACATCAATTTTCCCAGTCACCACACTTGAGATGAGGGATTGACGGTATTCCTTTAGTAGTTCAATCTTCCTCTCCTCAATTTGAATGGTTGAATCAATCTCCTTGGTTTGTTCATCCAAGTATTTAACAATTTGTTGTTGTTCAGATATAGGGTTTTTTACCGTTGGAAAAGACTTTATCATTTCCTTGTTAATATTTGGTTGTCCACCTCCTCTACCCATTCCTTTCACAAATTCTTGGAACCCTAAAAACCAATAATAGTAGAATTTTACGATTACCTTTTCGTTTAATGGAAGAACACACACACTTTGATTACAGTATGAATCAAAAGTAGATATCCCTAATTTTCCTATTCTACCACCGTACATTGATATGTAAATTGAACCTGACGGGTATAATGTGAGGTTTGGGTAATCTTCAATAGATTTCACTGTGATTTTAGTCAGTGTGTCGTCCATTATTCCTTCGTTCAAATCTGTTGTCGTTATCCAGTGATATCCATTTTCAGAATAATACTCTGACTTATCGGAAGTTGGGGTTGTTCCGGTCCCTAAATCATTATACACCTTGTTAGTTCCAACACAAAACCAGTGACTCGGAATCTCCCCAATCCATCCCACACCACTATCCTTCATCTCCACATTGGGGTTCAATCCTTTGGTGACAACTTGATTGATTAGTGAGGTTCGGTATTCTTTCAGAAGTTCAATCTTTCGTTCTTTCTTCTGAATAAGTTCATCTATTTGAGAGGTCTTTGAATCAAGGAAGGATACGATTTGTTGTTGTTCGGAAAGTGGTGGGACAGGTATCTGTTCAACAAAAAATTCAATCTTGTTCAAAGATTCCCTTAATTCCATTATTCCATAACATATTTTTTTTAGATGTTTTTGGAACGAGGTCATATGGAATATGAATGAACCGTAGACAGGATGGATACCAAATGACTCAAGGACAATGTAAACATTTGATAAAACCCCTGAATACTTTGAAATTCCAACAGACCCGATTATTATGTTCATTGGATTTATCACGATATCATTGGGATAAACCCTCTTGTATTTCCCGATATCATCAGAAGTTTTATTCCCGATATTACCTTTTTCAGAGTAAGGAATTACACCTCTATCTCTGGTGATAGAAAGGAAATCCTCACACATTTCATCATTCTTCTCGTTCCTGTTTTGAAATACTTCCTTAATCTTTTTCAATGACCAATGACTGGGGATTTCCCCAATCCATTCAACTCCCGAATCCTTATATGAATCGTACCTCTTCATTTCAATTCATCAACTGATTGAACAGACCATCAGATTCCTCCTCCAACTTTTTCAAGTCAAGGAGAATCTCTTCAACCGAACGAAGAGGTTGGTATTTGTAGAAGTACTTGGTGAAGTTGATTTCATAACCGATTGAAACTTTATCCCAATCAATCCAAGAGTTAGGGAGATGTGGTTTAACCTCTCGTTCAAAGTACTCTTCAATGTCTTCTCCCAACGGAACCCTTTCTGAATCCCTCAATTTGGAATCAGGTTTCGGATTTCCACTTTTATCCCTCTTTACCTTACCATCTTCCACAAGGGGTTGTTCAATGGTCACTTTAGAATAACCGAAGTATTGATTGGAGAAGATTTTAGAATACTCGTTCTCATCAAACTTCTCATACAAACCGATGATTGTATCAAGTTGTGAGTCATCAATAAACTTACTCTTACTACCCAGGTTCTTCCTCATCTTTTGAAAGAATGAAGAACCATCAATGAGTTGAACCTTACCCTTTCGGTTGGTTTTCTTCTTGTTGGTGACTACCCATATGTAGGTGGAGATACCCGTATTAAAGAACAACTGGTCTGGGAGTGATACGATACACTCCAACCAATCATTCTCAATAATCCACTTACGGATTTCAGATTCTCCACTTCCACTATCACCAGTAAAGAGTGGTGAACCATTGAATACCACTCCAATCCTTGAACCTTCTGGTTTCATCTTTGAAACCATATGTTGTAGGAAAAGGAGTGACCCATCGGATACCCGTGGAGTCCCTACTGAAAACCTACCTAATGGGTTTTGAGATTCAGTTTGGATATAATCTTGTTCGGACTTCCAACTCACACCAAATGGTGGGTTGGTAATCATATAATCAAACTTCCTCCCCTCAAACTGGTCATATGAAAGAGATGACCCCAACTTAATGTTGTCTGGGTCTTCACCCGTAATCAAGAAGTCAGATTTACAAATTGAGAAGGTTTGAGGATTGAGTTCTTGACCATACAGTTGGAAACGAACATCCTTGGATACATTTTCATTGACCCACTCCTTACCGATGGTCAACATACCTCCGGTACCACAACAAGGGTCAAAGATTGAACGAATGATTCCCTCACCCTTGAGGTTGTCTTTGTCTCCACTAAAAGTCAATGAGACCAACAATTTGACAATATCACGAGGGGTATAGTGTTCACCACTTGTCTCGTTGGACATCTCCGAAAACTTCCGAAGTAGTTCCTCAAAGATTGAACCCATTGTATGGTTATCAATCACACTTGGATGAAGGTCAACCTCCGTAAACTTGTCAATCAGAGAGTAGAGTTTCTTATTCTTGACAAGTTTGTCTACGGGTTTATCCAACTGGAAATTCTCCAAGATTTGGTGGACATTCTCCGAGAAACAACCGATGTAGTAATTGAAGTTCGGACCAACCTTGTTGGGTTCACTCTTCAATCTCTGAAGGTCATAATCTGAATAGTTGTAGAAGGTTAGACCCGTCTTCTTCTTGATGATGGGGGAAACATCCTCCAATCCACTTTCTTGAAGTTCCTTGTAAAGTGATACAACCTCATCCTTGTGAGGTTCAATCAAACAGTCCAACCTACGGAGTACTACAAAAGGAAGAATGACATCTCCGTACTCGTGGGGTTTGAACAATCCTCTTAATTCATCATCACATACCCTCCAAATGAAGGATGAAATCTCTTGATAGTTAGACATATAAGTCGGTTTGGTCTTGTCAGATTATTAGTTCCTGAATTTAGTGATTAGACCCAAGAACACTTGGAAATCAAGTAGATATTTTGTAAATTAAGGAGTAAGTGATTGACAATGAGTAGAAAGAAAAGATTGAACAAGGGTATCAGAAAGAAATACGAGGTCACCGGTAGTCAGTTAATCAAAGAAGGGAAACTCCATCCCTACGAACACCTTAAAGATTGGGTAGACATCCTTGAGGATAGAAAAGTCAATAAAACCGATTGGTGGGAAAGGATGACCCCATAGGGGGGTGGGGTATTTTCTCGTAATCATACCAAAAAGAAAGGGTGACTAATTGAAGTCACCCTTTTTCATTGGGAGGTCAGGATTTACTTGGGGGAATTAAGTCCCCTCCGAAAATCACCCCATTTACCAACTTCTTCCCAACCAACTTTTTTAACCCAGTCCAACACAAACTCCAAGTTCAATGTCTTCATTTTGAATTTATCCCAACCAAGTTTGTGAATGTGATACCTACTAAATGGTCTGACTATGGTCTTGATGTGTTCATCTACAAGGGACTCTCTATCATCCGACGATAGGTCTTCTTCAAAGAGTACTCCCAATTGTCTCCTTACTTCAGTTTCATTACCAAGATAAATGGACACCCGATGAGAAGTAGTGGTCAAGTTTGAATAGAGGTAGATGTATGGTGGGTCTCCTTCCTTCCTTGACTTTCTTTTACGATACTCCACGGAACACCCAAACTTAAAATTCTCATCAAGGTGTGATATTTCATCGTAGTACATCTTCTTTTTTTCTTTCCAAACCTTTTGTTTGTCTTTCTCTGAACGAATTAGTTTCTGAAGAGAGTCAATCTCCCTTTGAATCTCATCAACCTTTTTTTGAGAATCACCGATAAACCTTTGATTCCTCCTATACCCACGGTAGTTCTTCCTCTGTTCAGAGGTAAGTGAATCAAAAACCTTTTGGGGTAGGTAATCCATAAACCACCTTGTATTTTCCCCTACATAGTGAAGGTCCTTTTCATTTTTTGTTGTAGTCATATTGCTAATATACAAAAATAACAACACTACAACATTTGTTATCTTTACTATGTAATGAGAGATAAACAATAAAAAAGATGAAAAACAAACAGAACAAACGAAACACCAAGAAATTCCGAAAGAATTTAGAAAAGAGAAAAAGTACCACAACGAACCAAGGATTTAATTGGTCAAAAGTCCCTACTCCTTTGATTAGGTTGATTTTTGGAGAAAAAGAAGTTGGATTGAACCGGAATCATAAAGTCAGGTTCGTGACCAATTACAACACCCTTCCTAATCAAGGTATGGAACTCGTACAAGAATATCTCCAAACCAATAAAGTTTTCACTTCAGGATGTCATACAAATTCAATGATGTTGTCTTGTAAGTCACCAATTATAAATACCATTCACGGTTTTGTTGGGGTAAAAATGAATACGGATGAGATTTTTCTGTGGAAAAAACATTTGGGAATTCAAACCGTTTCCGGTTTGGTGAAATCAGAAGTACAAGGTTATGGTACTTACTTTTTTGATTTCCGACGAAAAATGAAATACTTCAGACATTCTTGGAATGAAATGGATGGTATTCATTTTGACCTCACCAAATCTTTAAATTCAGAAGTGACCGATTGGTGGAATTACTATCCAACTGAAAAAATCAACCTCTCAAATTCCAAACTAAAGAATTTCAAGAACATAACTAAAGTGGTGAAAATGTTTAAACATCAACTTGAATCGGAAGGGGAAAGAATTTTGAACATCCATCAACTTAAAATGGTTTCTTAAATCAAGATTAAAATGGAAGTCCAAAATCCCAGTATTTACCCCGTATCCCTTGGATTAATCGTTAAAAATTAGTATTTTTAATGTGAGATTTAAAAGGAAGCAAAATGAGAGTTAAATACAACCGAGTTTCAACCCTCCAACAAACTGGTGACCGATTCTCGGTGGATAAGGAGAACTACGATTTAGTTCTGTTTGATAAAGTGAGTGGGACTATCCCATTCAATGAACGACCGAAGGGGATTGAGTTAGTCAACCTCGTTAAAAACAAAAAGGTCTCGGAACTCGTAGTAGAAGAGTTTTCTCGTCTTGGTCGTAATACCGGAGATGTCATTCGGACCCTTGAGTGGTTAGAAGAACACGAAGTCAATGTGGTTATCAGAAACCTTGGACTTCAATCAAGACCCAACGGTAAGAAGAATCCTATTTGGAAAATGATTTCCTCGGTGATGAGTTCACTCTATGAAATGGAGTTGGAAAACATCAAGGAGAGGACAATGGTCGGTAGACAGGTCTATGTTCAGAAGGGTGGTCGGTTAGGACGACCCGATGGAACTTCCGAATCCACCAAACAATTCCTCTCAAAACCCAAGAACCAGGATATTGTCAAACTTCTTGAAAGAGGTTTGAAATACTCGGAGATTCAAAAGATTCTTGAGTGTAGTCCAAAGACCATTAAGAAGGTCAAGGAGTTGTCTGAATAGGAGAATTCCAAAGTATCAAGAAAACCCACCCCCTCAAGGGTGGGTTTTTCATTTCTTAAAAGTTCTGACTTTGATAGGGACACTGTTCATACGAACAGTCACCCACTTTCTCTCATCACACCCACAGGTACACTTGTCTTGAGAAAGTAGGTCTGAAAGGAGTTTCTTTTGTTGGAGGTTCATCTTTGTGTGATTTTGATTTATCACAAATGAACAACCACACAAATCCATTAGTCGGTTTAAACGGATAATCTATTCAACTACCTCAAATTCTTCAACTTATCCAAATACTCATCTTTAGTCAAAACTCCACTCTCATACAGATTCAACAAGGACTCCATTGTAACCCCACTAACCTTCCCCTTTGAACCCTCACCTTGTGTATTAGAGAAGATTTTATGACCTAACCCCATTTCCTTCTCTGTAGGATTGAAGTAGGTTTCAAACACCTTGGTAGAAGAGTGACCCGAGAATTGACGAACGACATAATCAGGGATTTGACTATTCAAACTCTCCCTAATGAAGGTCCTTCTCATTATGTGGGTAGTCAAGAACTTATAAAGTGGTTTACGGACATCAGAGTCACCAACAACACGACCTTTAACATCACCAACTGGTCTACTTACGAGTCGGTTAAGTCCGACTATCTCACCAATTATCTTGATGTTCACATTTAACTTCTCACTATAAATTGGAGTACCGTATCGGGTTCTTGGAAACAAGTAATCACTTGATTTCTTATTCTTTGAGTACTTCTTATAAATCTGAAGAGTTAGTTCATTCATTGGAACCATCACCTCTTTACTTTCACGACTCTTGACCATCCTGAACTGAAAGAATCCAAGTTCATTATTAGAGTACTTACCCTCTGAACCACGGTAATTATCAATCTTCAGATTAACAAGGTCACTATACCGAGTTCCTAAACCACATCCAAAAACCAACATATCACGGTAAACCTCAAAGTTGGTCCTAACGATGTCCTTACCACTCTTACTTTTCTCCGTGATATAAGTGTTGGTGTATAAATGATGTTTGGGGTTTTCAATTTCAAATTCCTTGAAATCAAATAATTTGTACACCTCATCCTTGGTCAGATAAATGACTTTTTTCTTTACCTCATTAGGAAGTTCAATCAATTTGATGGTGGTATCTGAATACCCTTCCTCTCTACTCCAGTTCACAATGGACCTCAACACCGAGAACCTTTTTCTGATGGTTGAAGGGTTCTCTCTTCTATCATCCAAATAAGTCAACAGACCATCTTGATACTCCTTATCCAAAGTCGGGATGGTTACTACCACACCCTCTTGTCTTTGATACTCTCTGGTGTATTCCTGAATTCGGAGAACATTGGTCTTTAGTGTTCTCTTGGTACCATCCCGGAGTTTGACATCTCCTAACCTCTTTCTAATGAACTCTTCAATGACAAACAAGAACTCAACATTGGAGTAGGAATTAATCTTCTTCTCTTTTCTTTCTTTTTTAAAGAAGGACTTGACCAAAGGGGTGGTCGGTAAACTCTTCGTGAGTGAAATCTCAATCTTAACCTCTTCCAGTTTAGACATCATTTGTCTCAAGACGAGGTTTTTACCATCGTGATTCGGGTCGGTCTTCTTTACATAGACCCCCTTTTCTCTTTGGGATGAATTTTCATTCCAATCCTTAATCTTAACCTTAATCCCTGAACTCAATCGGATTTTCTTTCCTCCATAATAGTAGTTCAGAACGATGGGTACCTCGTCTGTATTCCGGTACTCTGAAAGAGACCTCTGTAGGGATAAAGAAAAGAATTCACTCACAGTGTCAAGGTAGTTAAAACCCTGAAAACTGGAACATTAGTTGGAACATTTACTAAAGAAAAAATCCTAACTACCTGTTTTTCAGTTAGTTAGGATTTTATTTCGTGACCCTGTCAGGATTCAAACCTGAAACCTCTTGATCCGTAGTCAAGTGCTCTATTCAGTTGAGCTACAGGGCCATCTCGTAAAGAGGGTGCAAATATAAGGAGAAAAACGAAAACTGCATAATTGTAGGGGCATTTTGTGCGTCGGAATTTGCGGGCACTATGCCTGCAACCCTTGAACTGGCCTGCTTTCACCCTGAGGCTGCGGAACGTGCGCAGCGCTGGGGGGTTCCGCGAATGGAATTTTGTGCGAACGCCAAGCTGGGCGGAACCTCGCCTTCCGCCAACGAAGTGGACCGGGTGCGCCGCGTGTACGGCGGGGAATTGGGCGTAATGCTGCGTCCGAGGGGCGGAAACTTTGTGTATTCCTCGTCGGAATTCAGATTGATGTCCGAGGAACTCCCGCGCCTGGCGGGCCAAGGCGTCGATTTTGTGGTACTGGGCGCACTGACCGAAGACGGGGCGCTGGACCCGCGCACCGCCGACTTGGCGGAATTGGCCGCAGCCCACAGCCTGCCTTGGGTGCTCCACCGGGCCTTTGACGC
>JACCDH011547131.1_pt1 | contig 14394 bp, 15 predicted proteins | sample 7442481 | NCBI WGS metagenome assembly JACCDH01 (sample SAMN15323433, study PRJNA562643) | freshwater metagenome | isolation source: river surface water | place: USA:Blue River Watershed | collected 2017-08-15
GGAGCATCTTATTGGAGAAATGGCAGAGCGGTCGAATGCGGCAGTCTTGAAAACTGTTGACTGTAACAGGTCCGGGGGTTCGAATCCCTCTTTCTCCGCGAAAGACATGTTTCAAAAGAAACATAAAAATTCAAAAACCCTTTAAACATCAGTGTTTAGAGGGTTTTTTTATTTTCTGACAATCGTCAAAAATCACATAAAAACGCATGTTTTAGTTACCCTATAGGTTACCCTATGACTTTTTGCCCTCCAATAGGGTAACTAAATTACAAATATCTCCTGGAGATCTCCAGTAATAACAAGGGTTTACAAAGTTTTTAAATCAATTTGTACTATTAATTTTAATACTAAAAGTAATGGTAAAAACAATTGTTTACATCAAAAAAGACAAGGCAAAACAAAACGGAGATTGCCCTTTGTACCTGAAGGTTACTTACAACCGAAAATCCATCACATTAGCCACTGGTAAATACATATCAGAAGAAAGATGGAAACAAACCGATAATTTAAGACGATTACTTCGTCAGGACAAGGAAAAAGTACTCAAAGAGTACTTAGACTTATTGGAACTCAAAATTGATAAAATAGCCAATCAATTGGAGCGCCATCAAGAAGAACTGAGTATCAAAGAATTTAAACTTAAAATTTTAGGTAAAGAAATCGAAGAGGCAAAACCTAGCATTCTAGACATAATCCAAATTCATAATTCTCATTTTGACAAGTTAGTCAGCATTGGCGAGAGAAGTAATGCTTCGCTTCAGAAATACAAACGTGTAAAAGAATTAGTTCGACTATTTAACTTAAAAACGTATGGAACAGAAAATGTACTTCTTGAGAATATAAACAATGCCTACATCTACAATTTAGAATCATATCTCAAGTTCGAAAGCGAATATAAGGGCAAATTAGGTATTAAAAACAATTCTCTAGTCAAGTACTTCAAAAATCTAAAAACCATCTGCAATCACGCTGTAAAGATGGAAATAATTGGGAAAAATCCTTTTAATAGTTATTCGGGTAAAATAAAAGTAACCGATGCTACATTTTTGACGCAAGATGAATTAGAAAGAATTGAGAACAAAACCTTTTCGGTGGATAGATTGGAACGTGTAAAAGACATTTTTTTATTTAGTTGCTATACAGGCTATGCCCCTGTGGATGCATTACAACTCACAAGAAAAAATATCATTGTAGATGGAGATAAGAATCTTTGGATAAAAACTAATCGACAAAAAACCGGTACAAAGTCCAATGTACCTATCCTCCCTCCTGTCTTGAAGATTCTCAGTAAATACCAATTTGAAGGTGATGTACTACTACCGAAAATATCCAATCAAAAAATGAATGCTTATTTAAAAGAGATAGCTTATATCATTGGACTAGATAAAAACCTAACCTGGTATGTTGCTAGACATACCTTTGCCACAACAGTAACACTTGGAAACGGAATCAAAATCGAAAATGTATCAGCTATGATGGGTCATACTACCATCAGGCAAACACAACATTATGCTAAGGTTTTGGATTCAAGCGTAGCAGTAGAAATGAATATTTTAAAAGAGAAATTTATAAACCGTGAAAATAAATTAAGTAATTTAGACTAATATAAACCAAACGCCATGCTTTTACCTACAGAATTAATTGAAGAATTGAATCAATTCACTTCTCCTACAATTGAATACCATATTACACATGAAAAATACCGTGTTAATTCTTTGTGGTTAGATGATATCGAATTGAATTATTTCAATACTATCGTCGACGAATTACTTGATAGTCTAAAAACTATCTTAATTAGTAGTAATAATAATTTGCTGATTGTTGATCAAATCAAAGCTATCCTTGAAGAAAAAATTTCTTGGTACCAAATAAATCAAATTCAATATTTCAAATCGTTTGATAAAATTGCTCCTTTAGTAAGCGAGGTCAATTACGAAGTCAGTTATGACGCATCAGAAATGTACAGTATAGATAAGGTAGTAAATTTTATTTCAACACCCGAAAAAATCGAAAATTTATACTTATATGCTTTGATAGCTCATAAGGACATGACTAAAAACTATCAAAATCCTGAGGAATTTGAAAATGTAAAATTATTTTTCATTATAAACCAATTTTACAAGTCAATCGAATATTTTTTAATTAAAATTGAAAACATCAAAATTGCTATTCAAGTTTATGGAGTAAGCGATTTAAGTCATTACAAAACAAAATCTGAAATAGATATTCCGGATGATGAAAAATGTATAATTAACTTGGATAAAATATCTTCTGCATTTTTAATTAAATTTTTAGTGGAGTACAAATTCATCATTATGGATTCAGACGAAGGTAAAAGTGAATCAAATATTAAAAAATTTATTGAAAGATATTTTAATTTCAAGGAGGCTTCTAATGTGATTAAACCGCTAACACATTTTTCCAAAGAATACTCTAAGTTAAAAGGAATAAGCAAAAAACATGTGCAAATAGAGGTACTTGATAAATTAAGTAAAGCTATAGAACTTAAACAGAAATTTTTAAATCAATAATATCCCTTGGAGATCGCCAGCAAGCCAAGGCCTAATTGAAAATACTAACTTTTCTTTGTGGTTTAATCTATAAACCACTAATTAATGGAAAAATTTGAAATTAACATCCCTACTATTCGCAACATTCAGATGTTGCTAGAACCAATTCATGAAAGATTGTCTAACATTGAGGCAAGTCTTAAGCAACAAAAAGACAAAGGTAAAACCAAAGGGTATTACCGAAACTCTGACCTGAAAGCCCTTTTTGGGTTATCACCAAACACAATAATTAAATACAGAGAAACAGGCATCCTCCCATTCACTAGGTTGGGAGATGTCTATCTGTATGAAATATGTAATATCGAAGCTATTTTACGTAACAATTCAATTTTTAACTAAGATGGAACAGCTAATTAAAAAAGACCCATTAACGGGTGAGGAATTTGTTGCAAAAAGGTCAAACCAACGATTTGCCTCCGCAAAAAATAAGATTCGGTATAACAACAGAAAAAATGCCGAAATCAATAAAGAACGTGCCTTTATTGATAGGCCTTGTAAACAAAGTCATCTTATTTTAAAGGAACTTCACAATCCCAAGTCAGACAATATCTATAATAGGTATTTCCTGGAAGGAAAAGGACTTCGATTTGATGCTTTTAATCGTATTGTAGAGACTAAATATGGTAAACTTCACGCCTATTATGATTATGCAATTAGAATGATTCCCAATTCCGATAACGTTCAAATAATTAAGTTATGATTAGTATGTACGACTACAAAATGGTAGATCCGGATTTCAATTTCGAAAATACCTTAAATGAAAATAATGTCCTTAAAAGTAATAATCGCGCATTAAGAATCTTTCTAGCAGTAGTTCTGATATCTGTTGTTGGGATTTTAATTACTAATATAGTTACCAAGAGATCGAAAGAGGAAACTAAACAATAGGTGTAATCTGAAAATAAGATTTAAGAAATATTAAATTAGATAGATATTTTAAAAAGAGCCGCTATTTTCATAGCGGCTCTTTTTATTCATTAAATATAGAGTAAATGTTGTGTTAAATGAATACGGTAAAAAAATTAACGCAAGTTTTTAATTAGTAGAAGCTAATTATTTCTTCCACATTACTCATTAAAATATTAATTTGACTTTTCCGATGTGCCAATTTTTACTTTCTGACCATATTGACCATACTCATAAACATCATAACCTCCACTATAATTTTTTTCGTATGTTCGGGTTTTTTGTTTTTGTCCATATTGACCATATTCATATACGTCAGTACCACCGTTGTAATTTTTTTCAGTTGTAGCGGTTTTTTGTTTCTGGCCATATTGGCCATAGGAATAAACATCATTACCACCATTAGAATTTTTTTCAGTTGTAGCAGTTTTTTGTTTTTGTCCATATTGACCATACGAATAAACATCATTACCACCGTTATAATTTTTTTCAGTTGTAGCAGTTTTTTGTTTCTGCCCGTAAGTACCATATGAATAAACGTCGGTACCACCGTTATAATTTTTTTCTGTCGTAGCAGTTTTTTGTTTCTGCCCGTAAGTACCATAACTGTAATAGTTTGTTTGACCGTAAGAAAGTGTTACAAACAAAACTAAATATGCTAGTGTAAAATAAGTTTTTTTCATTTTATTTTTTTTTATTGCCTACTCTATTCAGTTTTCGACTACCCTGATAATTTAGTAAAAATAGTCTTACTATCTAATATTAACTATACCAACATTTAGTGATATTTAATATAAATTAAAACAAATCAATTCGCATTGAATACAAATTAATAAACTTTTTAACAGAAAAGAATACGTTTTAATTTACTTTTATTATTTAGTCATTTGACTAATATTACTATAAAATAAATTACTTAATGTTATTATTTGCCATAAATTAGTATGTCATTTTATAACAAAATTGCTCAAAGTACATTATTTAATTATTCTAAAATTTCCATTCCCTCTTCCATTTTCAATTTGATTCCATAGAAATTGAATTCTTTAGGAGTTTCGTTTTTAATTTCACTACATTATCAAGTTGTAGAAATTGGTGGGGAAAATGCAACTAATAAAAAAGTGATTTTTTTTGTTTTTTTTTTGCAAATTGACTTTTGTCAATATTCACGATTAAAAATTTTTCTATTTTTTTTGATAGAAACAAGAAAGGTATCAATGACACCTTTTGTAATTTGAATCTTCTAATATGGATTGAGATAGTTTAATAAAAAAATTGTCCATTATCAGTAAACCCACTAACGGTATGAATAACTGAGGTAGGAAACCCTTTGTCATTATACTGATACGTATATGTTTGTTTACTACTTGGACTGTTTGATTCTATTCTAACTAATATGTTGTTATTGGGACTATTATCATCATACCATCCATTTAAATATTTAAAACCTAATATGTTTTTTGTAGGACAATTTTTATCATCATGTGTAAAAGTTGAAGTGTTTATAATACTTCCACTTGATGTTCTTTGCTCTTCTTTTGTTTTATTTTCATTAAAATAGTATTCTTTAAAAATAACAGTTCTTGAAGTGCTGCCAGAATAAGATGTAGCTGTCCTTGTTACAGTATTATCAGAGTTTTTTACAAAAGTAAATTTTCTTGTCAATGTCGAACCTGAGTATACTTTAATTTGACTTAAAAAGTCATTTGTGTATGAAAATTCAAAATATTCAATTAATCGTTTATCACTTCCGTAAGAATCTTCTCTAATTATTTTATCTCCCGAATAGGTAAACGTATTGTAAGAACCATCTGACGAAGTATATTTTAATAATTTTTTACCATCATACTCAAAATTGAATGTAATTCCATCCCAAATTTGTTTTTTAACTAAAATATCAGTTTCAGATGTTTGAGAATCGTTTGATGAGTCACATGATGTTAATAAAAGAAAAGTTAAAGAAAAAAGAAAACTAAATAATTTCATGGTTTGAATGGATTTATAATAATGAGTGATAAATTAATAATCCTGTAAACTTAAATCTAATTATCGCTGAAAACAATAACTACTTTTAGTGATATTGCAAGTCACAAAATCACACGTTATTACCTGTCATCATTCGATTAGCAAATTCAAGAAATTTCTGCTATTTTTACCTTTGAATATTATTATCCCAAATAAATGAACATAACTCAAATAGAATCCAACATACAATCCTTAATTGTTAATTTTAATGAAGAGTCATTTATCTATGATTTTCTAATTGCGTTTGGCACACCTAATTCAACGATTAAAAAATTACAAATTGGGACATTGAACCTTTCTAAAAAAGAGAATGAGGTCCTGTGGAAGAAAAAACTATATTTTACCCGAATAGCATCTAACTCATTACATAGTTTTATTGATTCAGTGAGAAAAGATGAGACTATCAATAAACAGCAACCTCGTTTTATTATTGTTATCAACGACAAATCTTTGGTTGCCTATGATACTAAAACTGCGGATTCACTAGATTGTGAACTTCAAGATTTACCAAAACATTTTTCTTTTTTTCTTCCTTTAGCCGGTATGGAGAAAGCACAACATCAAGTAGAAAACCCTGCGGATGTTAAAGCTTCCGAGAGGATGGCAAAATTGTATGATGAAATTAGAAAGGACAATCAATTTGATACAGAAGAAGAAGTTCACGGACTTAATGTGTTCTTATCTCGTTTGTTGTTCTGTTTCTTTGCTGAAGACACCGGTATTTTTTCTCAAAGTCAATTTACTCATTCCATAAGTAATCATACTCAAGATGATGGAAGTGATTTGGACACCCATCTTAATAGAATGTTTGAGGTAATGAACACCCCGTATGGTTCACGTGGAAATATACCTCAATTCTTAAATGACTTTCCATATGTAAACGGGGGGTTATTCAAAGATTTTCATAAATCACCCCAATTTACAAGACGAAGCCGTCAGGTAATTCTTGAATGTGGTGAATTAAATTGGAGTGCCATTAACCCTGATATTTTTGGTTCAATGATTCAGGCGGTGATTACTCCTGAACATCGTGGTGGAATGGGTATGCACTACACAAGTGTCCCAAACATTATGAAGGTGATTGAACCTTTGTTTTTGAATGATTTGTATGAGGTTTTTGATGATAGTAAAGGTAATATCAAGAAACTCAACGACCTTTTAAGACGACTTTGGAATATCAAAATATTTGACCCCGCTTGTGGTAGTGGTAACTTCTTGATTATATCTTACAAAGAACTCCGTAAATTAGAAATGTTAATCTTTCAAGAGATTGATAAAGTTAGCGGAACCTATACCAACCAATTTACCGGTATTACCTTAAATAATTTCTTTGGTATTGAGTTGGACGACTTTGCCCACGAGGTTGCTATTTTATCTTTATGGTTAGCTGAACACCAAATGAATGTAGAGTTCACCAAACAATTTGGACGTTCACAACCCTCATTACCCTTAAAACAAACCGGTAATATTGTTCAAGGAAATGCTTGTCGTATTGATTGGGAAATGGTTTGCCCTAAAAATGCAGTTGATGAAATTTATATTTTAGGAAACCCTCCTTATATAGGTAGTCGTAGACAAGATGATGTCCAAAAGAATGATTTACAAATAATTTTCGGCAATGAATATAAAAGTTTGGATTACATTTCTGCTTGGTTTCATAAAGGTGCAAATTTTATTAAGGGACATAATTCAAAATGTGCCTTTGTTTCAACAAATTCAATTTGCCAAGGGGAACAAGTTTCAATTACTTGGCCAAGAATATTAAAAGATGGTGTTGAAATAAATTTTGCACATAAAGATTTCAAATGGACCAATAATGCAAAATATAATGCTGGTGTAACAGTTATAATATTAGGTCTTTCAGGAATCTGTAATACAAAAAAATATATTTATGATACTAATATAAAAAAATCTGTTAGAGAAATAAATCCTTATTTAGTAGAAGGTAATGTATTATATATTCATTCAAGACAAAAAACATTATCACATTTTCCTGAAATGAATTTTGGGAATATGCCTGCAGATGGCGGAAAATTATTATTCACAACCGAAGAGAAGAATGATTTTATCTTAAAAGAATTAAAGTCAGAAAAATATTTTTTGCAACTTATATCTGCTGATGAATTTATTAATGGAAAAGAAAGATGGTGTTTGTGGTTAGAAGGCGTCAATAAAACCGTCATAGAATCAATGCCATTAGTTCAGAAAAGGGTTAATGAATTAAAAGAGATAAGATTAAAATCATCAAGACCAAAACTTGCTGAAATACCACATCTTTTCGCACAAATTACGCAACCTTCAGAAAAAGCATATATTCTTATTCCCCGTCATTCCTCAGAAAACAGAGAATATATTCCTATTGGTTATTTTAGTTCACAAAATAAAGCTCACGATAGTTGTTTAATAATACCCACTAAAGAAATTTATCTGTTTGGAATAATTACCTCAAAAATTCATATGGTTTGGGTTCATTCAGTTTGTGGTAGATTGGAAACACGTTACCGATATTCAAAAGACGTAGTTTATAATAACTTTCCATTCCCTAAAATATCTGAAACACAAAAATTAGAAATTGAAAATTGTGCGTTTAAAATTTTAGAAGAAAGAGAGAGACACTCCGAAAAAACATTAGCCCAATTGTATGACCCCGATAAAATGCCGGAAGGTTTACGTGAGGCACATCGTCAAAATGATTTGGCTGTAGAACGTTGTTATCGTCTAAAACCATTTGATAGTGATGAAGAACGTTTGGAGTATTTGTTTAAATTATACGAACAAATGATTGCCAAAGAAATAGAACAGGGAACATTATTTGAATCTACAAAAATGAAGAGAAAATGATAGATGATATTAAAAAAAGCACACTTGAATTTATTGAGGCACAACAAAAAAGTGAAGAAGTCTATTTTTCATTTCTCCGACATTTAACTACTTTGTGTATTGGGTTTTTAGGGTTACTAATCGGTTTAAAACCTGAAAAATTACCAAATCATTATTCAGAGGCATTATTTTTTGGTACAATAAGTTCACTATCACTTGGAATATTGTTTTTGACTATTTGTATTTTTTATGAAACTAAAGATGCAAGAAATGAAAAAGAGATTCGTCGTCAGTTTGTTTTAGATTTAATAAATAATCCAAAGGAAAATGTGTTTCAGTCGTCTCAAATTCCTGTGGATAATCGTGGGACATTTCAATTCATTGCTTTTGGATTCCTAATAATCTCAGTCATTTTTATAATCATATACACCTATTTTTCAACAATTACATAATTCAATATAATATGCCAAATCTTGTAGATGTTACCTATGCCCAAACGGGTCAAAGTTCCAAAACAAATGAAAATGGAATGCGCGAAATGCAAGCAAAAGCATTCCAAGCAAGAAACGACCAATATCTTTTGTTGAAAGCTCCGCCGGCATCCGGTAAATCACGTGCATTAATGTTTATTGCTTTAGATAAGTTAATTAATCAAGGGATTAAGAAAGTTATTGTTGCTGTTCCGGAACGTTCCATTGGTGGTTCATTTGAAAAAACAGAACTTACTAAATATGGATTCTATGCTGATTGGGTTCCTAACGATTTATACAACCTTTGTACACCGGGAATGGACGAGAGTAAAAGTAAGGTGGAGGCATTCAAGAAGTTTATGGAAAATGAGGAGAAAATCCTTATTTGTACTCACGCAACTTTACGTTTTGCCTTTGAACAACTTCCAACAGAATCATTCAATAATTTATTAGTTGCTATTGATGAGTTTCATCACGTTTCTGCCGATGGAGATAATCGTTTGGGAGAACTTCTTCGTTCAATGATGAACAAATCAACGGCACATATTGTTGCGATGACCGGCTCTTATTTTCGTGGTGATAGTAAACCTGTATTGATGCCGGATGATGAAGCAAAGTTTGCTAAAGTTACCTATAACTACTATGAACAATTAAATGGGTATACCTATCTTAAATCTTTAGGAATTGGATATCACTTTTATCAAGGAAGATATACTTCAGCCATCAATGAGGTTTTAGATACCGATAAAAAAACAATTCTTCACATTCCTAATGTTAACTCCGGTGAATCAACAAAAGATAAACACAAAGAAGTAGATACTATTTTAGATTCAATAGGTGACGTAATTAAAGTAGATGAAGAAACAGGGGTAATTTCAGTTAAAAGACATACTGACGGAAAGATACTCAAGGTTGCTGATTTGGTTAATGACACCTCTAAAGATAGAGACAAAATTCAGAACTACCTTCGTAATATGAAATCTGTTGATGATATGGATTTGATTATTGCATTGGGTATGGCAAAGGAAGGATTTGACTGGCCGTATTGTGAACACGCATTAACTATTGGTTATCGTGGTTCACTAACCGAAGTTATTCAAATTATTGGAAGATGTACAAGAGATAGTGATAATAAAACTCACGCACAATTTACCAATTTGATTGCCCAACCTGATGCTGCCGATGATGAAGTTCGGTTGTCTGTGAATAATATGTTGAAAGCGATTACTGCGTCTTTATTGATGGAACAGGTTCTTGCTCCAAACTTTACATTCAAAACAAAAATTAACGATGAGGATAAATCATCGCCGGGAGTTATAAAAATTAGAGGATTAAAAGAGCCATCATCCAATAGAGTACGACAGATTGTAGAGGATGATTTAAATGACTTAAAAGCAACTATTTTACAAGACCCTCAAATGTTAAAGGCAATGCCGGGTAACATTGATGCTGAAGTAATAAATAAAGTTTTGATTCCAAAAATCATACGCGTAAAATATCCTGAACTTACTGATAATGAGGTGGAAGAAGTACGACAATTTGTAGTTGTAGATTCAGTTATTAAGAATGGAGAAATTAAGGAAGATGGAGACAAAAGGTTTATTAGAATGGCTGGGAAATTTGTTAATATAGACGACATACATATTGACTTAATTGATACTGTAAATCCATTTCAAAAAGCGTTTGAGATATTATCTAAATCGGTTACTACAAATGTTCTACGTATCATTCAAGAAACAATTGAAGCAACGAGGATTCAAATGGATTTTGAAGAAGCTAAAATATTATGGCCTAAAGTTCTTGAGTTTGTAAAATCCAATAATCGCAAACCATCATTAACTGCAATAGACCCGATAGAAAAAAGGATGGCAGAGTGTGTTGTTTATTTGAAAGAAGAGAAGAGAAAACAAGAACAAAATGGATAAGAAGAAAATTTTAGACGATATTTTTTCTAATGACCCCTTTGGCTTATTAAATATCAAATCTACTTCTTCTGCAAAAACAGAAGACCAACGTTTGGTACAATCTTTTGATGAGATAAATGAATTTTATAAAAAACATGATAGAGAACCTAAACAGGTAAATGATATAAACGAAAGAGGTTTGTATTCACGTTTACAAGGAATAAGAACCAATCCTGAGAAAGTTGAAGCGTTAAAAAAATATGATATAAACAATCTACTCGATATTATTGAAACCGAACAGATAGATTCAATAGATGATATTTTTTCTTCTGACCCTTTTGGAATTCTTGGAGGAAGTGATGAAGGATTGTTTGACTTCAAAAATGTTCCCAATAAAGAAGAAATGGAAGAACGTATGGCAGCTGACTTTGTTGCCAGAAGAAAGTCATGTAAAGATTTTGATAAATATGAATCTTTATTTAAACAGGTTCAAAGTGAACTAAAATCAGGGACTCGAAAATTAGTTAAGTTTAATGAACAAAATATGCAAGAAAAAACATTTTACGTTCAAAATGGAATGTTGGTTTATCTTGAAAAAATATTTGACATATCTAAAGATAAAAATTCTAAGTTGGATGGTAGAATTTATTGTGTATTTGAAAACGGAACAGAATCTAATATGCTTTATAGGTCATTAGGAAAAGCATTATATGAAAATGGTTCAGCGGTTACTCATAGTAGTGATACCGATGAAATGGAGTTGATAAAAAATGCTCAAACTATTACCGATGAAGATAAACCAACCGGATTTGTATATGTTTTATCCTCATTATCTAATGACCCAAAAATAAAGGAAATTCAGCATCTTTATAAAATAGGTTATTCAACTATTCCCGTTCAAGATAGGATAAAGAATGCTGAAAAAGAACCAACCTATTTAATGGCGCCCGTAAGGATTGAATCTGAATATGAAACCTATAATATGAATACTCAAAAGTTTGAACAATTACTTCATAACTTCTTTGGGTCAGCTTGTTTAAATGTTGATGTATATGATTCAAAGGGTAAAAGACATATCCCTCAAGAATGGTTCATAGCACCAATTCATATTATTGACAGAGCAGTTGATTTAATACTTCAAGGGGAAATAATCAACTATATGTATCACTTACAGAGCGAGAGTATAATTAAAAGGTTCTAAACTAATCAAGCAAGAAATAAATTAAGTCATGGAAAACCTCAAAAAAATCAATTATACTGAATTAAATTCTAAACAGAAGGAAAACTATAACTTTCATAAGGTTGCTTCATCACTTGCAGATTATGGTTTCAATTCGTTAAGGCTTAATGATGATTGGCAAGGTGCAGATTTTATTGCCATTAATGGAGATGCCATGATGAAAATTCAGTTAAAAGGAAGGTTCACGGTTGATAAAAAATATATCAATAAAGAAATCTACATTGCGTTTATTGAAAATGATGTCGTTAAATTATACCGTCACGATGATGCAGTTGCAGCTTTATCAGATAATATAAAAAATTCAAGTTCTTGGTCTGAATTTGGTGGTTACTCCTGGGGCAAAACACCTAAAGTGTACAATTCCATTATTAAAGAATTATAGGCAAATAATCCCGTGAGAGTTTAAACAATAACAAAGAAAGGTGTCAATTGACAACTTAATCAACTAATGACTTCCTTCAAAAAATATAAGACAACACAAATTTTTATCATTTCGACCCTATAAAATTAGATTTTTCAACCATCTGTTTTATGTAATCCTCAAAATGTTTTACATGTATAATTTTATAATTTAGATTGTCTGAGAAGGGTTCTACAATATCAAAATGGTACTTTTTATCAAGGTATTTGTCATTGTCTACTACATAAATCATCTCAATATTATTTGTTAAACATTTAACAAGCTTTCTATTATCTCGTTGTATTATTTTTTCTAATTCATTTGCTCCACCGAAGAAATCTCTTGATTCAAAATGTTGAATACCTTGGCATTCTATCGACATATTATAATCAGGGAGATAAAAATCTAAACTCTGCTTACCTAACCATCCAAACCTTTTTTGTTTTTCATGTCGTATGTGTAATTCATTCAAATATCTACTTACTTCTTTTTCTAACTTACTTTCATTACATATTGGGCATCCGCAACCATTTAAATGACTAAAGGCTTCTTGCCAAAATTTATGTTCGCATTTTTTACATTTTATATGAATTTTGGTTTTAGCAGTTACATATTCTGTTAAATATTCATATTCGTTATGAAATGCTTTATTTAGAAATTCCTCATTGCTAAGACGATTTTTTAACCCTCCTGATTCGTTGCCGCACAAAGGACAACCTTGTCCGCTTAAATGTTTATTTGGAGTTTTAGAAAATGGGCCGTGTTCTTTCCATGTTACATCATCAATTTTGTGACAAATTATAGTAACATTAGTAGATGAATCTTTATAGTCAACTAATGAATAATCATATATTGGATTCCCAATATCATCTTTATAGACTTCTTTTGATTTGTCTATAAAAAAACTCTTATCCATAAAATGTCCTGAACATTTAGGACAATTTTTACCTTTTATATGGTTAGCTGGTGTCTGCCAAAACTCACCATGTTCTTTACAAATAATACAAACTTTAGAACTATTTTTAACGTAAATCACTTTAGAGTAATCGTATCTTTCTCCATGAATTTCTTTTGTTTTTAAAATCCATTCATTGGTATTATATCTATGTACACCACTACATTTTGGACAGCCTGCTCCATTTAAATGACCATCAGGTGCTTGTGAAAACAAACCATGCTCAGGACACAGAATATTAACTTTTACTTTTGCTGCTTTATATTCAACTCTTGAATAATCATACTTCTTGTTATGAATTACATGAGCTCTTTTTATAAAAATTACCTGATTCATGAAATGTTTGGAGCATTTAGGACAATTTGCTCCACTTAGATGACTGTATGGTACTTGCCAAAATTCATTGTGCTTTTCTCCTGTAACTTCGTCCGTTTTATTACAAATAATACAAACCTTAGTTTTAGAATTAACATATTCAACTTTAGAATAATCGTATTTGTCCCCGTGGGTAATTATTGATTTTTCTATAAATTCAAACATTCTTGATTGAATATTTTCACTCATCTCTTCATCATTGTATTGAAATTATAGCTAACATAGTTCTCCAAAAATATAAATTATTTACATGTACTCAAAAACATTTTGTTTAGGGTTAAAGTTAAATAGTCTTAGTGATATTTATTGTTAAAAAACTACATGAAAACAAAGGACAAACTTCCAAAAACACGAACGGTTATTATCTTAACGGAGAGTCAGGTCGAAAAATTAATTGCTGAATTAGTAAAACCGTTGCGACCATGATTCAAGAAACAAATCAATCCATCGTTGAGAAAGACGATATGATATTCCATTTCGTTCCTGAGATTGGTAAGAACACAATTGACATAAATGAAGATGTAAAAAAATACGTTAATCACTTCTTTGATAAACTATGTAACGACTACGATACCAAACCTAATTCAATTGGACTTGTTGGTGATATTTCAACTTTAACCAAAGTTATTGGAAGGTTGGTGCAAGACTATGAAAAATACAAAGGTTTGAATGAGGAGTTTACTTTAAATTAGAGATTGTTCTAAATGTATAAAAGGTGTCAATTGACAC
>JACCDH011769378.1_pt1 | contig 14393 bp, 22 predicted proteins | sample 7442481 | NCBI WGS metagenome assembly JACCDH01 (sample SAMN15323433, study PRJNA562643) | freshwater metagenome | isolation source: river surface water | place: USA:Blue River Watershed | collected 2017-08-15
GTAAAAGTAGATGTCAGCGATGTCTATGACTGGTATAAATTAGGGCAACACGTTAGTAATTTAAAAGGTCTCGGTAAACACGATTTTGGCAAGGGGCCTCCAAGTGCTATAATGTCCTTCGGTGATGAAGAGACTGAACACAAATATATTAAAAATCTCAAGAAAACTGGGCTAGACACCACTGATATAGATCCTAAAAGCCACGAAAAGAAAAAAGGTCAAAAAACAGATCCTACATATAACGTAGGTGAAAATTTTGCGGATGGCAAAGTCAAGGGGAAAAGTCGCCCAGGGCGTGTAAAACGCTCAGGTGCTAGCTGTAATGGTAGTGTAACAGACCTACGCAAACGTGCTAAAAACGCCAGCGGTGAGAAGGCTAAAATGTATCACTGGTGCGCTAACATGAAGAGCGGCAAAAAGAAATAAATATTATATTATGAAAATCAGAGAAATCTTCGAAACAGCTACAGCAGGCGCTACTAGTGCAGGTAATATTGCCACTGTTGTTAACCCTGATTTCACTAAAAAAGTCAGCAAAAAGAAAGCCAAAGTAGTTAGTGCAAATGCCCTAGATACTAAGAATGTTAGCCTTTTTGGCGGACCGGCAATCAAAAGATAAATACATTATACACCTTTAGGATTAGGACTATGGACTTTAAATCATTAATTACAAAAATCAGCTCGATGGATGACAAGATCGAAACCATCGCTGCTCCAGAATTACCAAAAGCTGTGCAGCTCAATGAAGATGCACAACTTCGTGTTTTAGCAGGAACTTCTACTTACATAGCAGAAGCTAAGAAAAAAGCCGAAGAAAAGAAAGAAGAAGTTAAAGAAGACGACATGAAAGTCGGTGACACCAAGAAGACTGCCAAAGGCGGAACTGTTACTAAGACTAAGACAGGTATCGTTCATAAAGCAGGACCAGGTAACTACGGTGGATCCGATGACAAAGATACTGATCCTGATGCAGATGACGATGCTCCAAAGTCCAAGAAAAAAGCTAAAAAAGAGTCTGTAGATCCTGAACAGTTCAAGTCTAAGTTTTCTAAGATGGTCGAAGCTAAGAAGGCCGACAAAGAAGAAAAGAAAGATAAAAAAGCTAAGAAGATGGAAGAAGGTGCTAAGCCAGATTTCTTAGACGTAGATAAAGATGGTGACAAGAAAGAGCCAATGAAGAAAGCTGCCGCTGAAAAAGGTGGTGACAAGAAAGACGGCAAGAAAGGTATGTCAGCCAAGCAAGAAAAATATTTCGGCAAGAAGAACGAATCAAAAGTTCAACTAAAGAAAGTTGTTGCTGAAAGTGTAGAACAAAAATTATCTTTCAAAGATATGGTTAAGTTAGTTCAAGAAAGCGGTGGTCAACAACAGATCGATCCAGTTGATACAGCACTGTTCAATTGGGCTCAGCGTGTAGCAGTTGCCAAATTAGGTGAGGGCATGAAGGCAGATCTTTATGCCGGTCTAATTTATGAGCGCAACGGTGGTGTATTCGAAATGTATGATGTTCTATCAGAAGACCAGAAATAATTAACATTTTGGTAAACAAAAGCCAGTCCTTAGTTGACTGGCTTTTTTATTGACTATATAATAGTCCTATAAGGAGAATTATATGGCAAAGATGTATGGTCCGGAAGAAAAAGCAAAACTAGAGAGATTGATCAACGAAGGCGGAAATGTTCTTCGTGAAATAGAAGATCTACAAGAAGGTCTTAAAGAAACTGTCAAGGCAGTTGCAGAAGAACTGCAAGTAAAGCCTAGCATCATCAATAAAGCAATTAAAATCGCACATAAAGATAATTGGAAGTCACACGAAGAAGAGTGGGATGAAATTGAAATGATCTTGGGTGTTACTAAGAGATTACCTGAATGAATTTTTTAGCAAATGTATTCGCCGGCACTATAGAATGGATAAAAGATGATTGGAGGTCTCACCCGTTTCGTTTCGTGGTCGAAGTCGTGGCTTGGGCTATCTCAATTGGATGTAGTATCACTATGGCTCTCACGGTCCCTACTCCTCCCTTACTTATTTTATATCCTATCTGGATTGCTGGCTGTGCTATGTATGGTTGGGCTGCTTATACTAGGAAATCATTTGGCATGTTGGCTAACTACCTGCTATTAACTACCATAGATACCATCGGCCTAATCCGCATGTTATAAATAAACATAGAATAGATGGTAGGCGAGGCCATAAGCCGCAAGTTAGGTATTTGCAAGCCATAAATTGCATAGGAGAAAAATTTGAGTTACGTTGACGCATTCTACGATCGCAACGACGACATTATCCGTGTCGTTGAACGCAATGACAAAGGCGAGAGGCATTTTAAAGACTATCCCGCCAAACATATCTTTTACTATCAAGACCCTAGGGGAAAATATCAATCCATCAAGGGCGAGCCTCTAAATAAAGTTACCTGTAAAAACATCAAAGAACTTCGCAAAGAACTTGCGATCCATTCTAACAAAAAACTCTACGAAAGCGATATTAATCCAATTTATCGCACATTAGAAGATCATTATCTTAATGTCGACGCTCCTAAACTAAACGTAGCGTTCTTCGATATCGAAGTAGACTTTGATCCAGAACGTGGTTACGCATCACCAGATGATGCGTTCATGCCGATCACTGCTATTGCTGTTCACCTACAATGGATGGATACGTTGATCTGTTTGGCTATTCCTCCCAAAACAATTAACATCATCGAAGCTAAAGAAGCTATCAAAGATTTTCCTAACACTATGCTGTTCGAAACAGAAGCAGAAATGTTAGATACTTTTCTAGATCTTATCGAAGATGCAGATGTATTAAGTGGTTGGAACAGTGAAGGATTCGATATCCCATATACTACCAATCGTGTTATCAAAGTATTAAGCAAAGAGGACACTCGAAGATTCTGTCTTTGGAATCAATTTCCTAAAAAGAGAGAATACGAAAAATATGGAAAGACCGCAGTTACCTTTGACCTTATCGGTCGTGTTCATCTAGACTTACTAGAAATTTATAGAAAATATACTTACGAAGAACGTCACTCTTATCGTTTAGATGCGATTGCTGAATACGAATTAGGAGAAACAAAGACAGTTTACGAAGGCACACTAGATCAACTTTATAATAACGACTTCCGTAAGTTTATTGAATATAATAGACAAGACTGTGCTCTGCTCGATAAACTAGATAAGAAACTTAAATTCTTAGACCTAGCTAATAAGATCGCACACGAAAATACAGTTCTGTTACAGACAACTATGGGTGCCGTGGCTGTTACTGAACAGGCTATTATTAACGAAGCCCACAGACGTGGTATGATTGTTCCTAATCGTCGAAAGATGGAGGAACATGGTGATACGCAGGCTGCAGGTGCGTATGTTGCATATCCAAAGAAAGGTATCCATGAATGGATTGGTTCTCTTGATATTAATTCTCTTTATCCTTCTGCTATTCGTGCATTGAACATGGGTCCTGAAACTATTGTAGGTCAATTACGTCCAGACGGAACCAAAGCACATCTCGAATCAGAGATGGGCAAAGGTAAATCATTTGCTGCTGCCTGGGAAGGCATCTTTGGGTCTCTAGAGTATACTGCTGTAATGAATAGAGAAGTTGGAAGAGAAGTTACTATTGATTGGGAAGGTGGCGGTAGTGATACTTTAAGTGCTGCACAAGTTTATGATCTTATTTTTGAAAATAATCAACCGTGGATGCTTTCAGCAAACGGCACAATCTTTACCTACGAAGTAGAAGGTATTATCCCTGGACTTCTAGCACGTTGGTATAAAGAACGTAAAGAGATGCAGGCTAAGCTGAAAGAATGTATTGCCGCAGGAAATAAGATCGAAGAAGAATACTGGGATAAACGTCAATTGGTTAAGAAGATTAACCTAAACAGCTTGTATGGTGCTATTCTTAATCCGGGTTGCCGATTCTTTGATAATAGAATCGGTCAATCGACTACTCTTACAGGACGTCAAATTGCCAAACACATGGCATCAAAAGTTAATGAAATTATAACCGGAGAATATGATCACGTTGGTAAATCAGTGATCTACGGTGATACAGACTCTTGTTACTTCTCTGCGTATGCTACGTTAAAGAAGGACATTGAGAAAGGCGCACTTCCTTGGACTAGGGAAAGTGTTATTGAACTTTATGATACCATAGGAGAAGAGGTAAATGGAACATTCGTCAAATTCATGCAAGACGCCTTCCACGTCCCAAAGACTCGAGGAGAGGTCATCAAGGCAGGTCGCGAGATTGTTGCTTCCAAAGGATTATTCATTACAAAGAAGCGATACGCAGTGCTCTACTACGACAAAGAAGGAAAACGGTCAGACGTTGACGGGAAACCAGGCAAAATTAAAGCCATGGGGCTCGATCTCAAGCGGTCAGATACCCCGGTTGTTATCCAAGACTTCTTAAGTGAGGTATTAACTAAAGTCCTAACAGGTATGCCAAAAGAAGAAATTCTAGAGTATATCACTGATTTTAGAACCGAGTTTAAAACTAGACCGGGTTGGGAGAAAGGTAGTCCCAAACGTGCCAACAACATCACTGAATATGCTGCCAAAGAAAAGAAAGCAGGCAAAGCAAACATGCCAGGACATGTTAGAGCCAGCTTAAATTGGAATACTTTGAAGCGTATGTTCGACGACAAGTATAGTATGCAGATTGTTGACGGGGCCAAAGTCATTGTCTGCAAACTTAAAGATAATCCTATGGCTTATACATCAGTTGCATATCCGGTAGACGAACTTCGATTACCTCAATGGTTCAAAGACTTACCGTTCGATGATGCTGAAATGGAAAATACAGTCATTGACGAAAAACTAGAAAACCTTATTGGTGTTTTGGAATGGGACATCAGCTCAACAAGGTCGGATAATACATTCAGCAAATTGTTTGATTTTGAGTGATTTCAAGGTTGATTTCTACTCACGATCTAAATATAATCTTAATATACATGGAGACTCTCTAAATGAAAGACATTTTACAAGACATCGTATCACATACGCAAAACCTAGGCTTCCTTACTACTGTTAAAGTAACAGGCGCAGAAGATAAGACACAGATCTTTTCAATGGCTGATGACCGTTCAGTAATTATGGAGGCAGAAACTGCCAATCCTTATCCGGATATGTTAGGCACATTTGGTATGCCGCAACTACAGAAACTAAAATATCTGTTAGATGGTGCAGAATACAAAGAAGATGCTAAGATCAATATCACCACAGCAGAACGTAACGGTGAAACTATCCCTGTCGGTATTCACTTTGAAAACAAAGATGGAGACTTCAAGAACGATTATCGTTTTATGAATCAGGAAATCATCAATGAAAAGATGAAGACTGTTAAGTTCCGTGGTGTTAAGTGGGACGTAGAGATTGAACCAAGCGTAGCTTCTGTTCAACGTTTCAACTTTCAGGCAGGTGCTAACAACGAACATCCAACATTCTTAGCAAAGACAGATGGTGGCAACTTGAAGTTCATCTTCGGTGATGCTTCAACACACGGTGGTGAGTTTGTATTTGCACAGAACGTTGCAGGTAAACTAGATCGCGGTTGGACTTGGCCAGTGCTTCCAATCCTAAGCATTCTTAAGATCGCAGATGTTAACAACACAAAGATGTCGTTGTCAAATGAAGGTGCTATTCAAATTACTTTAGACAGCGGACTTGCTGTTTACAAATATATTATTCCAGCACAGGCAGCTTAATGATCAAAGATATTCACGCTTCTGGACGTTATGTTCAAGTTTCAGGTGGCAGTGCTAGCACCTATATAAACGGTTATTCCGGTTTACAAGGTGTTGGCAATATGCGATACAACACTTCCAATCAAAATATGGAAGTATTTGATGGCAACAATTGGGTTCAACTTAATATGGGTTATGCATCAGTAGGCCTAAATAGCGAAGCAGAATCGTTGCTTGATTGGGCACGTAAGAAGCGTGATGAAGAAACAGAGTGGTATAGACTTGCCGGCAACAGTGAAGCAGTTCGTATCGCATTAGAACAATTAGAACAGGCACGAGAAAGATTAGAACTTACAGCAATTTTAGCGAGAGATTATGAGCAAACAACCAGTTGACCTAACACCATTACAGAAAGACTATGCGGTATACTTACCTGCTATCAGTTCTTTCTATTCTACATACATAGCAAAACAAAGATTAGAAGAATTTATTCCCAACGATCGTATTCCTAAGGGTTTTGATCGAGGCATCGAAGGAATGAACTTTCTTAACCCTGAACAGGGTTATTTCTATTATAAATTTGCTTTGTATTCAGCAGGTCACGCACAGCTAGACATCAACAAGTCTATGACACAAGAATCTATGATTCAACAACGTGATCGAAGCAAAACAATGATCTTAGGTGACTCCGGTGGTTACCAGATTGGTAAAGGTGTTATTAAGTTTGACTGGCAGAACTTTGAAGGTCCAGAAGCAAACAAAACTCGCGAAAAGATCCTTACTTGGTTAGATGTTACAGCAGATTGGTCTATGATGCTAGACGTTCCAACATGGGCCTGTGATCATATCCACAGTCCAAAAACCGGCTTGAAAACATTTGAAGACTGTCTAGAAAAAACCCGTTTCAACAACGAATACTTCATTCAAAATCGCTTAGGTGCTAAAGACGGTGGCACTAAACTTCTCAACGTTCTACAGGGTTCAAACTGGGAAAACGCAGAAGCATGGTATCAAGGTGTAAAAGAATACTCCGATACTAGTAAGTATGGGGATAGAGCCGCAGAAGGTTGGGCCATGGGTGGTGCTAATATGTGCAAGATGCCTATTACACTACGCAGACTGATCACTATGCGCTTTGACGGTATGCTAGAAGGCAAGGACTGGATGCACTTCTTAGGCACCGCACAGTTGGACTGGGCTTGTTACTTAACAAGCATTCAGCGTCAGATTAGAAAGCATGTAAATGAAAACTTCACAATTTCCTTTGACTGCGCATCACCTTTCATCGCAACAGCTCACGGATTGGTATATACTAACGCCCAACATACCAATAAGCGATTCAGTGTTATCATGGATAAGGCCCCGGACAATAAGAGTCTTTCCGGACGGCACGATATACCTTTTCCTTTCGAAAGCGATTTCGGTCGCAGACTTACGGTCGCAGATATTTGCCACTACGCACCAGGAATGTTAAACAAGATTGGCAAAGAAGGTAAAACTTCTTGGGATAGTTTTGCCTATGCTCTAATGATGGGCCATAATGTTGAATGTCATATCCGTGCTGTTCAACGTGCTAACAATTTAGCAGACATTGAGTATGCCAGTTACAAACCTAATTGGAGAAGCTGGCGCAAGGTCAAAGATGCTGACAAGAGTGATGAGCGTTCAGAATGGGTTCCACGTAACATTCTATATTTTAATCAATTTGTTGAAGAGCTGTTTGCACTTAAAACCAAAGACGAAGCATTTGAGATGATCGCCGAAGCAGAACGTTTAGGCTTTTTGCAAAACCTAGAAGGTGCAAGATTACGAGGTGGTGTTACAAACATTGCACATACATTGTTCTACGAAGAATCGGAAGATGAAACTTCTTGGGAAGATGATCGTGAAGATGACGCTTTGGATAACCTAAAAGTTGAATAAGGAGGTTGTATGTATGAAAACCGAATTAAACATTTGGAAGAGGCACATCGTGCTTTGAACAAACAAATCGACACTTTGGAAAAAAACGGTCTATTTGAAGATCTAAAATTAGAAGAATTGAAGAAACAAAGGTTGCATTTGAAAGACGAAATTGCTATACTAAGACATAAACAACACTTACACAACAAATCCAACAATTAAAATGTATTCAGAAAAACAATACGAAGAATTCGCTACCCGTATGGAAGAAAAGCATCCAAGAATGCTTTCTGGCAAATACGGTGGTTTTGCCTGTGGTCCCGGTTGGTGGCCTATGATTGAAACACTCTGTGCTGTTATACAAAGTCATATCGATCAAAGCAAAGGCGAATGTCCTCAGGTAGTTATAGAACAAATTAAAGAAAAGTTTGGCACACTGCGGTTTTACTATCAGGGCGGAGACGAATTTGTTAGCGGTGCAGTTTGGCTTGCTGAAAGTCTTAGTGCTAGTATGTGCGAAGACTGCGGAGCCCCTGGAAGACGAATCAGCGACGGATGGGTTAGGACTCTTTGTGATTTCCATATCGCAGAACGAGAAGCTCTTAGAACCGAAGAAATGAAAAAAAATGGATTCGAAGAATAAGTGTAATACCTGCGGAAACTATTATAGTGCTGCCTGTGACTGGCAGCAAGGTCGCTGCCCGCATCATCCTCCATATATTAATCCCCACTCATTTAGATATCTCAACTTAATCAACTCAATCAAAGGCTGGTATACATCATGGCAACAAAAGAAGAAAAACAAGAACTAATTAACGTTCTTAAATTCACTCCTCGAACCTATCGTGTAAGACTTTGGGGCTACGGAGGCGAGCATGTTATGGGGACCGTGGATCGCAAAATCTATGATTACTTCAAACAACGTAGACTCGATGTAGCAGAGTTTGCCTGGGACGGCGACTATGCTGAAACAAATAATATTCCAGAAGATATGCAACCGTTCTATCCAGGTCAATGGCACGATTGCGATAACATGGGTCATTGTTGGGGAGTAGATCGTTCTGCAGGCACTATTCAAGTAGACGACGAAAACGGAAATACAGTCTATGAAAAATCTCTAGATGATATTGTAGGCTACGATGAAGAAAATCCAGAACCCGAATGGAGTTGCGGTGACGAAGTATGGATTGATAGTCAGCCCGCAGGTAGTGTAGTATTCATTGGCACTAGTTCAGAGAAAGGCACATTCTTCGAAGCCGATCTTGAACTTAAGATGCCCTTCAATCCTGCTAAACTATGCCTACATTATGACGAGATCGACGGCAATGAGATCATCACTTCAGTGAGCTACGACGAAGAAGAACTAAACAACGACGGTGGAGACACTAACGGCAAAAGCACAGACTTTGGTTTCTATATCGCAGGCTCACAAAAAGAGGGTAAGTGGGAACGCTATAAGAACATGGACGATATTGAATACGGCCTAACAGAATGGTTTCCTGCTAAAATTAATCCAGAACGCACAGGCAGATATAATGTTAAGACCAAAGATGGTTACAGCTATCAAGCTATCTGGAATGGCGAGTTCTGGCACAATGAATGGAACGACGAAAAGATCAAAGTTAAAGAATGGCAAGGTATTGCCTATGATCCGGACGAACATTTTTTGCGTGAAGAACTAGATAACATCATCTTGGAGAACTAAAATGGCTGTTTGGACTGTATCAACTTACTACAAAAAATCCATAGAAGAGCACGAACACTTTACCAAAGATGGTATGGAAATTGTTCGCAAAACAGGATGGAGATCTGGTAGCTGGAATGTAACTACATCAGATGACAATCCTCCGGAGTTCGAATTTGATTATGTGCCAGGTGGTGACGGCAGTAAAGACAGTGTCGACCTAAATAACTTTCCTGGTCCTAACATCGAAGATGTTGAGTTAATCGAAACATTTGACGGTTGCTGGGAAGATATAGAATGGCCAGATGATTTAGATGATGAGGAACGTGAACGTCTAGAAGAACTTATAGAAGAAGAAGGATTCTATGTTCTTGAGGAAGAGGAAGGATGGATGCAATCTGATACAGAGATGTGGCTTTGGGGTCCCATCCTTATCGAAGGCGACAACGGTTATCGTCGAATCATCATCGCAGACAAAGATGGTAATGTAACAGATTTTGAGGAAGATGAATGAAGCGCGATTACAAAGATGGAGTTCGTGAAGATATCACTGTTTTTACAGGCATCGAAATTGAACGAACACCTGCTTATGGAATGAAGACATTGTTTGTAGTTGGAGTTGCCAACGAACAAATGATCACTGAGCTGGCAAAGAATAACGATTGTAAACACATCTTTTTTGGGGCGAATCATAGCTTCAATCCAAAAAATGATGATTATCATTATTGGAAGGCGTGGGAAAATATGATCGAATACTGCCTAGAACAAGGATTCTGGTGCAGTCTTGATATTCCATTATCAGCTGTCGAACAGTTTAATGACGGTGGTTTGAACGATCACAATCGCTTTATACCCCAGATTCGAGTGCCTATTCCATATATTAAATTGTGGAATTATAATACAATGTTAAAAATCGATGACAAAGATTTTAATGCAACCAATCCTGGGGTATGGTGCCATAACCTCAGAGATCTAATGGGTAGAGATCGTTTTACCGATTGGGATCAATATGGCAATGACGAGATAATCAAATGAGTGGTTATGGTTTAACATCAGCAGGAGCCTATGCTAATCAAGCTAAGGTAACAGCAATTAGGCCTGCTCGTAAAATTAGGAAACAAAAAGTGAAACTTACATTCAAACAACGTATTCGTAATTGGTTGAATAGTGACGAATACGAACAAGATGTTCCGCAACTTGTAGAGGCCGATCGTTTGTCTAGCGAAGGTATGCGTATGCAGATCTATAAAGCTAGCGGCGGTTATGTTGTAGAAACACGTAGTTACGATAATCATAAAGATCGTCACCACAACACTATGCATGTTATCACTGAAGATCAAGATCTCGGTGATTGTCTAGGAAAAATTGTAATGATGGAGGCACTAAAGCGATGAAACAAAATTTCAAATCATATACTGTTAAAGAAAACAAAGGATTCCGTTTGCGAATCGAATCTTGGGATATTTTGAATCCCAAAGATTTAGTAGCTATTGAATTTGTCCAAGAATGTCTAAATAGCGATGGAGAAGTTGACTCTTCTAGCGTATACAGTTATAATATGACTAGAGACGAAATTGCTAATCTATGCAAAGGATTGATGGCAGTATGATTATTCGACAAGACGTTCGCCCGAACAAAATGATTTGGGTTACTTTCCGTAAGGAAGGAATTCATAAGTATCCTGCGGCACTAACAGACCCAAATCTTGCTACAGGAGATGAATATGACGTATCGTTTTTGGGTTATCCTCATCGCCACATCTTTCATTTCAGGGTGTGGATCAGTGTGCAACACAATGACAGGGACATCGAATTCATCCAATTCAAACGATGGCTCGAGTCGCTGTATAATGGTCAAGGTGCCGTTCTAAGCCTTGACTACAAGAGTTGTGAAATGATGTCAGATGATTTATACGACATCATTAACAAGAAGTATCCAGATCGTGAGGTTTGGATTGAGGTCTCCGAAGACGGAGAAAATGGTTCTTTTATCAAATATTAATAAGGAAATAAAAATGGCTCGTAACTACAAGGACTATCAATATTTTGCCAACCGTCCTGACGTTGTGAAAGTCTGGGATGACCTAGACGCCTACCTCGACTATTGTCGATTCGAACTCAAAGAGTTTAACCCAGCAGATCTTTATCGTAAAGATTCTGCCAACTACCAGGCTTACTTAGCCAGCAAGCGACCACGTAGACCCTACCAAGGTAACAAACCAAGATGGGACAATAACGGAGATCGCGGACAAAACCGTAGACCATATGGCCAGAATTTTTCTCGTTGATCTAGAAGCCGTAGAAACACGCTACACAGGTGAGTGGAAAACTCACCTTCCGGCGTTACTACGCAAAGGAGGACATGATGTTCAAATTATATCTGGCCCTACAGATATTCCTAGTGCGACCACTCCTGGCGCTTTTCTTAATTTTGGTGGCACCAATATATATAAGTCTGCCCAAGTTGAGCAAATGGGCAGGTTGTTTTGCTCCGGATCAGTGGCTCCTAATGATCACTTCATCTTTACTGATGCTTGGCATCCTGGCATAATCAACTTAAAGTATATGAGTGAACTGCTTGGCATCCCTGTCAAGATTCACGCATTGTGGCATGCCGGTAGTTATGATCCTCAGGATTTTTTAGGTCGCCTTATAGGTAATGTTAAGTGGGTTCGTCATGCTGAAAAATCTTTCTTTCATGCTATTGACTACAATTACTTTGCCACAGACTTTCATATTGAAATGTTTGGATTAAATTTAGTTGGGTTTGATAGAGAAACACTTAACCACACTTATATTCAAAACAAGAAGATTATAAGAACTGGTTGGCCCATGGAATATATGAAAGATGTTCTAGTCATGTATAAAAACATGCCTAAACGTGATCTTATTTTATTCCCACATCGCATCGCTCCAGAAAAACAAGTAGATATTTTTAGAGATCTTAAAGAGCAACTTCCACAATATGAATTTGTAGTGTGCCAGGATCAACAATTAACAAAAAATGAATATCATAACTTGTTAGGAGAAGCTAAGTTAGTGTTCAGTGCTAATCTACAAGAAACACTAGGCATTAGTTGGTATGAGGGTGCTATTGTAGATGCTATCCCGATGGTGCCAGATCGACTAAGCTATAAAGAAATGGCTATGGAAGATTTTAAATATCCTTCAGAATGGACTGAGAACTTCGAAGCTTATACCAAACACAAGAGTGCAGTAGTAGATAGAATACAGCATTACATGGAAAATTACGATTCTTATCTACCTCGCCTAAATAAACAGGTAGATCGGTTGACTAAAGATTTCTTTAGTTGCGATATACTATTAGAGATGTTAAAATAACATGTCATCCACGACAATAACTCGGAGAATTATAATTGACAAAACCAGAATTTAAACCAGATCCTGTGCTAAACACAGAGATCGACAAGACATTCGTAAAAGACGAATACGAACCTCTAGGCAAACCAGTCTATGTTAAAAAAGAAACAGCGTTAGACGCAATAGCAGGCGACGGCGGATATCAAGAAACATACTTAGGCGATACTATTCGTTTTAAAATGAAACGTGATAAAAAACGTTTCTGGGCTGGGGATAATATCAGTGAGTATATTCTCGACGAAAGAATGAAAGAACAGTTAATTGACGAAGCAACAGAAGCATTTGAAACTGTGCTCGATCGGTTACTCATTGATCGCGAAAACGATCCTAACAGTAAAGGCACAGCCCGTAGGCTTGCTAAAATGTATTTTAACGAAATAATGGCAGGAAGATATGAACCAAGTCCCGCAGCAACAGCATTTCCGAATGATTCGGAAGACCGTTACGAAGGTATGTTGGTTGTTCGTAGTGAGCTTCGCAGTATGTGTAGTCATCATCACCAGCCCGTTACTGGCGTTGCTTATATTGGTATTATTGCTGCCGAGAAACTCATTGGTCTCTCAAAATATACAAGAATCGCCCAGTGGTGCGCAAGACGAGGAACTCTCCAGGAGGAACTTGCTAATGACATTGCTAGGGAGATCGAAAAAGCCACAGGAGCCAAAGACCTAGGTGTTTATATTCAAGCAGTTCACGGATGCTGCGAGAATCGAGGAATCATGGCACATTCATCATTAACTCAAACCACCGTGCTTAAAGGTGCATTCAAAGATGACTCTGGCACAAAGAAAGAGTTCTTCGACAACATTAAACTACAACAGGAGTTTGCCCCAAGATGAGAAAACAATTAATTGAAGCATCAAAGCAGCATTATTTGGCACACATTGAAAAGCATCGAATTAATGTAGAAGTTATTTTAAACAATCCCACTGCTATTGCTGAACACAGTGACATTATGGATGCTATTGAAAAAGAAGTTGCTCAGATTGCTGAATATATGGATAAACTAGAAGTAATGGAAAAATACTTTAAGGAGTAATTATGCAAGTAAGAGTAGAATCTAAAGAAGAAGACATAGGACGTTGTGGCTGTGGTCGTAGTCCGACTGGTAAGTGTATTGGCTGGCATGGATTAGACGAAGGAACATATCGTGAAAAGCTAGCCGAGTGGGAATTAGAAGATTATAAGAAACGTGCTCAAGAAACGTGGAATGATTCTTGCACATCTGGGAGAGCTGAATGAATTCAGTAGACATGGCTAACGATCTAATCAATCGTGCTAAAAATCTAAAAAAGTTTGAAGTTAAACGTATGCTAGAAGATGGTATTATGTTTAATGGGCCTGTTCCTTTTGATATCAAAGGAAAAGACGACTGTTATTGGATCTATGCGTATGCTGTTACACAAGAAGAAGCAGAAGCACAGGTCGATTTGTGGTTAAGCAACAAGACATGATTCATCCACTTAAAGACGAACTAATGGTCCAGCAGCAGTTGCCTGCCACTGATCGTCGAGAGTGGGTTTGGCAGCATATGGTTGCTGTGATCATGTTAAACCAAACTGGAAGAAAGGCAGTCAAATATGTGCTGCCTTTGTTCTTGGATCGTTGGCCAGGACCCGGAGAATTCCTTTGGACTATGGAAGACGAAGTCAAAGAAGTGATTTGGCCCCTGGGTATGTATAATACCCGATTCAAACGGCTGAAAAGGATGACAGCAGATTTCTTGACTTGGGA
>JACCDH010948522.1_pt1 | contig 14390 bp, 9 predicted proteins | sample 7442481 | NCBI WGS metagenome assembly JACCDH01 (sample SAMN15323433, study PRJNA562643) | freshwater metagenome | isolation source: river surface water | place: USA:Blue River Watershed | collected 2017-08-15
TTCGAGAGCTACCGGCGCGAACTCTCCGGCATGCTGTCCAATCTGGGCAAGTTCATCGCGGCCAAGGAAGCGGAGCGCACGGTGTTCCTGGAAAACGAGCCGCTGCGTGAACGACTGATCGCGTTGCAGCAGTCCTATCGTGATCTCGAGCATACGGGCAATGGCACGCACTGGGCGATCGGTGGTTTTGCCACGAGTTCACTGCTGCTGGGGCTGGCGCTCGCCTGGCTGTTGTTACGCGAGAGTCGCCTTGAGGCGGCCGAGGCGCAGGCGCGGCGACTGCTCGCCGAAGATCAGCAGCGCAAGGCGATGCAGGAGGAAGAAGCGGCGCGCAATCTCAATCAGCAGAATCAGGCGGCAATACTCCGGCTGATGAATGAGCTGCAGGAAATCGCCGAGGGCAATCTGACCGTGCATGCGACCGTGTCGGAGGATGTGACCGGCGCCATCGCCGACTCCGTCAACGTGACACTCGAAGAGCTGCGCCGTTTGCTCGGCAAGGTCAGGCAGACCGCGCTGCAGGTCGGCCGGTCGTGCGAGCTGGCGCAGAACATGTCGAGCGAATTGCTGGCGCTGTCGAAGCGGCAATCCGGTGAGATCCAGCAGACCGGACAAATGGTGCTGCAGATGACTGCGCAGATCCATCGCGTTTCGCGGGCAGCGAGCGAGTCTTCCGATGTCGCGCAATCCTCGGTGCAGGCAGCCCAGCAGGGCGAGGCGGCGGTGCAGGATTCGATCCGGGGCATGCATCACATCCGCGAGCAGATACAGGAGACCTCCAAGCGTATCAAGCGGCTGGGAGAGTCGTCGCTGGAGATCGGCGACATCACTGAACTGATCTCGGACATCACCGAGCAGACCCATGTGCTGGCGCTGAATGCCTCGATACAGGCAGCGGCGGCCGGAGAGGCGGGCAGGGGATTTGCCGTTGTTGCCGAGGAAGTGCAACGGCTGGCCGAACGCTGCGGTGATGCGGCGCGCCAGATCGCCACGCTCGTCAAGACGGTGCAGGAAGATGCGCAGGAAGCGGTGGTGGCGATGGAGCGCTCGACACAGGGCGTAGTCGAGGGTGCCCGTCTGTCCGATGCGGCCGGCTCCGCGCTGGGTGACATTCGTCGCATCTCTCAGCACCTTGCCGAGCTGATTGCCGGCATCTCCGGTTCGGCCGCGCAGCAGGCCACCATGGCCGACGGTGTCACGCGCAACATCGACAGCATCCTCACCGTCACCGAGCACACGCGACACGGCACGCAGCAGACGGCCAGCTCCGTGCAGGAACTGGCCGAACTGGCCAAGGCGCTGGAGCGCGCGATCGAGCGCTTCCGCATCGCCTGACGGTGACGGTGATGTCCACCGGTTCCCTGCCAGCGGGCACGTGCGCCGACAGCCGTCTGCCGGGCATGCGCGCCAATCCTGCGCTGCTTGCACTGACGGACACGATGCGTCAGGCGCTGACCGAGACGCGCGACCTGCTGCGGCAGGGCGATCGCAGCGAGGCCATCATCGCGACGGTACGCGCGCATCTGCACCGGGTTCAGGGGGCGTTTGGTTTTTGCGGCGCGCACAGCCTGCAGGTATTCGCTGCGCTGTTGTGCGAGCTGGCCGACAGCCCCGGCATGTCGTCCGGATTGCCCGGTACCGTCCGGGCGCTGGACGCCGCGTGCAGGACACTGATTGCGGCGCTGCCCTCGTTGCAGCGAGCGCAGCCAGTTCCCGCCGGCTGGCTGATGCCTTGCTGGCGCGATGTGGCAGCGCAGCTGCCCGGTCCGGTGCCGTCGGTCGCCGCCCTGATCTCGCTGTATCCCCCGCCGACCGCTGCAGCCGAGGCTGCCCTGACGGCCTTGCTTCGTCATGTCGCATCCCGTCCGGCGAGGGCCTGTCCGTCAGCGGACATAGACAAGCTGCTGCTGGAACTGCTTCGCGCCGAGGCGGGCTCCGATGCGCTGCGCACAGTGCTGCAACCGATCACCGCAGCGATCGCTGATCGGTTGCCTTCGATCGGCCGCCGCGAGCAGCAGTTGCACTGGGCGGTGATGCTGGTCTACGCCGAATTGCTCGCCGGGGATGCGCCGTTCGATCTCGCCCTTGCAAAAAAAACGCTCTCTGCGGTCGTGCGCGTGATGCGTCATGGGCCACCGGAACGCGCTTCCGGCACCGCCTTGCCGGAAACACTGGTGCGCGAGGCCTTGCTCCAGATCGGCCTGTTTGCGCCCGCCACGCCGGTGAGCCAGTCGGTGCGCGAGGGCTTTTCCCTGTCATCGCAACTGGCGCCTGCGGACGACCGCGCTGACGCAGGCAATGCCGACGATGCCAGCCAGCTGCTCGCCCAACTGGACGAACTGGAGGCCTCATGGGCCGGCATCGATCAGGCAGAGCGGCACCGGCGTCTGGACGCGCTGATGCCCGCATTGCGAAGTCATCCGGTCGGCGCCGTGCTCTCTGCACGCCTGGCGGACATCGCCGCGCCTGCGGAACCGGAGCATGAGTTGCCGCTGGCCGCTGCGCTGCTGATTGTCCGAACGGTGCTGGAAGCGACGCGCGGTATCCGCGAGGACGAGGGTTTGCGCCAGCGAGCAGGCAAGGCGATCGAGACGCTGGCCGCGCGATCAGGCAGCGGCTGGACCTCGTCACAGCAGCAGTGGGCATTTCTGCAATCTCTTGCACCGGGCTTGCCCGTGCCGGCCGCACGCCGTGCGCTGAAGCACGCCGTCTCGTCGGCCCTGACCGACACCGAGCAGCGGCTGGACATCCTGCTCGACTCCGGCGAATCCGCAGCGCTGAAGCGCGAAATGGGCGAGATGCTCGACATCGTCGCCGGTGCGTTCGCGGTCGCGGGTGCGACCGAGGCATTGTCGATGGCCGCGTCACTGCGGCAGGCACTGGAGGAAGCCGATCCGACGGCATCCGCATCGGTGGCCTCGCAGTGGGTGCAGCTGAGCGCATGGGTCGATGTCTGGCCTGAACAGGACTGCGCGCCACAGAGTCCCTGCAGCGAAGCTGAGGATACCGTGGAGGACGCTCCGGCGCCCGAGGTCGAGAACGCGGGCGACCCCACCTCTGATGCGGCTGAGCCGCCTCTCCACACGCCGGTGTCTGTCAGCGCCAGCTCGCCTCTGGGACAGATTTTTATCAAGGAGGCGACACAGCGGCTGTCGCGGCTCAGGGAGAGCTTGTCATCCTGGGCCAGCCAGCCCGGGGAGCGCCTGCCTCTGGCCGCAGCGCATGAAGCCCATGCACTGGCCGGCAGCTCGGCGACGGTGGGTCGTGCGCGTTTGCATGACGGTTCGCTCGCGCTCGAGCAGGCGATCGAACGCCTCGCCCGCCAGCCGGTCGCGCAGCAGCGGCATCATGCAGAGGCGGTCGTGCGCGGCGTGCAGGCGCTCGAACAGGAACTGCGCATGATGCAGCAGGCGGATACGCTGCAGGAGCCGTCGGGGGATCCGTCGAAGGATCCTGCCGTGCTGACTGTGCGTGCGCGGACGGAGTCTGTTTCCTCACAGGCGTCCGCTTGCCCTGCCTCGCGCCTGTCCGAGCCTCTGCAGGCGTTGCAGGTGCTGAGCGAGCAGTTGCCAGCGGGGGAGGCGCTGCCGGAGGATCTCCAAAATGAGCCGCCGGATGAGCTGAAGAATGAGCTGCAGGATGATTTTCCAGATGAGCCGCCGGCACCGACACCGGATGCGCGGGCGAGGCCTGCCGTGCCATCGACAGACAGGCCGCTGCAGCAGACGGTGACGGCCCTCCCCGGCGCGGCATCGGATCAGGCGAGCGACAGCCCTGGGCGCGAGCCCGGCGCCGATGAGGAATTGCTGGCCGTGTTCAGCGAGGAAGCGGCGGAGCTGCTGCCGCAACTGGTGCAGCTGCATGCCGACTGGATGGCCACACCGCAGGATGGCAGCTTGCCGCCGCGGATGCTGCGCGTGCTGCACACGCTGAAAGGCAGTGCGCGGATGGCAGGGGAGATGAGCCTCGGCGAGCAATTGCATCGCATGGAGCATGAGGTGGCGCAGCTCGCACGCATGAACCGGCCCACCGATGCCAGCTTGCAGGACCTGCGGCGTCAACTGATCTGCGTGCTGACCGATGCCGGGCTGGACCCGGAGGCGGCGATGCAGACCTTCTCCGCTTCGCTCACGCAGGACGCCCCGATCGCGACAGACAGACCGGCGGCCGATGCCGGCAGCGGCTTGCCCAAGGTGCGCACGGATCTGCTCGAGCGTGCGGCAAGCAGTGCAGCGGAACTGCTGGTGGGGGCTGTACGGGCGACGGAGGATCTGCAGCAGCAGCGGCATACGGTCGCCGATCTCGGGGAGAATCTCGCGCGGTTGCGGGGACAGCTGCGCGAGCTCGAGCTGCAGTCGGAATCGCGCATTGCCGCGCAGGCACAGCCGAGCGCCTCCGTGTTCGATCCGCTGGAGTTCGATCGCTACACGCGCCTGCAGGAGCTCACGCGCATGACCTCGGAGAGCCTCGCCGATCTCACCAGTCTGCAGCGCAGCCTCGCGCGGCAGAGCGATGCAGCGGCGGCCGTGCTGTCCCAGCAGACCCGACATGCACGCCTGCTGCAATCCGATCTCAGGCGCGCGAGCATGCAGGCCTTCTCCAGCACGGAGCTGCGGATGCGGCACCTGGTGCGGCAGGCCGCCAGCGAAGCAGGGCGTGAGGTGCGTTTCGAGATGGAGGGCGGGCAGGTGGAAATCGACCGCGCGCAGCTCGATCGTCTGAACGGCGCGCTGCAGCACCTGATACGCAATGCCGTCGTTCACGGCATCGAACCGCCGGAACAGCGCGAGCGCCTCGGCAAGCCGAGGGCGGGCGTCGTGCGCATGGCGCTCAGCCAGCAGGGCAGCGAGCTGCGGCTGCAGATCAGTGATGACGGCCGCGGCCTCGATGTCGCCCGCATTCGTGAGCGAGCGGCAGCGCTCGGCGTGCTCGACAGTGCCGCCATCGTCGATGACGCGCAACTGGCCGAACTGATTTTCGCGCCCGGTCTGTCAACGGCGGACGAAGTGACCGGTCTGGCCGGTCGCGGGATCGGTATGGATGCGGTGAAAGCTGCCGTCATGCAGATGGGCGGGGCGCTGAAAGTGGACAGCCTGCCCGGTGCGGGCACCTGCATCACACTGGCATTGCCGCAACTGCTCTCCACACAGCAAGTGCTGGTGGTCGCCGATGGCGGGTATCAGGCCGCGCTGCCCGCGGGCATGGTGCAGCATCTGATGCAGCCGGACGGCGAGGCCTTGCTGGAAGCGATGACGACCGGCAGCATCGAGTGGCAGCGACAGAGCATGCCCTTGCGCAGTCTCGCGGCCTTGCTGGGGGAGGGCAGTGAAGCCGCCACCGGTGTTTCCGGTGGCGCGAAGAACAGCAGCATCACGACGCAGCATCGTGCGTCGGTCATTGTGTTGCGCCAGCTCGATCAGTGGCTCGCCGTCCGAGTGAGCGAGGTGCTCGGTCATCGTGAGGTCGTGGCCAAGCAGGCCGGCCCGCAGCTCGCTGGCGTGGCGGGGCTGGCCGGGGCAACGCTGCAACCGGATGGCAGCGTGCTGCTGATCATGAATCTTCTTCAGTGGTCTGATCAGCACGGCACGAATGCACGTTCTCAGCCGACACGCTCAAGCGCCGACCCGATTTCCGACAAAGTGCCGCTGGTGATGGTGGTCGATGATTCACTGACCGTGCGCCGGGTCAGCCAGCGCTTGCTGGAGCGGCGCGGGTATGCGGTCAGAGTGGCGCGGCATGGTGTCGAGGCGCTGGAACAGCTGCGCGAGGAGACGCCGGCGGCCCTGCTGCTCGACATCGAAATGCCGCGCATGGATGGATTTGAATTGCTGAGCCGCTTGCGCGCCGATCCGCGTCTTGCCGCCGTACCGGTGGCGATGGTGACCTCCCGAGCCGCCGAGCGTCACCGTCAGCATGCAATGCAACTGGGTGCGAATGCGTATTTCGGCAAGCCTTACCGGGAGCAGGACATCTTTGACTGGCTCGCGCAGTGCGCGCCGGTGCCGGGCAACGAAGCGCCGGATGCCGGGCAGGAGGAATCGGTAGCCGCCTGAGTGCTGTTGCCGTAACAGTGGGCATCGAGACAGCAGGCGACACAGCCAGTGACCACACAACCAGTGACCACACAACCAGTGACCACACAACGGGTGACCCTGCCCGGGGCACCAAGGAGAGCGCGATGAAGATTGACTGGAGCACGAATCGTAATGCGCCTGCGCTGCAGCGCGCCCATGATCACATCGCGCTGGTGCTGCAGGGGGGTGGCGCGCTGGGCGCGTATCAGGCGGGCGCTTATGAGGCGCTCGAGAAGTCCCGGTACCAGCCGGACTGGGTCGTCGGCGTCTCCATCGGCGCGATCAATGCCGCCATCATTGCCGGCAATCCGCCGCCGCAGCGCGTGCAGCGCCTCAATGAGTTCTGGCATCTCGTGTCATCCGGCCTGCCGCAGGTCAGCGACGCGCTGTCGCTGACGCCGTGGCTGCGCGCGGTCACCGAGATTCATGACACCCGCACCGCGCTCAACCAGCTGAGCGCCTGGCACGCCGCCTGGCTGGGCATTCCGGGGTTTTATCAGCCGCGTCTGCCGCCGCCGCCTTTCCAGCCACCCGGAACGCCGGCGGCGCTCAGTCTGTATGACACCACGCCCCTGCGCGAGACACTGGAGCGGCTGATCGATTTCGACCTGATCAACAGCGGTCCGGTGCGCCTGTCACTGGGCAGCGTGAATGTCCGCACCGGCAATTCGCATTATTTCGACAGCGCGACCGAGCGCATCACGCCCGAGCATGTGATGGCCAGCGGCGCGCTGCCGCCCTCGTTCCCGCCGGTGGTGATCGATGGCGAGGCGTGGTGGGATGGCGGCATTCTCTCGAACACGCCGCTGCAGCATGTGCTGGATGTTCGCCATCGTGATGATTGCCTGCTGGTGTTTCAGGTCGACCTGTTCAATGCCCGCGGGCCGGTACCTGTGAATTTTGACGAAGTGCTGAAGCGGCAAAAAGATATTCAGTACTCGAGCCGCACGCGCTACACGAGCAACATGGCTGCCGAGATGACCAACCTGCGCCGCGCGATCGTTGACCTGATGGCCAAATTGCCCAGGCACTTGCTGGATGATCCCGAGGTCCAGCATCTGGAGGCCTTCGCGAATGTCGCCCCGATCGATCTCGTGCACCTGATCTACCGGCAGGGGCCGGAGGAGCGCGAGTCCAAGGATTATGAATTCTCCCGCGTGTCGGTGATGGAACGCTGGGAGGCGGGACGTCGCGACATGCTAGACACCATCACCCACCCGGACTGGCTCAAGCATGCGGGCGTCGAAAGCGGGGCGACCCAATATGACCTCGCCCGCCACAGCAGGCCGCTGAATCCGCTGGCTGCCTGAATCTCGTTCAGGGCGAGCCGTGCGGAGCGACTACGTTTTTTTGACGACGGCGTAGCGTTCCAGTGTTTTCTTGCGCGCCTCGTCATGGGCGACCAGCGGATGCGGATAGGTCTTGCCCAGCGTGACACCGGCCATCGACAGCGCCAGCTCGCCCGCCTGCCAGGGCGCATGGATCTGTTTGCGATCGAGCTTCGCCAGCTGTGGCAGGTAGCGCTTGATGAACTTGCCCTCGGGGTCGAATTTCTCCGACTGCGTGACCGGATTGAAGATGCGGAAATAAGGCTGCGCATCGCAGCCCGATGACGACGCCCACTGCCAGCCGCCGTTGTTGGCCGACAGATCGAAGTCATTCAGCTGCCGCGCGAAATAAGCTTCGCCGCGCCGCCAGTCGATGCCAAGGTCCTTGATCAGGAAGCACGCAGTCACCATCCGCAGCCGGTTGTGCATGTAGCCGGTCTGGTTCAGCTGCATCATCGCGGCATCCACCAGCGGATAACCGGTGCGTCCCTCGCACCAGGCGGCAAAGTGTGCATCGGCCTGTTTGCCGCTTTCCCAGTCGATGCGGTCGTACTCGGGCTTGAACGCGCGCTCGGCGACATGCGGATTCTGGTACAGGATCATGAAATAAAAATCCCGCCAGATCAGTTCCGAGAGCCAGACGGCCGCCCCGGTGCCGCCTTCGCCGGATTGCATGGCCTCGGCTGCGCGGCGTGCCAGCGAACGTATCGACACCGTGCCAAAGCGCAGGTGCACCGACAGATACGACGGGCCTTTCACGGAAGGATAATCGCGGGTGTCGCCGTAACGCGCCATGCGCGGCAGGAAGTCCTTCAGCAGGGTCTCGCCGCCTTTCATGCCGGTCGGGATGTTCAGCGCGGCGAGGTCGCAGGCCTGAAATCCCATCGAGGCCAGTGTCGGCATCGCGGTCGGGGGCGAGGGCAGCGCCAGCTGGCCGCGCTTCGGTTTGCACTCGAGCGGCGCCAGTGCATCGAGATCGAGCTCGCCCGAGGGCAGCGTGAGCTTCTTCAGCCACGCATTCTTGTACGGCGTGAACACCGAAAACGGCTTGCCGGCTAGTGACAGGACCTCGTCTTTGGCGAAGATCACCTGATCCTTGCACAGCTGCAGACGGCGACCGGATCGTTCCAGCGCCTTCGCCACGGCCGCATCGCGCGCGATGGCAGCCGGTTCGTAATCTTCGTTCGCGAAGACCGCATCCACAGAGAGTGCCTCGGCCAGTGCCGGAATTTCGTCGGCCGCACGCGCATGGCGCACGATGAGGCCGCCGCCTGACCGGGCCAGTGCCGCATCCAGCGCTTCGAGGCTGGCATGAATGAATGCGACCCGCCGGTCGGTATCGCCCCACTCGAGCAAGGGGTCGAGGATGTCTTTGTCAAAGATGAAAGCGCAGTAGACTGTCTCGCTGCTGGCAAGTGCGTGATGCAGTGCAGCGTTGTCGAAGTCGCGCAGGTCGCGGCGGAACCACATCAGGGCTTTACTGTTCCGTGTCATCGTCTGTTCTTTTCCTGTGCTCTTGCTGGGAGTCAGGCCCGGGCCCGACAAAGCGGGGAGTGTAGCCGTTTCACAGGAAAAAGACCGTCCGGGTCTCAGCGCCCGGCTGCCGGCGATGCAGACAAAGCTGATAAAATCTCGCGCATGGCCAAGCAAGGCAAGCCTCAGACACCTTCCTCCTCCGCGCCAGCCGCGGACGCCGACGATTTTTCTTCCGATTCGGGCAGCTCAGCGCCGACTCTGGCGCTCGCGGATCATTTCCTGATCGCGATGCCCTCCATGCTCGATCCCCTCTTCGGTGGCACCGTCGTTTACCTGTGTGAACACAATGCCGGCGGTGCGCTGGGCATGATCATCAATCGTCCCACGGACATGACCATGGATGTGCTGTTCGAGCGGCTGGATCTCTCGCTGGAAATCACGCCGCATGCGCAGCTGATGCCCCGCAGTCCGGTGATGTTTGGCGGCCCGGTGCAGGTCGAGCGCGGCTTCGTGCTGCACGCACCGGTGGCGGATTACACGTCCTCGCTGACGGTATCGCCCGATGTCGCGCTGACGACCTCGCGCGACGTGCTGGAAGCCGTGGCGCGCGGCGAGGGGCCTTCCCGCCTGCTGATCACCCTCGGATGCGCCGGCTGGAGTGCCGGGCAGCTCGAGGATGAAATCCTGCGCAACGGCTGGCTCACCGTTCGTGCCGATCCCGCCATCTTGTTTGACACACCGGTCGAGGCGCGCTTCGCTGCCGCGATGAACCTGCTGGGAATTGATCCGACCATGCTCGCGGGGGAAGCCGGGCATGCATAGCGCGTGCGCCCGCCTGCTGCCGGGTGCGTTGCGCCGCTGTCCCGTAGTTGATCCCGTGGTTCATGCCGTAGTTTCTGCTCCAGTTGCTGCTCCGGTCGCTGCTCCGGTCGCGGCGCGCAGCAGCGCATGAGCACGGTGATGGCCTTCGATTTCGGCCTGCGCCGCATTGGCGTCGCCGTCGGCAATACCCTGCTTCGCCGTGCGCAGGCGCTGACCGTGATCGATGCCGCGACCAATGACGCAAAATTTTCCGCCATCGCCGGGCTGATCGGCGAATGGCAGCCGGACGCCGTGGTGGTGGGACTGCCGCTGCATCCGGATGGCGCCGAGCATGCGATGACCGTGCGCTGCCGGCGATTCGCGAACCAGATCAATGGCCGTTTCGGATTGCCGACCACGCTGGTGGACGAGCGCTACTCATCGGCGGTGCTGACGGCAGCCCGTGGCGGGCACATCGACAGCGAGGCGGCTGCGCTGATACTCCAACAATATTTCGATACCCATGACCCTTCCTGAACTCGACGCAGAAGCGCTCTACCAGCAGCTGGAGCAGGCCGTGACGACCGCGCTCGCCGGCACGCAGCGACTGGCCATCGTCGGCATCTACTCCGGTGGCGCCTGGCTGGCCGAGCGGCTGGCGCGGGCGCTCGGCATTGGCGCGGCCGGCTACATCGATGTCTCGTTTTATCGCGACGACTATGCAAAGCGCGGGCTGAAGGAAGAAGTCCGGCCCAGCCAGATTCCGTTTGATGTCGAGGGCGCGACCATTCTGCTCGTGGATGATGTGCTCTACACCGGCCGCACCACGCGCGCCGCGATCAACACCCTGTTCGACTATGGCCGGCCGGGCAAGATCATGCTCGCCGCGCTCGTCGATCGCGGCGGACGCGAATTGCCGATCGCCGCTGATGTCGTCGCGGCCACCGTGTCGCTGCCAGAACAACAGACCCTCGTCCTCCAGCGGGACGAGGGCGGACGCTTTTCCCTGACCGTAGACCATGCATAACCCTCAACTCAACAAGCACGGCGAACTACAGCACCTGCTCACGCTGGAAGGACTGCCGAAGGCCGTCATCACCCGCATCCTCGACACAGCGGCCTCATTCGTCAGTGTCAGCGACCGCGAGCGCGAGGTGAAAAAGGTGCCGCTCATGCGCGGCAAGAGCGTGTTCAATCTCTTCTTCGAGAATTCCACGCGCACGCGCACCACGTTCGAGATTGCCTCCAAGCGCCTCTCGGCCGATGTCATCAACCTGAACATCTCGGCCTCGTCGGCCAGCAAGGGCGAATCCCTGCTCGACACGATCGACAACCTCGCGGCGATGCATGCGGATATGTTCGTCGTGCGCCATGCGCAGTCCGGTGCCCCCTATCTGATCGCGCGCCACCTGACCGACACGCGCCAGCATCATGTGCACGTGGTGAATGCCGGCGACGGCCGCCATGCGCACCCGACGCAAGGCCTGCTGGACATGTACACGATCCGGCACTACAAGCAGGACTTCAGCAACCTGACCGTGGCGATCGTCGGCGACATCCTGCACAGCCGCGTCGCGCGCTCCGACATTCATGGCCTGACGACGCTGGGCGTGCCTGAAGTGCGCGCGATCGGCCCGCGCACGCTGCTGCCGGGCGGGCTCGAGCAGATGGGCGTGCGTGTCTTCACCGACATGAACGAAGGACTGAAGGGCGTGGACGTGATCATCATGCTGCGCCTGCAAAATGAGCGCATGACCGGTGCGCTGCTGCCGTCCGCGCAGGAATACTTCAAGAGCTATGGCCTGACGCCCGAGCGGCTCGCGCTGGCAAAGCCCGATGCGATCGTCATGCATCCGGGGCCGATGAATCGCGGCGTGGAGATCGACTCGGCCGTGGCCGATGGCGCGCAGGCCGTGATACTGCCGCAGGTAACGTTCGGCATCGCAGTGCGCATGGCCGTGATGAGCATGCTGGCCGGTGCGTGAGCGCCGGAAGCGACCGCAGGAAAAGAATCCGATGAGACTACAGATCAAGAACGGCCGCGTGATTGACCCGGCCAATACCCTCGACGCGCAACACGATGTATTCATTGCCGATGGATGCATCGCCGCCGTCGGCAAGATGCCCGACGGTTTCACGCCCGATCAGATCCTCGATGCCAGCGGCCTGATCGTGGCCCCCGGACTGGTGGACCTGTCGGTGCGCCTGCGCGAGCCCGGCTATGAGTACAAGGCGACACTCGAGTCCGAATTGCAGTCGGCACTGGCCGGCGGCGTGACCAGTCTGCTGTGCCCGCCGGACACCGACCCGGTGCTCGACGAGCCGGGGCTGGTCGAGATGCTGGTGCATCGCGCGCGGTCGATGAACCAGTCCCATGTGTACCCGCTGGGGGCGCTGACCGTCGGTCTGAAAGGGCGCGAACTGACCGAGATGGCCGAGCTGACCGAAGCCGGCTGCGTCGGTTTTGCGCAGGCCGAGGAGCCGATCGGTGACACCACGGTGCTGCTGCGCGCGATGCAGTATGCGCAGACCTTCGGCTATACCGTCTGGCTGCGCCCGCAGGACCCGCACCTGGGCCGGGGCGGCACCGCCCACAGCGGCCCGCTGGCCTCCCGGCTCGGATTGTCCGGTGTGCCGGTCATGAGCGAGACGATTGCGCTGCACACCATCTTCGAGCTGATGCGCTCGACCGGCGCGCGCGTGCATCTGTGCCGCCTGTCGTCGGCTGCCGGCCTCGCGCTGGTGCGCGCGGCGCGCGCAGAAGGCCTGCCGGTCAGTTGCGATGTCGGTGCGCATCATGTGCACCTGACCGATCACGACATCGGTTTCTTTGATCCGAACGCGCGGCTCTCGCCGCCGCTGCGCAGCCAGCGCGATCGCGATGCGATACGGGAGGCACTGGCCGACGGCACCATCGACGCCATCTGCTCGGATCACACGCCGGTCGATGATGATGAAAAGCTGCTGCCGTTTGGCGAAGCCTCGCCCGGTGCGACCGGTCTGGAGCTGCTGCTGTCGCTGTCGCTCAAATGGGCGGACGATCATCTGCGCGACAAGGACAGTCTGTCGAAGGCGATCGCGCGCATCACCTGCGATGCGGCTCGTGTGGCCGGGCTGAGCGCCGGCACGCTGTCGGTTGGCTGTGCCGCAGACATCTGTGTGTTCGATCCCGATGCGCGCTGGGTGGTCGAGGCACCGGCCATCGTCAGCCAGGGCAAGCACACGCCTTTCCTCGGCTATGAACTCAAGGGGCAGGTCAGGCACACGCTCGTGTCGGGCCGCGTCGTCTACAGTCGCTGATTACCATGCCTGTCGGGAGCCTCGCCAGACTGGGCTGGCATCTTGCGGTCGGCCTGTTCAAGGTCGCGATCCTGTTTCCGCTGCTGAGCGATGCCGGACGAGAGCGCCGTATCCAGCGCTGGTCGCGTCAGCTGGTGGCGATCTGCGGCGTGTCGATGTCGGTGAATGACAGCGCGCAGCGCGAGCCGGTGTCACCGGCACTGATCATCTGCAACCATATCTCGTGGCTGGATATTTTCGTGATCAACACGATCCATCCCTGCCGCTTCGTCGCGAAGTCGGATATCCGCAGCTGGCCCCTGATCGGCTGGCTGTGCGAGCACACCGGCACGATCTTCATCGCGCGCGGCAAGCAGCGCGATGTACGACGGATCTATGCCGGTTTGGTGAAGAGCATTCACGAGGGCGAGCGTGTCGCCTTCTTCCCCGAGGGGACGACCGCGCCGCAAGGCACGGTGCTGCCGTTTCATGCCAACCTGTTCGAGGCCGCGATCGAGGCCGAGGTGCCGGTGCAGCCGTATGCGCTGCGCTATGTCGATGCAGATGGCAAGCTGCACGACTCGGCCGATTTCATCGGCGAGATGAGCTTTGTCGAGAGTGTGATCGCGATCCTGAAAAGTGGCGGCATGCGCGCCGAGCTGATCCGGCTGCCTGCGATTCCCACCGCCGGCGCACACCGTCGTGAGCTTGCCGCAGCAGCGAGGGCGCGAGTGGCCGAGGCGCTCAGCCCGGGCGCTGATGCTGCGGACAATCGACCTGCACCAGCTGTCGGTCAGACAAGCGCAGCGCGCTGAGCTTGCCGCCCCAGACGCAGCCCGTGTCCAGCCCGATCACATCGGGCCGCATCGTCAGGCCGAGGGTGGACCAGTGCCCGAAGATAATCGGCGTCTCTGTCGTCCGGCGCCCGGGCACGTCGAACCAGGGCAGGTAGCCTGCAGGGGGTTGTCCCGGGCCTTCCTTGGTCTGAAATTCCATCTCGCCTTGCACGGTGCAGAACCGCAGGCGCGTGAGCGCATTCACCACACAGCGCAGCCGGTCCATGCCTTGCAGATCATCCCGCCAGCGCGTCGGCTCGTTGCCGTACATCTGCGCGAGGAAGTCCCGGCTGTCACGGCGCTGTAGCGCGGCAGAGACTTCCGCCGCCAGCGCCAGCGTCTGCTGGGCGGTCCATTGCGGCAGCACGCCCGCATGCACGACCAGATGATCCTCTGTCATCAGGGCCAGCGGTTGTTGTCTCAGCCAGTCCAGTAACTGGTCTCTGTCGGGTGCGGCGAGCAGGGCGTCCATCGTGTCTGTACGCCCCGGCGCACGCACGCCCTGGGCGACCGCCAGCAGGTGCAGATCATGATTGCCCAGCACCAGCTGTGCCCGATCGCCCATTGCGCGGATACGGCGCAGGCAACCCAGAGAA
>JACCDH010270485.1_pt1 | contig 14389 bp, 13 predicted proteins | sample 7442481 | NCBI WGS metagenome assembly JACCDH01 (sample SAMN15323433, study PRJNA562643) | freshwater metagenome | isolation source: river surface water | place: USA:Blue River Watershed | collected 2017-08-15
AACGAGAACGGGGCCAATGGGCAAGCGTTTTTTGAGCAGGGTTTTGGCTTCATGAGGGAGCTCAGCTTGTTTTTCCCACGGCATCTTTTGGATGTGCTCGGCAAAAAGTAAGATGGTTTGGGTAAGTCTTTTGAATTCGGCTTCAAAGCGCGCCGCACTCAAGCCGCTCTCTTTGATGTATAGCGCTTTAATCAGGTTTTGATGAGCTACGATGTTGTCGTTGATCAATAAAAGTAGTTCAGCTCTTTGGGCCGTAGGCATGCTGCCAAATTGAGCTTGCGCAGGCAAAATGCGCGCTTCCCAATCTTTTAAAAAAGATGGCGGAGTGGGGAAATACAGTTGGGTATCCCAGGTGTTTTGGGCAGCTTGGAAGGTCCTGAAACCTTTGGACATGCTGTTAAGCTTCAGTAAGCTCAAAATGATAGCTTTCCATAATTTGGTTGGCTAACATTTTTTTACAGGCGGTATCCACTTTTTGTTCGGCTTCGGCCATGTTGGCTGCTTCTACAAAAAGACGGATGTGCTTACCGATGCGGACGCCATCGATTTCGGCGAGGCCGATGTTTTTCATGGAATTGGTTACGGCTTTACCTTGTGGGTCAAGAAGCGCGTCTAGTGGCATGACGTCGATTTCAGCTTTGAATTTCATGTTTTTTGAATTGAAAATGTTCAATGATGGATAAAATCAGGTACAAAATTACAATTATTGGAATGGCCCAAACCAAAAAAAGTGGAATACTTATCAACGAAATCAGTAGTAAAGTGTAGCGGTATTGGTTGTCTTTCCAAGAAAATGTTTTGAACTTGAGTGCCAATAACGGCAATTCAACAACCATTAGCACCGAGAATAAGCAAGTAATTATACTGAGCGTGTAGCAATCAAATAGGCTTTGAATAAACGCTGATTGATGGCTCCAATTGGGCAATTCAAACCAAAAATAAAGTGGAAAAAAGGCGAAGAAAATAGTAGCGGTAGGCGTGGGCACGCCAATGAATTTATCGGTTTGTCGTTCGTCGATATTGAATTTAGCCAAGCGAAACAAAGCAAAGAAGGGAATAATGAGGGCTACAAAAGGTAAAAATTGAATAGATGCGTTATAGATATTGTTGCGACCATAAAAGAAAGCCGCTTTCCAGTCGATGAGCTGCGCCACAACATATTCTTGGGACACCCCAGCATAAGTTTGTATGCCATCTGCATTTTTGAAGAGGCCGCTCGTGTCTATGCCCACAATGATCATGACAAACATCAAAATTCCTGGAGCTACTCCAAAACTAACGAGGTCAGCCAGGGAGTCGAGTTGCTTGCCAAGCAAGCCGTTGGTCTTCGTGAAACGCGCTACGAAGCCATCGAGGAAATCGAGCAGGGCAGCAACAGCCAAAGCGTAAACAGCCCAATCGAGCCGCCCACTCAAACTAAAAATAATGGAGCAGATGCCACCGAGCAGGTTAAAGGAGGTGATGAGATTAGCCAGACCAAACATGAGCGTGTTTTTTGTAAAAGTACCGATTAAACACAATTTTTTGTGCAATTTTGAGTTTTTGTACCATGTTTTCAATCAAAAGCACTTTGTTTATTGGGTTGTTTGGCCTCTCTCAGGTCTTTGCCCAAGATTTCAATCCAAAATACGCCAATGAATTCCTCAATATGGGCGTTGGTGCCGCTGCGCTGGGCGCGGGTTCAGCTGTAGTTGCCGATGTTGCAGGCATGCAAGCAGGTTACTGGAATCCTGCAGGCCTTGTATATCAAGAGCAAACGACCGAAATCGGACTCATGCATGCCTCCTATTTTGGCGGACTCGCCGCTTTTGATCATTTGGGAGTTGCTCATCGCTACAATCCCGAAACCGTTTTGGCGCTCAACGTTCTGAGACTTGGCGTAGACAACATCTACAACACTACTCAGTTAATAGACAATCAGGGCAACATCGACTACAGTCAGTTGCAAACTTTTAACAGCGCCGATTATGCGCTTATTGGCTCTATTGGAAAGCGCACCCGGGTAGAAAACCTGAGTTTGGGTTTCAGTGCAAAAGTGCTGTATCGCCACATCGGGAATTTCGCAAAAGCATATGGTTTTGGTTTTGATGCGGGGCTGCAATACAGACCAAGTAAATATTGGTCGGCGGGCTTGAGTTTGCGCGATGCCACGAGTACTTTCAGTGCCTGGACCTACAGCCTCAGTCCTGAATTGCAGGCCACTTTCTTAGAAACCAATAACGCGCTTCCTCAAAATGGCATCGAGCAAATGCTGCCTCGCATTGTGTTGGGGGTCGCCGGAAAGTTGCCACTCAAAAATGAAAAATTTGAACTAGGTGGGCAATTGAATGCCGAAATCACCACAGACGGTCCGCGCAATACGCTCTTGGCCGGCTCTGTATTTTCACTAGACCCCAAAGCAGGTCTCTACCTCAATTACGACCGCAAACTGATCCTGAGAACGGGCGTTTCTCAGTTTCAATATTTCTTAGATTTCGACCAAAACAAAAAACTCGGCCTACAGCCACACCTTGGTGCCGGTGTAGTGCTTCAAAATTGGACCATTGATTATGCCTTTACGCGCTTGGGTCTCGGAGGAGAAGGCTATTTCACGCACTTGTTTTCACTCAAGTGGGCCTTTTCGGTAAGGCACTGATTAGAAAAACTTACAACTGAAAATCGCGGTGTCGTCTACGTAGGGTAGGCTGCCTTTCCAATCTTCTAATTTGGAGAAAATGATGTCGTTCATGTCCTCCATTTTGAGTGCAGAGAACGATCTTACTTGCTTAATGAGCTGCTCTACGCCAAACTGCGTTCCTTTTTCATTCTCGAGTTCTACCACGCCATCGGTAAAGAGCACCATTGTCGACTTCGCTTGCATTTGCATCTTGCCAACGCGCACAAAAGGGAGTTCGTCGAGCATGCCCAAACCAATGCATCCTTCGGTCAGTAGCGTCGTGTTTTTACCACTCAATATGAAGGGTTGGTTGTGGCCGGCATTGACATATTGGAGCTGCCGGGTGTAGGCGTTGTAATGCGCTATAAAAAACGTGATGAATTTTTCGCCTTTGGCATTTTTCATCACGAGTTTATTGAGCTCCTCCATTAAAAAGGTCAATTCGAAACGCTGGTATTTGAAAAGCGTTCTGATGGTCGCCTGAAAATTAGCCATGAGCAGCGCAGCGGTTATGCCTTTGCCACTTACATCTCCAATACAAATGATGTATTCTTCGTCGCCGAGCGGGATAAAATCATAGAAGTCGCCACCGACGGCGTGGCGCGGAATATAACGCCCCGAGATGTCCATCTTTTTGTTGGAGGGCAACTCTTGCGGGAAGAGCAATTTTTGCATCTCGGAGGCCAATTCAAGTTCTTTAGAAATCTGTTCTTTGATTTCATTTTGCGCGCTCAACTTGCGGTTTTCGAGCGCCACTGTTAAGATGTTCGTCAGCGTTTGGGCAAAGGAAAAGTGTGCGGGCTCTAGCGCTTCTGTTTTATTTGTTGTGGCCAAAAGTAAATAGGCCAGTGGGCGTTCTTGATGATAAATAGGAATCACTGCCTGAAAATCTTCTAGCAAGGCACTATTTGACGACTCCACAAGCGTAATTTCTTTGAACCTCGCCAGTTCAAGTGCCAGTTCTGCTGCGCCAATTTTGCGCTTGTAACCACTTTTGGCAGCAAGCGTCCAGTCTTCTTGTTGGTGCAGGAGCGCAAAGCGGCTAAAATGCAGTTGTTCTTTGAGGATAAAAGTAAAGATGCGGTAGAGCTGCTCTAAGGCCATATTTGCGTTGATCGCGTTTGTGAGCTCTAAAATAGAGTGCAAACGGTTGTCCTTGAGTTCAAGGTAAGGCAAAGCAGGATCTGACGCAGGGCGCATAAAAAGCAGTAAATTCGTTACGAAATTACATTTTTTTCGTTTCGGGACTGATTTTCTTGTTTTTCAAGAAGAAATAGCTATCTTTGCATTCCATTTTCGAAAAGTAATACTCATGAAAAAAGATATCCACCCATCAGATTACCGTTTAGTCGTATTTAAAGACATGTCTAACGAGTACGCGTTTATTTGTCCTTCTTGCGCAGAAACCAAAGAAACCATCTCTTGGGAAGACGGCAACGAATACCCACTTGTAAAGTTAGATATCTCTCACAAGTCGCACCCGTTCTTTACTGGTATTGCACAGTTCGTAGATACCGCAGGTCGTATCGACAAATTCAAAAACCGTTACGGTCGTCACATGAAATAATTGAGTTCGCTCAACTGACTATATCAAAAGGCTCCAATTTGGGGCCTTTTTTTTTTAAGAAAACTTTGCGGCAGCTCTTGCCAAGCGGTCGTTCATGGCGCGGCCCAAGCCTTCATTTGGAAAAGGCGTAACATAAATTTTCTCGAGACCAAGCGCATCGGCTTGGTGTAGTGTTGCATAAAGATTGCGTGCAGCCGCTATCATAGAGCCATCTGTGCTCAGGGCAAGTTGTGGGCCGCCGATATTTGGATCTGCTTGAATTGAGATTTGAAGGGCTAGGGCTTGTTCGTGAACGGGTTTGATTCCTAAGTAGAGCGGTGTTTGGGTTGCATAATGGTGCTTGACCATTCCGCTGGTGAGTACAATCCCTTCTGCATGTACTTTGGCCTCGGGAAGGTATCCCAATACACTAGCAAGGGCTTCAGGCGTAATGCTGCCGTAGCGGTAAACAACCACTTGCTCGTTTTCTAGTCCGATGATGGTAGATTCCAGACCTTCGTTACACGTTCCACCATCTAGGATGTACGGAATGCGGCCGTTCAGTTGCGAATAAACGTGCTGTGCGGCAGTAGGGCTGAGTTGACCATATAGGTTAGCGCTCGGTGCAGCAAGCGGCCGCCCGAGGGTTTGGAGCAATTGAGCGAGGAGTGGATGCTTTGGAAAGCGCAGGGCTACGGTTTCTTGCCCGCCAGTAATTAGGCTGCTGACCAAACTGCTTTTGGGCACAATAAAAGTAAGTGGACCAGGGCAAAATGCCGCGTAGAGTGCTTCAAAAATGCTCGGAAAAGAAGCGGTGTAGGGGAGGGCGGTTTCGAGCTCAGCAAAATGCAAGATCAGTGGATTAGACGTGGGCCGCCCTTTGGCTTCAAAGATTGCGCGCACGGCGTCCTCGTTGTTGGCGTCAGCTGCTAAGCCGTATACCGTTTCGGTAGGAATCGCCACGGTTTGGCCACTTTCAATTAAAGAGAGTGCTTTGAAAAGATCTGTACCAAGCTCCGTATGCATGCCACAAAGTTAGGGGCTTATTCGAAAAAAAATGGATTGCATGGGCGATAAAATAAATTTTGCGTGTAAATTTGTGTAGAATAATTCTAAATAAGATGCAAATCATTCTCGCCGATAGCAATGAACTGATTCTTTTGGGTTTAAGAACCATCTTAAACGCTCAGTCTGGCATCCGTATTGCAGGCGAAGCCAAAAACCAAGACGAGCTCATGGCTCAGCTCAAAACCTTTGGTGCCGATGTCGTTCTGATTGACTTCACCGCTCATGGCTTCAGCATCGATATCGTTCCTAAAGCGCTCGCCAAATACAAAGACCTGCGTATTGTGGCGATTACAGAATCACAACACGCACCCATTTTAATCGATGCGCTCAAATCAGGGGTCACGAGTTATGTCAAAAAAGACTGCGAGCTCGCCGAAATCATCGATGCAGTCAAAGAAACCGCACAGGGCAAACAATTTTTCTGTGGTCAAATCCTCGAAACCATTCAAAAAGCAAACATCGATCTAACTGAACTCAATACCGAAGAATTCAGTTGTGGCCCTGTAGTGCTGTCGGAACGTGAAAACGAGATCATTACCCTTATTGCTGAAGGCCAAACCAACGAACAAATTGCCGAATTACTGTTTTTGAGCAAGCATACCATCAATACACACCGCAAAAACATCATGGCCAAACTTGGGGTGAAAAATACAGCAGGTATTGTCATGTATGCCGTGAAAACCGCTTTGGTATCACCCAATCGTTTCTTGTTTGCGCCGAGCCTCAACTAAACAAACGCTTTTTTTGCCTCGCTAAAAGGCCACGCTAAATTTCAGATTGAATAAACGCTGTGTAAGGTAGTTTGGCACGGAATAGAATTTACCTTGCACGTCTTGTATCCATTGCTTTGAAAGCACGTTATTGACGCCCAAAACATTGAAAATCTCTAAGGATATCAAGGCTTGGTCAAGTTGCTGCCATCCTTTTTTACCCGTCTTCATTTCTGTTTTACCGTGCAATAAATCGTAAGACAACCCGAGGTCTACTCTAAAGTAAGCGCGCATGCGCAAGGTGTCTTTGTAGCGCGTCAAATCCGGGGGGCCATAAGGCAAGCGGGAGCCGTATTGCAAGCCCATCTGTACCTTGAAGGCTTCGTAACCCGGCATTTGGTCTTGAACCAAAGCACCAAAAGTGAGCCATTGGTCTGTGGGGCGCGGAATATAGCCAGGTAATACGACTGTAGAATCTACCACAACTTGGTCTTCGCTGTAGCCAAAAATAATGCGTTCACCAGCAGCATTGTAATAATTGGTGTATTGGTCGCCAATGATGTCTTCTTTGGTGGAGAGCAGCCCTAGCTTGAAAAAAGATTGAATCCCTTCCACAAACTCACCGTGAACATTGATATCTAGGCCATAGGCATAGCCGACTGCGTTGTTGTTGGCATAATAACGCGTGCGCACGTTTTCGATTTCATAAGGGTTGAGGTCCCAGAGGTATTTGTAGAAAATTTCGGTGTTGAGCTTGAAAGGGGTCTGTCTGCCCCACATCTGAAATAAAAATTCGGAGCCCGCCACTACGTGCAAAGATTTTTGTGCTTGCACACCGAGTGCCAATTGGCCATCAAAAGTTCTGAATTCACGGTAAAATGGCGGTTGGTAGTACAAGCCAGAAGAGAATTTGAAAAGCAAACCGCGTCGGACCGCTTGGCCATTTTGCCACATGTAGGCGGCTGGGGCATAGGAGAAGCTGAGGCGAGGCGTGAAGTAAGGTTCATTATTGATACTTGTGTACCCGCCGCGCAAACCAAACTGGAAATTGAACTTCTTGGTGGAGATATCGAGGGTATCTGTAACGCTTGTTTTTTCGCCATTTGGGTTTTTATAGGGCATTTTGACGGCAACAATCTTGTTGTGACTCACTTTTACCCAGGAATTAGACCACTGGAAATAGCCTGTACTGCGATAGCCATTGAGGCTTAAATTGCCTTTGATGGTTTCAAAAAGCACAATAGAATCGGGTTGGGTTTGCGGTAGGCTGTAGCCCGAGGAGTCGATGAGGCGCCATTCGCTCAGTTGATCTACAAAGTGATCTGCCTGTACATTGAGGCCCCAAGATAGTTCTGAGTAGCGCTTTTTGGTTTTGTTCTGGTCAGTGTAATTGTCAAAAAGCAAATAAGTACCGTTGTGGTAGGCATTGAAAATTTGAGCTTGCAAGCGGTTGCGGCCATGATTGAGAAAGCCACCCACACCGAGCGTTGCAATGGAATCGCCAAATTCTTCTTTGGACGGATCTGTCTCGAGTTCATTGATGTAATACTGCCCTAAGATGTCAAAATACTCGCGTTCGTCGGATTGAAAGGCGGAGAGGTAAAAATCTAATTTGGTCTTGTCTTTGGCATATTTGAGAGAGGTGCCACCCATGAGCGTTTGGAAATTGGAATTTTCTTGCCCTTCGAAATAAATCATGAGTCGGTAGGCCTCATTGGCTGTACCGAAGTCAGATTGTGCAGTTTGCGGCGCAAAGCGGTAGGCATTGGTGGAGAAATGTCCTAAGAAACTCCAGGTCCAGAATTCGTTGAGTTGGTAGTTGGTCAGGATTTGCGCATCGGCAAATACAGGATTATAGGCACCTTTGGTTGGGAGCGTATTGAGCAAATAGCCATTGGAACGGTAGCGCGCACCCACTAAAAAATTAAAGCGCTGGCTCACGGCTTCTTCTACATGTGCCTCGATGCCAAGCAAGGAAGCCATTGCCGAAGCATGAAAAGCGTCTGGGGTTTTATAAGTGATGTCCAATACCGAACTGAGCCGGTCACCGTAATTAGCAGCAAAACCACCTGCACTGAACCGAACGTCTTCTACCAAAGAGGAATGAATGAAACTCATGCCCTCTTGCTGCCCGCTGCGGGTGAGAAAAGGTCTGTATACCTGAAAACCATTGACATAAACGAGGTTTTCGTCATAGTTTCCGCCCCTCACGTTGTAGTTAGAGGTGAGCTCGTTATTGGAAGTAGCAGCGGTGGTGAGGGTGAGGGTTTTTTCGAGATTGACAATTCCCTTTAGGTTCAATTGGGGCAACTTCTCAATTTCAAAAGGGTTTTGACCATCTTGACGCACCACTACACCTCGGTTATCTTGAATGGTAAAATTTTGATCAGGAAGCTCTTGTAAAGCATTGGTATTGGTGATCATTGTGTTCAACGAAAGGGTCACATCTTCGAATTCATATTTTATTTCGATGAGGTCTCCCACATTCAAATGACCAAACGAATAATAGCCTTTATTGTCGCTTGTGGTGCTCGACGGGATCTGAACCGACCTGTTGTCTACGACAATGAGTTGAATTTTAGCGCCCACAGCAGGTTTCTTTCCTTTCAGGTAGCAATGCCCGAATACCGTGATTTCCTGCGCCCAAAATAGCAGCGGCATGGTCATGAGAAAAAGAAGTAAAAGCTGCTTCATTGTTACAAAGTTACAATCCTTAACGACCAATCTTGCGGTTTATTTGCATTTCGCGCATTTTCATGTCTTGGAAGTTTCGCTTACATTTGTTTTATGTTGCCTCCCGATAAAATTTTAATTGGCCGTCGCGAACTGGCTTGGCTTCCTGATTTTGGCTTGGCAGAGGTCAAGGCTAAGGTAGATTCGGGCGCTTACACCTCTAGTATACACGTAAGTTATTGCCAGCAAGAAGGCGAGTTGCTGAGGGTTGTTTTTCTAGACGACAAACATGCTGCATTTACAGGTAAAAAGATGACTTTTAAAAAATTCAGGACCAAAAAAGTAAAGAGCAGCACAGGTCAGGTTCAGGAACGGTTTTTTGTGTTCGGAACCATAAAAATTGCCGGAGAAAAATTCAAAACTGAATTTTCACTCACCATGCGCCAAGGGATGCGCTATCCCATCTTACTAGGCAGAAAAGTACTCAACAAACGCTTTGTCGTTGACACCAGCAAAAAATACATCCACGCATCTATCCAACAACCTGCATGAAAATCGCTATTCTCTCCCGAAACTCTCATTTATATTCCACCCGCAGGCTCGTAGAAGCTGCAGAGGCGGCCGGCCATGAAGCCCACGTCATTGACCACCTCAAGTGCAATATCGAAATCGAACAAACAGGCCCAGCGCTTTTTTATCACAACCAATACCTCAAAGGTTTTGATGCCGTCATTCCGCGCATTGGTGCATCAGTTACCTTCTATGGTACGGCAGTGGTGCGTCAGTTTGAAATGATGAACGTTTTTACGGCAGTGGGTTCTAGAGGCATCATTCACTCCCGAGACAAACTTCGTTGCTTGCAAGTGCTATCCAAAGAAGGAATCGGCTTGCCAAAAACGGTTTTCACCAACTACTCCAAGGATGTCAAGCATGTCGTAAAGAGTGCAGGTGGAGCGCCAGTTGTGCTCAAGTTACTCGAAGGCACACAAGGATTAGGGGTTGTATTGGCAGAAAACCTTAATGCCGCACAATCTGTACTGGAGGCCTTCAACGGCCTCAAGGCAAGGGTAATTGTGCAGGAGTTCATCCGCGAGGCGAAGGGTGCAGACATCCGCGCCTTTGTTGTCGATGGCGAGGTAGTAGGTGCCATGAAGCGCCAAGGTCTTCCTGGAGAGTTCCGTTCCAATTTGCACCGTGGCGGCAGCTCCGAAGTCATCGAACTCACTACCGAAGAAAAATACACTGCCATATTAGCTGCCAAAGCGGTGGGCTTAGGTATTGCGGGCGTAGATTTACTGCAATCTGAGCGCGGTCCGCTGGTGTTGGAGGTCAACTCATCTCCGGGGCTAGAAGGCATTGAAAAAACAACCCAAACAGATATCGCCGGCAAAATTATTGCCTACATCGAGAAAAATGTCAAGCGCTAGAAAGAACCAATACCGCAAAATGGTCATGCTCGGGCAAGAAATTTTGCCGGGTAAGGGCGCGCAACTCAATTTAGAGGTGGCGCACTTACACACCCGTACCCCTATACAAGTGCCTGTGCTGGTAGAGCGCGCCAAAGAAGATGGCCCTACGGTTTTGGTCATGGCGGGCCTACATGGCGACGAACTCAATGGCATTGAAATAGTGCGCCGCTTTTTGCGCAAAAAATTGAACAAACCAACGAAGGGCACCATCATTTGCCTGCCCATTTTCAATATTTTTGGCTTTCTCAACCTCAAGCGCGAGTTGCCAGACGGCCGCGACCTCAATCGGAGTTTTCCGGGTTCTAACAGTGGTTCACTTGCCGCGCAGTTTGCGTATCATTTCATGAAAGAAATTGCACCACACTGCGACTACATCATCGACTTCCACACAGGTGCAGCCCAGCGCAACAACTTTCCGCAAATCCGCTGCGTTTTCTCAGACCAAGAAAGCGTTGAACTCGCTAAGGTTTTCAATCCGCCCTTTATTTTGCACTCCAGCCTGATTTCTAAAACGCTTAGAGAGAGCATGGTCAAGCGCCAAAAGAAGCTCTTGCTCTTTGAAGGCGGAAAGTCTAAAAACATCGAAGAAAATGTAGTGGAGGAGGGTTTGAATGGCCTCAAGCGTGTAATCAGCCATTTGGGCATTCGCAACTATAAAATCGATATTTCCAAAGACAGACAACCCATCTTTATCGGCGAGAACAAATGGATGCGTGCCCCTTCGAGTGGCATGTTCCAATGTTTTGTGCCGAACGGAACTAGCGTTCAAAAAGGCGAAGTGCTGGCCCTAGTGACCGATCCTTACGGCAAATACGAAAAGCAAATCAAAGCAAGCCAAAGTGGTTACGTGATTTGCATCAATGAAGCGCCCGTTGTTTATAAAGGCGATGCCATTATCCATCTAGCCAAAGAAAAACCACAACTTTGACCTTATTCAAAAAACGACCATGAAAAAATTATTGCTCATCATCTTCTTCAACAGTCTTTCACTCCTTTTCATTGCACAAGCACCTTTTACACCCAAACAATTTTTGGGCTACAACATTGGCGAGCAATTTACGCGTCACCACCGCGTTGTGGATTATTTTTACGCCTTGGAAAAAGCATTTCCGAGTCATATCAAAGTGACCAAAATCGGTCAAACCTACGAAAAAAGAGATCTCCTTTTGGCTTATATCGGCACGCCAGAAAACCTTAAGAAACTAGAGGAAATCCGTCAAAAACACCTCACTCAAGCGCCCGACGAAAAATTGGCAATTGTTTGGCTATCTTATAATGTCCATGGCAATGAGAGTTCGGGTACGGAGGCCGCTATGGAAACCGCTTATCGCTTGCTGACCGATAAAATCGGTTACTTAGAAAACACAGTCGTCATTATGGATCCGTGTCTGAACCCCGACGGCCGCGATCGCTACGTTAATTTTTATTACCAATACGGTGCAAATCCGATAGATATCGAGCGCTTTAGTGCCAGCCATAACGAAACCTGGCCAGGTGGGCGCCCCAACCATTATCTTTTTGACCTCAACCGCGACTGGGCCTGGATGACCCAAATTGAATCTGCCACCCGCGTTCAGCAATACAACCAATGGTTGCCGCATGTTCACGTAGATTTTCACGAGCAGGGCATCAACGAACCTTACTATTTTCCGCCAGCGGCAGAGCCTTATCATGAGGTCATCACCGATTGGCAGCGCGATTTCCAAAAAGAAATTGGCAAAAACCACGCAGGTTATTTCGACAAAGCGGGCTGGTTGTACTTCTCTAAAGAAATTTTCGACTTGCTCTACCCAAGCTACGGCGACACCTATCCAACCTACAGCGGTAGCATAGGCATGACCTACGAGCAGGGCGGAAGCGGGCGCGCAGGCTTAGCGGTCATTACCCAAGTGGGCGACACCCTTCGTTTGGCCGACCGCGTGGCGCATCATGTCACCACCGGGCTTTCAACTGTAGAAACGAGCGCGCGCAATGCTCAAAAATTGGTTGCCGAATATCAGAAGTTCCGCAAACAGAAAACCTACAAATACAATTCCTATGTATTGCGCGGCACAAAAGCAAAAGTAGATCCGATCCTTGATTTACTCGGTAAGAACAAGATTGATTGGCAAGTCGTAAGTACGAGTACCCAAGCCATTCAGTCCAAAGGCTACCATTACAGTTCTGGCTTGGTAGAAGGTTTTAAATTGGAAATAGGAGATATCGTCATTTCAACGCAACAAGAAAAAGGCACTTTGGTTTCGGTGTTGTTCGAGCCGCGCACCAAACTATCAGACAGCCTCACATATGACATTACTGCTTGGACGCTTCCGCATGCCTATGGGCTAGATGGTTTTGCAGTGGAAGCCATACTTAAAGCCACACCATTTATTCCTGTTCCAGCACCAAAATCAGATTTCCTGGCCACAGAAGGTTTTGTCGCCTATGCCGTTCGCTGGGAGTCTTTGCGCACCGCTCAATTTCTAAATGCTGTGCAGCAAGCGGGCTTGAAAGTTTATTTTCACGAGAAAGGCTTCAAATTGGCTGGGCAAACCTATGCGCCGGGCACACTCCTTTTGTTAACAGGCGAAAACAAGCGTCCAGATTTTCATGCAATCGTCAATGATTATGCTGCTCGCTATGGCGTCGACATCAAGGGTCTGGTGACTGGAATGGTTGATGGCGGCACTGACTTTGGTTCTTCATCAGTAAAGATGGTCCCTAACCCACGAGTAGGTATTTTGGCCGGCGACAGCTTTTCTTCGCTCAACGTAGGCGAGATTTGGCATTTCTTCGAGCAGCAACTCGTCAAACCTGCTCACCTCATTTTTGAAGACGATATCGACGCTGCCCTGAGTCAATTGGATGTTTTGTTCGTGCCAGAGGGCGGTTTTGACATTGCGGGCAATGATGCGCTCAACTCTTGGGTGCGCAAAGGCGGAACCCTAATTGTAATAGGTGGCGCCATCGATGCACTTGCTGCCGACCAAGGCTTTGGTATCAAGCACAAAGAAAGTCAGGCTGGTGCAAACGCCCCAGTTAGCTATGCAAGTCAAGAGCGCGATCAAATTTCAGACGCCATCACAGGCGCCATTTATCCGTGTATCCTTGACCAAAGCAACCCGATGGTATTCGGTTACGACTTTTACTATACGCTCCGTCAGGGAGCCACAACTTATCAAATCGATGGCAAGCCAGCATTTGCGCTAGCCAAAAACGCCACTGCTGTCAATGGTTTTGTAGGTGCGCGCGTCAAAGCACAGCAATCCGAAGCACACATCGCCGGATCTGTACAATACGGCCGCGGCACCATTGTCTATTTCATCGACAACCCGCTCTTCCGCGGTTTCTGGGAAAGCGGCAAACTCATGGTAGCCAATTCGATTTATTTTGTGAATCAGTAAAGCAACAGAAAGTTTAGTATTCAGTAGTAGTACCGAAAAAGAACAAATATAGCGTTTCAATAAAAAAACGAGTAAATTAGTTTATCACTAATTCATTCGAAATGAGAAGCTTACTTTTATTCGTCCTTTTCATAGGGTTTGCAGCCGCCTCCTGTAAGAAAAACAAAGTCAAGACGATTACCTATTACGAGTCTATGGATTACTACGGCATTACAGATTCTATTGCTTATATCAATTTTGGCATCAATTGGTGTCAAGTGCCTTATCCGCACGATAGTAGTCGCGTCTTTGCACTTGACCTTGATCGCAATAATACCATTGATTGCAAACTCATGATGAGTAATGGCCACGCAGACTACCCAATTATTTGTGAAAGTTATACTGAAGACTGGCAGTTTGTTGGGAATACCCCTACTGAGGGTCAAGTCTTGGAATTCGCAACACAAGACATTGAGCTGTCTGTTTTTCGCTCCATGCATACGCCTGATACCATTCAAGCCAAAGGCAGTGTTTGGTCTGCTGCTGCCTATCTAAAAAAGAAGCATCCGGAAAATTACTTTGCAGCATACATGCCAAATCTTCCTCAGGTACACTATCTCGGATTTAGAATCCGTACGGAAGCCAATGATGGTTGGAATTACGGCTGGATGCGTGTAGAACCTAACTCGAAAGGCTTTTACCTCACCCAAGTGGCCATCAATCCAAATATAGATCAATTCATCATTCCAGGATCGCATTAAACTGGTTTAGAACCCCGTTTTTTCCTATTTTTATAGGAGTTCATGGCCCGCAGTTACCTATTCATATTCCTTATTTTCTGCTTTGTATCTATTGATGCAAATGCACAAGATATTTGGGGTTGGGCTTTAGATGGATTTGCGGGC
>JACCDH010933997.1_pt1 | contig 14379 bp, 7 predicted proteins | sample 7442481 | NCBI WGS metagenome assembly JACCDH01 (sample SAMN15323433, study PRJNA562643) | freshwater metagenome | isolation source: river surface water | place: USA:Blue River Watershed | collected 2017-08-15
CGACAATCGACAGGCCATAGCCTTCGAGCCCGGCAAGGGTGTGATGCGTGTTGGTAAGAAGGATCATGTCATGCACGCCCAGTTCCGCAAGGATCTGTGCGCCAACGCCGTAATCGCGCAGCTGTTCGACTTCGGGCGCGCCTGCACCCTTGCCCTGGTGCCGCAGTTCGATGAACCGCGAAACCATGCCCGGCATGCGCTTGTTGATCAGCACCAGCACGCCGGTGCCCTCTTCGGCGATGATTTCCATCGAGCGCGAGAGCAGGCCTGAGCGTTCGTTTGTTTCACCAAAGACATCGACGAACATGCTCATGGTGTGCATGCGAACCAGGGTCGGCTTGTCAGGCGTGATGTGGCCTTTGACCAGGGCGATGGTCTCGTCATCCGTAGCCTTGTTGAAGAACGTATAGGCGGTCCATTCGCCGCCCCACTGGCTCTGGAACCGCAGTTCCGCCCGCTTTTCAACCAGGTGGTCATGCTTGCGGCGGTAGGCGATCAGGTCGCGGATCGTGCCCATTTTTAGCCCGTGCTTGCGGGCGAAGGGGATCAGGTTGTCCATGCGCGCCATGGTCCCGTCCTCGTTCATGATCTCACAGATCACGCCAGAGGGATTGAGGCCGGCCAGCCGGGAAATGTCGACCGAGGCTTCGGTGTGCCCGGCGCGAACCAGCACGCCGCCATCGCGCGCGATCAGCGGGAAAACGTGGCCCGGGGTAACGATATCCTGCCGCCCCTTGCTGGCATCGATCGCCACGGCGACGGTGCGGGCGCGGTCGCCCGCAGAAATCCCGGTGGTCACGCCTTCGCGCGCCTCGATCGAGACGGTGAAAGCGGTTTCATGGCGGGTGCCATTGTTGCGGGCCATCAGTTCCAGGCCCAGCTGGTCGGTCCGCTCACGCGTCAGGGTCAGGCAGATCAGGCCGCGGCCGTGCATCGCCATGAAGTTGATAGCGTCGGGCGTCGCCATCTGCGCGGGGATGACCAGATCGCCCTCGTTCTCGCGGTCCTCATCGTCAACCAGGATGAACATCCGCCCGTTGCGGGCTTCCTCGATGATATCCTCGATCGGCACCAGCACCGGCTCGTCATCGCTGTCCCACAGGAAGCGTTCCAGCTTCCCCAGCGTCTCGGCGGTGGGGTTCCAGTCCTGCTCGGTGCAATCGCGCAGAGTGTTGGCATGAAGCCCGGCAGCCCGGGCCAATCCGGCACGCGACATGCCCCCGTCAGTGACAAGTCGACGCACGCGTTCAATGAGATTTGCTGACATTCGACTCGCCTATCACACCAGGGTGTGATGGAATAGCGAAATCACATCGCGTGTGATTTAGTCGCCCTTGAACACCGGTTTGCGCTTTTCGAGGAAGGCGTTGACGGCCTCTTCGTGATCGCTGGTGGCATGGGCGACGGCCTGCATTGCTGCGGACATTTCCAGCACCGTTGCGAGGTCGGCACGGCGTGCTTCCCACAGCAGGCGCTTGGTCATCCGCACGGCGTGCGGCGGGTTTGCCGCCACCTTGGCTGCCAGCGAACGGGCGGCATCAAGCAGTTCTCCATCGGGCACGACGCGCGAAACAAGCCCGCAGGCCAGTGCTTCCGAGGCATCGAGCATATCGCCGGTCAGTGACATTTCGGCCGCCTTGGCAAAGCCCACAACGCGTTGCAGCAGCCAGGCCCCGCCATCGCCGGGAATGATGCCCAATTTGACAAAGCTCTCCGCGAACTTGGCGCTTTCGCCGGCGATACGCAGATCGCACATGCAGGCCAGGTCAAGTCCGGCACCAATCGCCGGGCCATTGACCGCCGCGATGACCGGCACTTCAAGTGCGGCGAAGGCGAGCGGGATGCGCTGGATACCCCGCTTGTAATTGCCGCGCGTTCCCGCTGGCAGACCGGCATTGAGCCCGCCGCCGCCGGGTTTCATCGCGTTGATATCCCCGCCGGAGGAGAAGGCCTTGCCCGCGCCGGTCAGGATCGCGACGCGGACCTTGGGGTTTGCCTCCATGGCCGCCAGCGTGTCGCACAGACCATCAACCACCTCGTCTCCCGAGATTGGATTGCGCATTTCCGGGCGATTGAGCGTGATCGTGGCAATGCCGGCATCGTCAAGGTCAAACAGGACGGCGGGTTCCATCGGGGTCTCCTTCAAGTCTTTGTCAAAGCCTTGCGGGCATCGCGTCGGTTTGTCCACCACACGATTGTGAGTGCGGCTGCAAGGGCGAGGGGGATAGCCTGCGCCTTGCCGCCACCCAGCTCTCGAACAGCTTCCAGGATCGGCAAATGAACCGCGAAGAGCGGGAATGAGATCGCTGCCGAAAGCCAGCCAAGCCGGTTCTGGCGGGTCATTGCCGCCGCCGCAGAGATAACCAGCGGGCAAAGGACAACGACAAATGCGATGTCGAAGTGCCAGCTGAACCAACCGGCGTACCAGCTGCCGACAATCGCCAATGGCATGGCAGTCAGGACAAGTGGCCCAGGTAGTGGGAGTAAGACTTGCCCTTGTCGCCAGCGCCAGAGCGTGATCCCAAGGCAATAGGCAAAGAACACCCGCGGGATTGCGGCCCAGACATGCGCTGGTCGTGCCCCTACATCAAGCGAACCCCACGCAATTGCCACCCAGACTGTCAGACCGCCAAGCACAACCGTCAGCAGTGCCATCATCGTGTCAGACAGGCGGCGCAGCGCAAACACGTGCGAAGCGTTGGCAAACAGTTCGGCAAAGATGGTCCATGCCGGAATGTTGAGCGCGAAGAGCAAGTTGGCGACTGGCCAGGGCAAAAGCGCGAAGTTGGCAACCAATGCGGGCAGGAATGGCCACCATTCGCCGCCAGAACGAACCCACAGATAGGGGGTGCCGATCAGCGACCCCAGTGCCACCATACCCCAGAAGCGCTTGTAGCGAGCAATCATGAAGCTTTCAGGGGCGAGGCCGGCATCGAGGCGTGGCTCGGTGATCCGGGCCATCAGGAACCCCGACAGCATCAGGAAGAAGTCTACCCCCAGGTAGCCTTTGGCAAACGGAGCCAGGCCATGGAAAACGGCATTGGCATGCAGGCCCATCACCAGCAGCGCGGCAATCCCCCGCAAGGCATCCAGCCCGGCCAGCCGTGGGGCAGTACTCACGCCCAGATCCGCTCAATGAACCAGAAGCTGGCAAGCGCACCGATCAGATAAGTGCTGACGATAACGACCGGCCGCCGCGCCTTGGGCGCAAACTGGGCCAGCGCGGCAAGGCTGGCTATGGTTGCGGCGATAATCAGCAACTGCCCGGCCTCAACCCCCAGGTTAAAGGTCAGCAGCGCCACTGGCACATCGGTTTCCGGCAGGCCGATCTCGCGCAGCGCTCCGGCAAAGCCGAACCCGTGGAGCAAGCCGAACAGGAAGGCGATCACCCAAGGCAGTCGCTCTGACAAGCGGGGTTCACCCGGCCTGGCTTTGACGATCTCTACCGCCAGGAACACGATTGACAGCGCGATGCTGGCCTCGACCGGGGCTTGCGGCAAACCGAACAGGCCCAGCGTGGTGCCTGCCAGTGTGATTGAATGCGCCAAGGTAAAGGCTGTCGCCGCGGCAATCACCGCACGGGCACGTTGCAGCAGCAGGACCAGGGCAATGACGAACAACAGGTGATCGTAGCCGCCAAGAATATGCTCTACCCCGATGACAAAATAGGTTCGCGCAACCTGCCAGCCATCTGGCACTGTGCTGACGGCGTAACTGCTGTTTCCGGGCACCAGGCGCTCTGTCTGGACGGGGCGGCCAAGCGGCGCAACGCGGAGCAGGGCATCGGTCGAACCGGGCTCCATGCCTTCCAACCCGACGATCGCCCCCTCCAGTGGCTTGTTGCAGGTGACCGTGCCGGTTGCCACCACGGCCGGGCCAGACAGGCGCGGCGTATCAAGCTTGAGCGTGCAAAAATCGGGCAGCAGTGGCTGGGCCCGCGTTGCCAGCCCGCCCAGGATCGGTGCCTTCCAGACCAGCTTCCATTCGGTCGGGGTCTGCTGGGTCAGTTCCAGATAGCCTGGACGCAGTTCATCGGCCTGGGCCGGTGGAATCAAGGCCAGCAGGAACAGCGCGAAGGCCAAGCGCAGTATGGCTGTCACCGCGGGCGCTCGATTACAACGTCATATCCCTTGAGCATAGCGTCAAGGTTGTCTTCTTCGGCCTTCTGCACTGCAGCGCTGCGCCAGTCGTTCTCCAATCGCTGACGGATGTCGGCGAGGCTGGGCTTGGGTGGCTGTTCCCGCCGAACAACCCTGACCACATGCAACCCAAAGCCGGAAGCCAGCGGGCCGACCCAGCGGCCGAGCGGTTCGCGTTCCAGCGCCGCCGCAAAGTCGTCGCCGAACTGAGTCGCAATATCGATCAGGGGGCTTGCTTCCAGCTGGCCGGGCAGTGGGATTGGCGCAGTTGACAGATTCGGGCTGGCGCCGGGCTTTAATGCGGCGATTTGCGCGGCCACCGTTGCCCGCAGCGCGGGGGTGTCGGGCCCGAGATAGCGCTGTTCAAAGGTGTAACGCGGTGGCTCGGCATAACGCGCCGGATTCTTGTCAAGCAAAGCCTGGAGATCGGCATCGCTCGGCTGTTTCGCTTCGGCTTCCGCTCCTGCGATTGCGAGCATCTTGTTGCGAAGGCGCTTTTTGACAACGTCGTCGTCGCGGTCCAGCCCGAGCCTGAGCGCTTCGCGGTAATAGACCTCACCACGCACATAGTCGCGGATCAGGCCATCCAGTTCTTCATCCGTCGGCGGGCGGCGGAAGGATTGGACATAACCGTTGACCAGGGCCGAAACGACCGCCTCGTTGACAACAATGCGGCGCTCGCCGGCGTCAGGCGCGCGACCGGACAGGACGACAAAGACCAGCGCCCCTGCCGCAAGAAAGTGCACCAGGGGTTCGCGCAGCATGGCGGCTGCGCGATTGCGCCAGGCGATCATGCAGGCTCCTTATGACTTGGTCGGATTGTACCAGATGGCCGAGGTATAAGCACGCTCCTGCTGCTTTACCTGTACATCCGGCGTCAACTTCAGCTTGAAGCGCACCGCATCGTAGGCTGTCCAGCGGGGTGTGGGAATTTCGATCACACGGACATAATAGAATGCCCGCACCGCAGGATCGAACTCCGGATCGGTCCACACTGTCGCCAGGGTCGGAGCGCCAATCGTGTTCTTGTAAGTCGCCGTGGACAGATCGATCGTATCACCCACCGCCGGAAGCTTGCCGCCTGCCAGCTTGCGCTTGGCCGGATCGCTCCAGACCACGTTGAAGACCTTTTCGTGGCTCTTGCCAGCCTTGTCGACCCAGCCCTTGACCACCTGTACCCGGTCAAGGTTCGCGCCGATCGGATCCTTCAGCGCCGAAACGATGAAGCTTGGCGCGCCCTTCTTGCCGCCAGACAGCTCGCCGCCCATCGGCACGCCGCGCTTGTAGCCGGCCTGGACCCAGTTGCCCTTGAGGTCATCGGCCTTGAAGTCCCAGCCGCCGAAGAACCGCACGGTCATGCGTGGACCGGTGCTGGCATAGACTTCGCGACGTTCCAGCGCGTCGAAAATGGCGGCGCGGGTGTTGGCCTTGGCCCAAACCGCGGCATAGCCGCTGGCCAGGTAATGCCAGCCGAACCGGCCTTTGCGCGTGCCAAGGTTCTGTTCCTGCATGACCCGTTTGGGGTTCGGTTCATTCCCGGTATGCTTGCCGAAGAACTGGTTATCGTCTGCCGTCGAGAGCCCGGTATGGGTATCGGTCGAGCCAATCACCCCGAACTTGTACGGGTTCACGCCCATCTGGGCTTCGAGCAGCAGGCCTCGCTTCAGTGCCTCGCGGACATATTCGCCCGCATACATGTTCTTCGTCTTGTCCTGGTTGCCCAGCAGGTTGTTCATTTCCCATCCGGCCACGCCAAAGCCGGCAAATTCATCGTTCGGAGACAGGAACGGGTGCGCCTCGCTGTCACCCTTGATTTGGGTGATCTCAACCACCGGCTCAAGCTTGGCGCGGCGCTTGGCATAGGCTGCTGTCATCGGTCCGCCGCCGGGCTGGGTCAGCTCGAACATCAGCCCGTTGGACAGGTTCGAGTTGTGCGGGATCGCCAGCACCCGGCCGCCGGTCGCCTTTTCGTAGGCTTCCATGTAGTTCCAGATTTCGTCCGGTGTTGCCTTGTAAGTCGGGTCGATCGGCGCAACCGTTCCCACCTTGTCGGGGCCATCGCGGAAGATCACGTTGCGGTGCAGGTTATTGCCGCCCTGCATCAGCGTATACTCGAAGCCGTGGAATGCGGTGAACTTGCCCGGCTCGTTATAGTCTTCAACCGTCTTCATGTTCGACTTCCAGACCGACTTGGTCCGTTCGACAGCGTCAGACTGGTTGAGCATGGCTTCGGGCAGGTCGTTGCGCCCGCGGGCGTCCAGCAGTTCGGCCATGGCACGCTGCGAACCTTCGGGCCCTTCGTGCATCATGTCGTACCAGCGCCGCATCCGGGCATCGGTGATCAGCATGCGCGGTGCGTCGTAAAGCGCCTTGGTTGCGCCGAGGCCTTCAGCATGATCGGTGATGACCATGAAGTCTAGCGGGCGGGGCAGCTTGGCCTTTACGCCGGTGGTTGAAGTGACTTCTTCACCGCGGGCGAAACGCAGCGCGTCTTCCGGGGTAAGGCGAACGCCAAAGCCAAAAGCGTCGACCGAATTGGCGGTGTGGACGTGGGTGTCCCCCCACAGGACTTTTTCCGGATATTCGGTCTCTTTGACCTCAGCCGCGCCCTTGCCAATGACTTGCTTGACCTGGTCGCAACCCGTGATCAGCCCACTCGTGCCCAGCAGCAGCGCTGCCAGCATAATCTTCCGCCGCATTATCCCCTCCGCATGCAATTTCGGTTTTGCTTTGAAATGCACCATGCCATTTCAACGCGTCGCGTCAATCCCGGGTTACCGAGAGGATGACGCTTACCGGTCTGCTGCGTCCTCATCGCGGCCCGATTCCATGCCAAGGGCGTGCAACAGGGGGCCGAGATTGGCGGCGTGTTTTCGCCATCGCCCGGCGGATGTGTTGTAAATCGGCTGACGGACCTGGTTGACGCTGGCAGTGCGGACGGGCCGGGCGGTTTCATGGAATGCCAGGCAGGCCGGATCCCATTCGAGCTCCAAGAAGTCGAGCATGCGGCGTGCCTGGCCTTCGGTATCGGCAACCATGTCTTCGTAATCGACTTCAAGGAAATGCGTGGCCGGCAGGACGCCGCGCCAATGGTCCATCAGCTGGCCATAGTCGCGATAGAACTGGCCAAGTTCGGCTTGGTCGTAGGCGAATGCCTGCTCACCGCCGAACAGCTTGGAATAGCAGGAGAGGCAGGTGTCGACCGGATCGCGGCGCGCGTGGATGATCCGCGCCCCTGGCAGGATCAGATGGATCAGGCCGGCATGAATGAAGTTAGCCGGCATCTTGTCAACCACATGGCGCTTGCCGCCAGCCAGGGCGCCAATCCGGCGAAGGTAATCCTCGCCCATAGACTTCAGCCTGGCGGTATCCAGCGCTGCAGCCAGATTGGGAGACCCGCCCGCCGCATCGACAATGCTACCAAGGAACTTCACTTCGCCCGCGCCGTGAATTTCGGCGTGCGACGCGAGGATCTGTTCGATCAGGGTTGTGCCAGAGCGCGGCATGCCGAGCACGAAGATCGGCGCGGAGGATGTCGCGCCAAGCCCGCCAAGGCGTTCAAGCAAGGGGGCGTCATAGGCTGCTGCCACCGCTCGCAGCCAGTGGGTCGTGGCATTGGCATCATAATGCAGGGTGGCGCGCTTCATGGCGTTGCCCTGGTCAAGGTGGCGGAATGCCAAGGCGGAATCTCCGCAGTCGAGGTATGCCTTGCCGAGCGCGAAGTGCAGGCTGATCCGGTCCGCTTGGGATTGCACCCCATCGGCGCTGAGCAGTCGCTCCATTTTTGCGATGGCGGGATCGCCCGCCGTGAATTTCATGATATCGGCCATGCCATGCCATGCGGCCGCAGCGCGGGGATATTCGATCAAAACCGCGTTTAGCTGATCCAGGGCCGCACCGCTCTGGCCGTTTTCCTGAAAGGCCATGGCGCGGGTTACCAGCACCCGTTCCCGGGTCGCGCTGGGCAGTGCCAAGGCCCGGTCAAAGGCGCCAACTGCCGCGTCAAATCGCCCCTGCGCCAGGAGTATTGCGCCAAGGGTGCTCAGGACCTCGGCATTATCGGGCCGAAGCAGGGCGGCGCGTTCGGCTTGTGCGATCGCTTCGTCAAGGCGGTCCAGGTCCTTTAATGCCGAGGCCCGCGCCGCCAGACCCAGTGCATGGTCTGGTGCGATCCGCAGCAGCCGGTCCAACCAGCCGAGCGCTGCTGCCGGGCGGAACCGTGCGGTTTCGACCGCGGCAAGGTTGATATAGGCGTCCAGCAGGGCCGGATTGATCCGGATCGCCTGCTGGCCGCTTTCGATTGCCCGATCATACTGGCCTTGCTCCCGCAGCAGATTGGCAATGTTCGAATGGGGTTCCGCGTAGTTTGGATTGATAGCCAGCGCGCGCCGCCAAGACCGCTCCGCTCCATGAAGATCGTCCAACCGCTTGAGCGTGTTGCCCAGGTTGTTGTGAGCGCTGGCATTGCCGGGTTCCAGCGCTATGACCTTTGTCAGGCAGTCGCGGCTTTCATCAAGCGCCCCGCTTTCCTGAAGGATGATCCCCAGATTGTTCCATGCCCCGGGGAGTTGCGGGTCCAGTGCCACGGCGCGCCGACCATGCCGCTCGGCTTCGTTGAGCTGACCGTGCTGGCGCAGCATTTCCGCCAGGTTGCTGTGATAGGCCGCCGGGGCCGTGGGCGCAGCGCAGGCCTGGCGCAGGTCAGCAATGGCGGCAGCGGCATTGCCAGCACTGTACGCGATCAGCCCCAGCATGTGGAGCGCGTGCGGCTCCCCTGGTGAGGCAGCGAGAATCCGGTGACAGGTCTGCGCGGCAGCCTCCTGCCGGCCGGCGGCAAGGTGTGCCTGCGCTTGGCGCAGTGCCTCGGCAATCTGGTGCGCGAGCGTGGCAAATTGCTGAGGTGGCCGGGCCAGATCTGAAACTTGCTGTGTCACAGCGCCGCTGGATAACCTGAATTACGTACTAAAATCAAAAGCTAAACCGCATTCCAAGTGATGCATTGGTCTGCGTCTGGTCAGAAAGGGCCTCGCGGCGGATGGAGCCTCCCAGAGTTGCTTTTACCGCAGGCGCGATTTGGAAGCCCAGTTCGGCCGTGCCGCCTGCGCGGAAACGGCGGGCGTTTGCGCCATTGGCGATCGAGAATGACCGCAGATCCGGGATGGCCGATGCGCCGTCATAACCGTCGGCGCTTGCGACCAAGTCATATTCGATGCCGCCGCCAAAGCGATAGCTCGCGAAGCGGTTGATCGATCCGCTGATCTGCAAGCCCGCGCGGGTGGTGGTCAGGCGTTGGCCGTAAGCGGCATAAATAATCGGAAAATCGACGTCACCGGTCGGTTGCTCGCTGTAACCCTGGCGGCTGCTATCGCTGTAACGCAGGCCAAGGTAGGGAGTGATTTGGATCTGTTTGCTGATCGCGAAGCCGTATGCTGCTTCGCCGCCAACGGCCCAGGAAACGAGTTTCGAGCTGCCATAACCGCCCTCCGTCGTTTCCAGCGCGTCGGAACGGGTGATAGTCACGCCCTCGCTGCTATAGGCAGCCGAGATGCGCAGTTGCAGGCCCAGACCGTCGTCACGCGGAGCCAGGCCAACAAACCCGCCAAACATCGGCAGGCTGTCGCGCTGACGCAGCCGCGCCGTCTCGCTGATCCGGTTGAAGGCATAGTCCGCAAACGCGCCAAGTCGCAGGCCCGGCGCAACCCGGTAAGCGGCCGTCACAACGCCCGCTACTTCGTGTGCCGTGGCAGAGTTGGTGTAGCGCGCGTTCACGGAGAGGCAGAGCGGGCCAACATCGAAATTGCCGCAGTCGTTGCCCAGCGCGGTGGCGGTTATTGCCGCGCGGTTTCGCAAGACCTCCAGAATTTCGTCGCGGCCATGACCCAGTTCGGTCAGGGTCGAGACGGTATCCGGGTACAGCCAGGCAAGGAAATCCCAGGTGCCATTGACGCCATTTTTCAGCTTCCACCGGGTATCGCCGATCTTGCCCTTGATTGGTCCGCCGATCGAGCTCACCCCGGTGATGAGGTTGCTGTAAAGCCCGGGCGCAAGGGCTGAATCCCCCGCAAATGCCAGTGAAGCAAGCTTGCTGTCGTTGCCGCTATAGGCCAGCTGGCCATAGCTGACGGGCGAATTGACCTTGACCACGTATTCGCGGGGCAGGGCACCCGAAAGGGTGAGCGGTCCGTTGGCTCCGCCCTGGCTGTTGACCAGGGTGCCGATAGTGCCGCCGTTATTGATGCTGGCGGTCCCGCCAGTGATTACGCCATTGTTGACCAGCGTTGAAATGGTTCCGCCGCTGTTGTTGATGCCAATGGCAGAGCCGCGGATCGTACCGTCATTCGTTACCGTGGAGATGGTCGCGCCGGCCAGGTTGTTCAGCCCTGTCGTCGCCGACGTGCCGCCAATCGTGCCGCTGTTGGCAAGGCTGGTAAGCGTGCCGGCATTACCGATGGCTGCCATTGCGCCGAAGATACTGCCCGAATTGGTCAGCGTGCCGAGCGTGCCGCTGTTGTCGATCCCGGCTGCCTGGGCAGTGATCGTGCCGCTGATCGCCAGGGTGGTAATGGTTCCGCTATTGAACAGGGCAGTGCCAAGTGCGTTGAGCGAGCCGGTGTTGGCAAAGGTCGTAACCCGGCCGCTGTTGGCCAGGCCGTCAGTCCCGGCGTTGATCGTCCCGCCGTTGCTGGCGTCGCCAAGCGTGCCACTGTTGCTGAAGGCAAGGCCGGCGGAGCTGATCGTGCCATCATTGCGGAAGGAGGCCAGGAGCCCGTCGTTGGTGATTGCGGTGCCGGCAGCGGTGATTGTGCCGGTACGGCTGTTGGTCAGCGTTCCCAGTCTTGCGCTGCTTGCATTCCAGATGCCCTTGGCGTCGACGGCGCCGCCGATCGCTCCGTCGTTAAGCAGGCTTGTGATCGTCCCGGCACTGAAAAGAGCGGTTTCCCCACCCGTAACTTGCGCGCCGGCGTGGTTGGCGAACGATCCGATCTGCGCACTGGCGGCGTTGGCAATACCCTGGCCCGTCAGCCCGGCTATCGTCCCAGCGTTGGCCAAGGCATCGATCGTCCCGCTATTGGCAAGGCCAATGACGCCACCGGCGATCGTGCCGCTGTTGCCGATGGTTGAGATCGAGCCCGCGTTGCTAAGTGCGGTGACATCCGCCCGGATGATCCCGCTATTGTTCAATGCGCCGATCACGCCCTGGTTCAAGATGCTGGTCTCAGCGGCGCTGATCGTTCCTGCCGCAGCATTTGCAAGCGCGGTGATCCGGGCATCGCGACTATTGGCGATGGCGATGGCGCTGGATGATCCGCCTATTGTCCCGGCATTGGCCATGCCGGCAAGAGTGCCGAGATTGTTGATTGCGAAGTCACGGCCACTGATCGCGCCGTAGTTGGTGAAAGTGGTGATCGCCCCGTCATTGTAGAGCCCGCTGGCCGCGCCGGACATGGCGGCATTGGCGGCATTATCCAGGGTGCCGATCGAGCCGGAATTGGTGATGCCTGTGCCGTCGCTGCTGATGGTGCCGCTGTTGGATACGGTGTCGATCGTGCCATCATTGCTGATGGCCGAGGTGGCGCCGCTGATTGTTGAGGCAAGCCCGTTGTCGATGAAGTCGAGCATGCCGCCGGCCTTGTTCCAGATTGCAGTGGGCTGGGACGAGCTGCCAATCGTGCCCAGATTGCTGAGGCCGTTGATGGATCCGTCGTTTACGATCGCGCCAATGGCCCCGGCGTTGACGACCCCCGCATCGGCCCCGGATAGGGTCCCACTGTTGCTGAGCGTGCCGATTGATCCATCATTATCGATAGCGGCGGTAACGCCAGCAATCTCGGCGCCAGCGGCGTTGGTAAGCGCGGCGATGGTTCCCTGGTTTTGGATCCCGCTGGAGCCTGCGGCAGCGGCAATTGTTCCGCTGTTTATCAGGGATGTTATCGCACCGTTGTTTGCCAACCCGGTCTGGTCGCCAGAGATCGCTCCGCTGTTATTCAGCGCGCCGATGGCTGCCTCATTCAAAATGCCGGCCTGCCCCGATGCGGCGCTTATCGACCCGCTGTTGGTCAGATTGTCGATGGTGCCATAATTGAGCACGCCGTTCGTTCCGCCGGAGATTGTGCCGGCATTGTCCAGACTGGCGATCGTTCCTTCGTTCCACAGCCCGTCAAGCGCGCCATCGATCACGCCGCTGGTCCGATTTTCCAGCGCGTCAATCGCGCCTGCGTTATAAAGCCCAACCCAGTCGATCGCACCGCTGATCGTGCCGTTGTTGATCAACGAGGTGATCGTGAAGTAATTGGCCAGGCCCGTGTAGTCGCCACTGATCGTGCCGTTGTTGGTCAGGTTATCAACTGCGCCACCGCTGATGAACCCGGCAAAGCTGCCGGTAATATCGCCATCGTTGTTCAGGGTAATGATCGGGGCTTCGTTCCAGATCCCGGCATAGCCTCCGTTGATCACGCCGCCGGCTTCGTTCTGGAGCAAGGTGATCGTGCCAAAGTTGCCGATGCCGTTTCCGCTTCCGGTAGCCGTGATCGTCCCGCTGTTGGTCAACCTATCGATTGGCCCGTTGTTGAGTACTGCGGTGACATCGCCAGCGATGGTCCCACTGTTGGTCAGGTTGCCAATCGCTCCGGTGCTGTGGATCGCGTTGACGCCTCCGGAAATGGTTCCTGTGTTAGCCAGATCACCGATTGTGCCGGCCGTGTTGAAGATGCCTTTCTGGCCCCCATCGATAATGCCATCGTTCGTCAGGGTGCCAATCTCTCCGGCATTCCGGATGCCATCCGATGCGCCCGAGATTTCCCCGCCAACCAAATTGGTCAAGGCATTGATCGTGGCGCCGCTGGTGTTTGTCAGGCCAAACTGGCCGCCAGAAATCACTCCGCCGTTGGCAAGCGCATCGATCAAGCTGCGATTGTAGACCCCGTCGTCAGTACTGGTGATCATTCCGTTGTTGGTCAGGGTGTCGATCGTGCCGGTGTTGAACACACCCGCAGTGTCGCCAATGACCTGTCCGCCTGCGCCGATGTCGAGCACCGTTATCGTGCCATTGTTGCGGATGCCGGCGAAACTATCGCTGGTAATGAGCCCGCTGTTGCTCAGCGTGCCAACAGAACCATCATTGTATATGCCGCCCGTGGCTCCAGAGATTACCCCGGATGCGGAGTTGGTAAGCGTGCCAATTGAACCGGTGCCAAGGTTCCAGATGCCATCCCACGAGTCCGTTCCCGAAATTGTACCGTTGTTGGTCAGCGATCCAATTGCGCCGGCATTGTGCAGTCCTGATACTTGCGACGTAATCGTGCCGTCATTGGTAATCGCGCCGATTGTCCCTTCGTTATAGATGCCGCCCGTGACGCCCGAGATGGTTCCGCCAGCCGCATTGGTCAGCGTTCCGATGGACCCGCCGGCCTGGTTCCAGATGCCGTCATATTGCGAGGTTGCAGCGATCGTGCCGCTGTTGGTCAGTGTGTTAATCGCGCCGCTGTTGAGCAGACCAGTGGCGGCACCGGTAATCGTTCCGCTGTTATCGAGTGTGCCGATCGTGCCGGACGTATCGATTCCGAAAAAGCCTCCGTTTACCACACCACTGTTATCGATATCGGTCGTCGGATCAGAAGCTGTCAGCTTGATGCCTTGGTCCCCAGACTGGATCGTTCCGGTATTGGTATAGGTGCCCCCGGCCGGCGTGACTGGACCGGTGCAGGTCGTGGCGTTGGCCGTGGTGTCACAGGCTGCGGCTGCAGCCGGGCTGGAGCCGAGCAGGGCCAGGGCAATGGCCGAAGTGCTGCCCGCCAACATGGCGATGCGCTTGCGTTTGGCATTTGCAACAGACTTCATGATCACTGCCCTGGCTGGTTCGATCCGAAGCGAAGCCAGCCAGGCAATTGCACCACGCAACTCGCCGCAGCCGTTCGCATCGCATGCGCAAAACTACGCCGAACCGATTAAGGTAGCCCAAATGTCTGTCTTATAACAATTTAACTAAGTAGGTGAACGTAGGGCGGGATCGGGATTCGCCAAGCCACTCAGCCCGGCAGCGCAGAGCGGAACGCAGTTGTGCGCGCGCGAAACCAAGGGGTCGCGCACCGTAAAAGTCGTTTGCGATGAGGGAAGGTGGTGGACGCACTAGGGCTCGAACCTAGGACCCGCTGATTAAGAGTCAGCTGCTCTACCAACTGAGCTATGCGTCCACACGGGCGGTACTCCGCGAGGTCCCGAATCGTCGGGAGCGCCCCCTATA
>JACCDH010577670.1_pt1 | contig 14377 bp, 16 predicted proteins | sample 7442481 | NCBI WGS metagenome assembly JACCDH01 (sample SAMN15323433, study PRJNA562643) | freshwater metagenome | isolation source: river surface water | place: USA:Blue River Watershed | collected 2017-08-15
ACTTCAGATCACGAAAAGCGCCAAGAGATGATTGAAATGACTGGTCAGATGGGTGTTCCAGTTATTCAAATCGGTGATGATGTTGTCATCGGATTTGATGAAGATAAAATCAAGGAGTTGTTGAAAATATAAGCTGAAGACAAAAAGCAAAAAAGCACCCTTAGGGTGCTTTTTTGCTTTTGAGTAGCGTTTTTATTCCGCAATATCAACTGCTTGCTCAAGAAGGAGAGTGTCAAACGCTTCTTCTGCTTCCGCTTCAATCGCATCAAGAGTCTCCATGTCTGTAGCCATTTCGCCTGACAGTGAAATAACTTTTGATTCAATTTGGTCAAGAATTGATAGGGTGTCAGCAGTGGTCGCTTCTACTGATTGTAGGATATCTTTTGCTGCAGCAAGCATGTTAGCTAATTCAGCATCCATCTCACTCGCTGTCATTGTTTGTGGTTGGTAATCCATACGCTATTTTGTATCGATCTTAGCACCCTTGAACTTTTCTGCCATCTCTGTCTTATCCTTGAAATCAACTTTTTTCATGCGGTAGTACCCATCTAGTACTTTCACAAAATGTTCATAATCTAATTCCTTACCTTCATTCCAACGGGCTCCTTTTAGAAAAGCAGCCTTATCTATTGTGAGTGATATCTTTCGTTTCTCGTCGCTTACGGTATCTTTCAAGTGGTCGTTCCATTTGTCTAGGAATGTTCCAATGCTTAGCCTTGAGCTTTCTGCGAGATGTTCTTCTTCGGCAAAGCCACTTTCAAGCTCGCTCTCTTCAAGCTCTCTATCAGCCGCCTTTTCAGGTGCCTTAGAAACATATAGCCCACGTTCTTTTACAGCGCTAAATTCACGTTGTTTACCTTTATATACGTTTGCTTTTGCGTCAGTTTCACTAATACGTGTTTCAATGTCTTTCTTTTTTGCTTTTACCGTAGCTTCTGCCCATGCAATCCTCATTTTGCTTGCATTAATAACGCTATCAAACTGATTAAGGGCAGGGTGGTTGCCATTCTTATCAAGTTGGCCTGCTCCGCGTAGGGCGTTATAGACTTTTGTTCTTTTCTCATCGAGTTTTGCGATTTCAATCATTTTATCCGCATGGTCCGCTTCCATAATGGCAGTCTGGAATTCTAGAGCATCTTGAAGGCCACGGAGGTTTTCTAGCTTTGTTTCGAGTGGCTTCATTCGTTCGCCATATTTATCTACCATTCTGTCAGTGATTTCATTTCTTTTCTCAACGAACGAGTCCATTGATTCTTGTTTGCGGCTGACTTTACTTTCAGCTACAAGTTTTTTCTCACTAAGCTCACTTTTCCGAGACGCAATCTTACGAAGACTTTTTTCGATTTTTGCTGTTCCAGAAAAACCTTGAGATCGTATTATCTCAAGAGATTCATTAAGTGCTGCTTCGGATTCATCTAATGTCGCTGTTTCTGCGGTAATCTCGCGAACTTTGTCATTTAGTTCAATGATGCGATCTTGTTTACGATCAATCCATACTTGGTTCCAAGCAATTTCGGCTTTCGCTACCACACGATTGACCCCAGGTATTCTATAGATACCTTCATACATGCTAGAGGCAACTCTCTTAGCATTTTCAGGCATGTTCTGTATGAATTCACGACCTTTAGAACTTAAGATACTTCCAAGGTTGTTTATTCTTTCTGGTCTCGAAGCAGCTTCCGCACTTGTGGCGCCCATGTCTATATTGCCAAGCTTTTCACTTCCAGCTAAGGCTTCTTCTTGTCTTAGAGGATTTTCTATACTTTGAGATGACGACCCTTCAGGTGTTTGAGGTTCTTGGTCTGGGTTAATGCCAGCATCTTGTGACTCAGTATTTATCGGTTCAGATTCGTTTGTTCCAGCTTCATTATCTAAAACCACAGGTGGGTCTGGTTTCTCCAGTTTAGTTGTTAGAATTGCTTCGCCGCGTTGTTCTCGTATGTCTTTAACGTTTGGACTACCGTATCCAGTCCAAGAGCCCTCGTCTTTAGACGCCTCAAATGAAACTGCCTCAGATCGTTCTATTGTAGTATTGCCATGATCAAGTGGGTCTGTAATCTCAATATCTTTGCCTATAGGTCCGAATACAGATTCATGAATAGGATACTTACTCTCTGGCACTACTTCGTTTATCACACCTTCAGCAGGTGTTTCAGATGTAGAATCAGCTTGACCCTTAGGCCAAAGTTCGTCATCTATAGGTGACTCGATTTTATAAAATTTTTCTGCTCCAGAGCCTCTCATAGTGAAATATTATGTTTATATTTTAACATGTCGTCTTACATAGCAAGTAACCAATTAGTATTCTGTGTACATAAACAAAACAACACTTCATATGAAGTGTTGTTTTGTTTACGCTTTTGTGCCCTCACCAGGAATCGAACATTACATGTTCAGTACCCCAATTGGGTAGTTTTGTTCGCTTCTCTTCAAAACTACCTCAATCGGGCTTCGATTCCTTTAAACCAAAACAATAAAACCAGACACAAGGTCTGGCTTAATTGTTTCGGTGCCCTCACCAGGAATCGAACCTAGATTTCCTCCTTAGGACGGAGTTGTTCTATCCATTGAACTACGAAGGCTTGGATTGCGCTAGGTTAGCATAAAATTTGAGATTTGACCCTTTGCGTCTGTTATACTTTTCAAATATGAATGACAACAACGAGCATCAGGACATACGCCAATTGTTGCTAGAAAATCAGAAACTACTTGCTGATAACAATCGTCTACTCAAGAAATTGCATCGCAGCTCAGTCATATCTTTTTGGCTCAAGATATTTTGGATAGTCGTCGTCATTGGTTTGCCGTTTGTTTTGTACTACTACGTTATAGAACCTTATTTTGGAGCGCTCGGTTCATCATTCGATACATTCCGCCTAGGCCTCCAAGAAATACCAGGCTGGAAGCAGTTTTATGAAGCAGTACAAGGTCGCACCACTGGAAGTGGAGAATAGATTGAAAATATCTACAAAACCAGTACAATAGCCCCCACATGCTTGGGTAGCTCAGTTGGTAGAGCATTTCCCTGAAGAGGAAGGGGTCGCCGGTTCGAGCCCGGCCCCAAGCACAAAGACGTAAAACAAAAAGCCTTTCTGTCTAGAAAGGCTTTTTGTTTTAGAGAGTAAACTACTTTGCTCTCGTGCGTCTTTGTGAAGCGGAGCCATAATTTTCTCACAATCAAAGTGAGAAATAGGCGAGCTGTGACAGCAGGTAGTCGGTGCTCGTAACCTGCGCCATAATGAAGTGACCGTCAGGACGAGCTCCACTGTTAACCTTGCCAAAATCTAAAACTCATGGCATTCTTCGCGCAGATAGAAACTGGACACAGAGGTCTAAAATGCAGTACGATATCAACCAAATCAATAAAGCAATCGTAGAAACGCTGGCTGAACTTTTGTACGGTCAGTCACAAACGTCTGCCAAGTCTGCTGAAGGGGCTATTGCTATCTTTTTTATGCAAACTGCCGACTGGACAGCAGAAAAAGCTGCTAAAGAGCAACTTCCTGAAGGTTTTGTATATCCATGGCGTGCTGATATGGATTCTATAGGAGAAATGTGTAACAGCATTGCTGCAACTATTAGAAATTATAGTTCGTGTCGTGGTGGCCATCGTAGATTGATTCAAAAGATTGTTGAATTGTCTGAAGAATTGATGGCGAAGTTTCGCCAAGAACGCGATGCTGGTACATATCGTCATAACGCCGGTTACATACGAGAACTCGATGGGTCGAATGATTGGGGTAAGTGGATGCTGGCTCTCCGAGCCGAGTTCATCAAAGAACCAACTTCAACCTGAAGCAAAATCAAAAGCCAGTGTGCGTAGCACACTGGCTTTCTCTTATTTGTGGACGACGTTGCTCTTTACCTTGAGCTGCGTGCTGCGGTGCTTATCGAGCTTTGGTAGGCGAATCTCAAGCATACCGTGTTTCTCCTGCGCTTCAGCCTCATCGATAGCTATTTCTTCTGGGAGTACGAGGGTGCGAGAAAAACTTCCCCAGAACAATTCACGATGGAAGTAACCATCATCATGAACTTCTTGGATCTCTTCGCGGACACCACGAAGAGTGACCATGTCGCGGGTAATAGAAATATCGAGTTCTCCTGGGCTGACTCCGGCTACAAGCGCGCGGATTACGATCGCATCGTCAGTCTGGTACATGTCAACAGGGAGTTCGCCGTCTTGTTGCGAACCTCTAGAATTATCTTCTTCCCAGGATTCTTCTTGGTCGGTATCTTCTTCGTGATCTGTTTCAGCATCGTCACCAAAATGATGGTCCTCGTCGAGGATTCGGTCGTAATCTTGTTTTTGTGTACCGCCACCAGTGAGTCGGTCTAGGAATGAAGGTTTTTTCATGATTTTTGATGTCTAATGGATTGGTTATGAACTCGCTCTAGCATTTTTATTTTTTCAAACAGAAGAAACAGAATGATGACACCCATCCAGACGAACAAGAAGACTCCGAGTATCGTCTCTTCACTTGCATCCATTATAGATAAGTTAAATAGGGCATGCAACACGATTGCGATGAACAACCCACCAGTTCCAGCGACCATCTGGAAGGTTTTTGATTTGTAGTAGGAAAGAGCAAGGACAACACCGACCGTTCCGGACGCGAGTACATGAAGGAGTGTGGCTCCAAGGAAGCGGAAACCACCGGTAAGAGCAGAATGTATGTAGTCACCTGCGACAAGTGGATTAAATATAAATAAGGCATTTTCAAGGGCTGCAAAACCAAGTGCAATGACCACCATATAAATCACCATATCAATTGGTTCATCAACCTCACGATTCCAAAGAATGACAATGAGCGCAACAGCGTATTTGAGTAGTTCTTCAATGGTGACCCAGATGTATATAATGTTGGCTTCTTTATATAAATCGAGAGCGAGCTTTTGAAGTGGTAAAGCTAAAGGTACAACCGCCATACCTGCAATGAAGGTGATAGCAATGAGGAAATAAGGTTCTGGTTTGCGTACATCTTCGCGCAACCAAAACCATACCCAAAACAGAGCAGGCACAAGACCAGCAAGGAACGCGATAGCAAAGTACGTGGGTTCCATTCCTAGGTATTGTATCAAAAGGGCGGCCGGCTTTCGCTGGCCGCCCCGCACAAACCGTGGACTCTCTCAGATTCGTTTATGCTGCTTGTTGAAACTCTTCTGATTGTTCAGGGAAAAGAGTTTGTCCGCTACTAGTAATTTCTACTACAAACAGTGAAGAATCTTCGCTCTTTTCAAATTGTATTTGCATATTATTTCCATCTTGGTCGATTCCTTCGTATGAGGTAAGGTCAGGACCCTTGAATGTACCTTGAACAGAAACGATTTCTCCATTTGGTAATGTAAAAATAATATTTTCACCAACTTGTTCAAAAGAAACTGGTTTTGGTAATGACTCGTTGTTACTTATTTTTTCCATAATTCTATTATTATCATTTATTAGGCCACTTCGCTATCATCAACATTTTGCTATCTTTCATCTTTTCTGGAAGTTCTTGCCAGATGACTTCAGTCACAAACGGCATGAAAGGGTGGAGGAGTTTGAGAGAAGTTACTAGATAATGATGGAGCATTCGTTGTCGAGATGCACGCACAGCGCCGCCAGCCGCAAGAAGTGGCTTTGATTCTTCAATCACTTGGCTTGCAAAATGATCCCATACAAAATGGTAGATTTTTTCTGCCGCAAGGTCGAAACGATCTTTCTCCATATGTTCATTGATTTCTGCCACCATCGGATGTAAGTATTGATTTTCAAAATCAATATCTTTTGGAGTATGTTCCACCGGAGGAACATAGTCGGTTACGTTATCAAGAACGAAGCGGGTAATGTTCCAAAGTTTGTTGGCAAACTTTTTGTAACCACCAATTTTCTGCTCATCAAATCTAATATCATTTCCAATTGCGGTTCCGGTCAAAAGTCCCATACGTAGAGCGTCTGCACCGTATTTTGTGATCATGTCGATAGGGTCGATGCCGTTATTTAGTGATTTACTAAATTTCCTTCCTTGTGCGTCGCGTACAAGTCCGTGAATCATTACTTTCTTGAATGGAACCTGACCAAGATGAAACCCACTCATAAGTATCATGCGAGATACCCATAGTGGAAGAATTTCATAGGCCGGAGACATGAAGTTGGTAGGATGAAAATCTTTCAGGTCGTCTGTAGATTCTGGCCATCCGAGCGTAGAAAAGGTCCACAAGGCTGATGAAAACCATGTATCTAAAACATCTCCGTCTTGTTCCCATCCTTCACCTGAAGGAGCAGAAATGTCACAATACACTTCGTCACCTCGATACCAGACCGGAATACGATGTCCAAACCATATTTGGCGTGAAATACACCAATCGCGGAGATTATCAATCCAATTGAAGTATGTTTTTTCGAATCGTTCTTGTGGCATGAGTACATCACCGCCAGCTACTGCTTGTCGCATCATTTCCTTCAAGGTGGTAGTGCTTCCAGACACAATTCCTGATATTTCTGAATGTTCTAGAATAAATTCTCGATCTACATCCACCCACCATTGTAGTTTTGGTAGTGGTTCAATAATGCCTCCGGTGCGTTCAGCGGTAGCAACATTTTGCGTCACAACTTCTTCTGCAATTAGCAGTCCTTCATCACGAAGCCACTCAACAACTGCTTCTCGTGCAGCTTCAACCTTAAGTCCTGCCAGTCTGCCTTCAACTGACATTTTGGCGTACTCATTAATTACTTGCGGACGAGCAGTAATGTTGTGACGATCTGCCATATCCCAGTCAATTTTGCTATGTGCTGGCGTTACACCAAGCGCGCCAGTTCCAAACTCAGGATCAACCTCTTTATCGGCTATAACAGTAACTGAAATTGGTATATCACAAAATGTAAGTGAGAAGGTTTGTCCGACATACTGTTTATATCGTTCATCATCTGGATGGACAGCAACCGCTGTGTCACCAACTTTTGTTTCAGGACGGGTAGTTGAGATTGTTATAGGAAAGTCCTTACTGTACTTAAACGTGTACAGTTTTGATTGTCGTTCCTCATGCACGATTTCATCGTCTGAGATTGTCGTCTGTCCCCTAGGGTCCCAATTTACAATACGGTTTCCTCGATAGATGAGTCCTTCGTCATACATGCGTTTAAACGCAGTGAAGACCGCTACGTTTCTTTTTTCGTCTAGAGTATAGGCGTATCTTGACCAATCGAGTGAAGCACCCATTTTTTTGACTTGGTTCAAAATAGTGTCTTCACTACTTTTGGCGAATTCATTTACTCGACGCACCAATTCTTCTCTGCCGATATCATGTCGTGTAAGACCCTCATCTTTTTGTAGATTTTTTTCAACGCGCGATTGTGTGGCAATTGCCGCTGAGTCAGTACCAGGAATCCATAACGTTCGCTTTCCAAGCATTCGGTTGTATCGGATAAACGCGTCTTGCAAAGAGTCTTCGTAAGCGTGTCCGAGGTGAAGTACGCCGGTTACATTTGGAGGCGGAAGTACAATTGTGAATGTTTCAGCATCAGAAGATGCGACTCCTTTCTCTACGCAAACATCAGGGTTAAAATACCCCGATTTTTCCCACATTTCGTATATGCCATCTTCGTGGCTTTTCGGGTCGTAAGGTTTCAAAAACATCTCAGGAATGGTTGGCTTTTGTTCGTTCATAGTTTTGTGATAGTAGCACGCCAGAGGCTCTATTAAAAGACAGAATCACTCTGTCGCTATAGAAAGATTTCCGGACGCAGCAATGGTTGTAGTGCTTATAGGAGTGAGTGCGCGGTCCTTTTTAGCATGGCCAGCGAGTGCAATCATGATGCTGTTGTCGGTCGAAAGAGAAGGTTGAGGGAAATATACTTGAACATCGTGATTGTCTGTTAGGAAAGCAGCATCAAATCTTTGCTTTAAGTAGGTATTAGCGCTTACACCGCCGCCAACAATGAGTGTTTTGGCAGCGTGCGTCTCGACTGCTTGAATAGACTTCTTAAGTAATACAGTTGCGACAGCGTCTTCAAAGTCACGCGCAATCGCACATATGTCAGTTTCAGAAAGTTCTTTACCCTGCACAGCGTAGCGCACTGCAGTCTTTAATCCTGAAAACGAAAAATCTAAGTCACCAGAATTAAGCATTGGTGTTGGAAAGGTTGCAAACGGAGGTAGTTTTTCTTTTCGTGCTTGCATCGCTTTCTTGGCAATTTCCGGTCCACCTGGATATGGAAGTCCGACTAAGCGAGCGACCTTGTCGTAGGCTTCACCAACAGCATCATCTCTTGTCTGTCCGATTTTTTCGTAATGGCCCCAATTCTTCATGAGAAGCAGTTCGGTGTGTCCACCAGAAATAAGGAGTGATATCGCAGGGAAAGAAATATCAGAAAGTTGGTTGTCACGGTCGATATCGTAAATACTTGAAAGCACATGACCTTCCATATGATTCACTGGCACAACCTTTACATTCCAAAGCACAGAGAGTGCCTTAGCAAAATTAATGCCGACCCATAGTGCGGGTTCGAGTCCGGGGCCGCTCGTGACTGCAATCAAGTCAACAGCGAAAGAACCGTGTTCTTTATGGAAGGTAAGTAGTTGGTCGGCCAAACCAACTTCTCGATTTAATAGTTCGCGTACAGTTCGTTCTGTTTCTGGAGAAATAGTCGGAGTAAAGTCAAAGGCTTCCATCCCTGACTCCTTAAGAGCTTTTTCGAGCATGCTCACAATCGTCGCGGCGTGTTCACGTTTTGCGATAGCAGGGAAGACACCACCGTACTCACGATGGATATCAATTTGCGACCAGAGTGCGTTGCCTTGAATTTCGTAGGTAGCATGAGGAAAATCTCCTTGTGCCTCAACAAGGCTAACAGCGGTTTCGTCGCAAGATGTTTCAATAGATAAAATCAGCATGTGGGAACTATACGAGGAGAGTAGGTGGTTGTAAAGGTGAGAGGTATTAAATTGGTGGTTGCGATGGATTTTTTATTGTGGTCACGAGTTACTAACCAGAATTTTCATGTAATGAAAATTCTGCTAAGTACTCTCGACCCCGACTCGACTATTTTCTCACTTTAGAAGGGTAGAAAATATGTCTCCGTCCGTCCCCACGACACGGAAGCAAAGCAGTTTGCTTCCTAAAATAAAATCACCTAGCTCAGGCTAGGTGATTTTATTTTGTCGTGGTGACCGATACAAGACTTGAACTTGTGGCCTCTACAATGTCAATGTAGCGCTCTACCAGCTGAGCTAATCGGTCGTATGCATTTTTTTACCGGCCACCTACAATGGAGATGATGCAAAGCATGGGTGCTTTACACGCTACCAGCTCGGCTAATCGGTCAAATGTATAGGAGGCAGGGAACAGTATAGCGAAATATTTGCATAATACAAATAAAAAAGCCCCGTTTCCGAGGCTTTTAGAGGTAGAGAATTGCGTTCAATGCACGACTTTTTTTGTTCCGATTTTATATACGAAACCATCGTGTTCTATTGCATTGAAAGCGATGACGCTCTCGTCTGTCTCTTCCGCCACGTAGAAGTGGGGAGCAGAGGTAATTTGTTGAGGCAGTGGCGATCCGTTAGTGACGATCTCCTTCGCTTCCTTGATGATGTGTTCTGAGAGTTTCATTTTTCACCCATACTATTACTAAACTTTACTAAGTATATAACTCTAAATCAATATTGTCAATAGCCATAAAGAAGCCTCTGATTTCTGATCTAATGGTCGCCAAGTCTGATTTAAATTTCATTTCATGATCTTCGCCAACTTCTTCTGTTCTTGCTTTACCAAAATCGATAATATAAAAGTTGGCGTTTTCATCAACCATAATATTACGTCTGAACAAATCATTATGTGAGATTTTGAATTGTCCTTGAAGTTCACTAACATAAGAAACAAGTTTTTCCTCTACTTCTTGTCGGTTAACTGTTTTTAACATTGCAATAAGTTCAATGTTATTCTGCGGTTCCTCTAAAATGCGAGACAGATTTTCACCAGGAATTCTCTCCATTCCATACGAGTGTCCTTCGGTTGGGTGTATGCGAGTAAAGTATGGTTGTGGGCTACGTACACCGGCGTGGCTGAAATTATGCAGTTTATCTAAATATCCATACTCTGTTCGTATGTGATTGTTTTCGTTGTACGCATCTTGGTTTGTTATATGTTTTACAGCCAAACTCGGTGCTACAGGGAGAATATATACTTCGGCGCTTGCTCCATTTCCAAGGAAAAATTCCCGTCTACCAAAGCCATGTCGTATCGAATCTTGTACCTCAGCAATTTGCCTCAGTACTTCAGGACTGACAACATCACGATGAATTTCCAAGGTGTCTTTGTCGAGTGCTTCTCTTCTTTTGAATTTAAAGTCAGTGAAAAGGTTAAATAATTCAAGCGCTTCTTCTTCACTTTCTACTGAGTCGTATCGTCCTTGCCATTTTGCTCTAAATTCTGTCGGTAGTTGAGAAATTCCAGATAGAAAAACTTCTTCTTTAGTTTCATAACTGCCATGCGGAGACTGGTGTCCTTCATATTTATCCATAGCAACTTAGTCTCTCATATTTTTATCAGAATATAAACATGTAAATAGAGAGTACCAACACAGTATTGTTTGATTGGTATTCAAAAGATGATTTTTCTGTAGAATGGATAGATGGACGATATCATTCTTTACCCAACTGAGACTGTGTACGGACTTGGTGTGAATGCCTTGTCGGAGCCGGCGCTTGAAGCGCTTTTTAAGCGCAAAGGAAGAGGTGTTCAAAAAGCCGTAAGTTGGCTGGTGCGCGATCTCGATGATGTCATGCGCTACGCTGACGTTTCTCCTAAGGCACGAGCGATTATTGAACAGTTTCTCCCTGGTCCGATGACATTGGTACTTCCAGTGAAAGACTCGGTTCCAGATTTTGCCGCGTCGTTTGATAGAACGGTTGGGTTTAGAATTTCTTCAGACAAAGGAGCAGCAGCGCTCATTGCTGAGTTTATGGCAGAACATGATGCTCCGCTTACTTGTACCAGCGCTAATGTGTCGGGTTTAGCGACACTTACCACTCCTGATAGTATTATCAATCAATTCAAGACGTGTGATAAAAAATTCTCCGGTTTTTCGCGTGTTATCGATGATGGTCCACGAAGTGGTTTGCCATCAACGGTGGTAAAAATTGTTGGCGACGAGTTACTTCTCCTTCGAGAAGGGGTAGTTCCACTCAGTGAATTCAGATTGTTTCTTTAGTGAATGTCTTCAGTATGTGTCTCTACGTGCTCATGTCCATGACCGAAACTTTCATGTGTCCAAGTAATAATGCTGGTCATAACAGCAAAACCGATTGCGATGGCGATAGTGTTCTTGGCGACAGCTTTATTTCCGGTTTGATGAATTCTTGGAAGCAGGTCGCTAGCGGCGAGGTACAGTAAGTTACCAGCCGCTACGCCAGTTAGAATCCAGACATAATCTTCAGCATGTTCGGCAACTAAGATAACTACTAAAGTACCAACAATAATCGAACTAGCAGAAATGAGATTTCTTATAGCAGCACCAGTACGACTGTATCCAGCTCGTACCAGGATACCGAACTCAACAATTTCTTGCGGGATTTCATGGAGAGCTAGACCAATCGCTACTGCGATGCCGACTGTTGGGTCAACTAAAAATGCTCCGCCAAGAATCACACCGTCAGCTAGGTTATGAATAGCATCGCCGATTAGAATCAGGTTAGCTGCACTTTTCTTATCACAATCAACCTCATCGACTTTCTTGTGAAAGTAGGAGTGAAGTAGGGAAGCTAAAAGATAGAATCCAATAAACCCAATAGCAATAGCTAGTCCACCATGTTCGGGTGCTGAGAGTAGGGTTTCAGGAATTAGTTCATACAGAGCCAAACTCAAGAAGACTCCAACTGTACCAGGAATAAGCCAATGTTCGTATTTGGCAGTGATGCGGGAATTACCAAAAAATATCACCCCAGTGAGTGAAGTAGCGGCTACAAGAATAGAGGCGATTAAGGCATCAATTATCATAAATATATAAGTTAATACTTGTATTATAGCAATTCGTGTCAAGTGTTCTTTTAAATTGAAGAGTTATAAATGATTTTGAAAGGGAAGTGTAAATACTAACGGCCGCCCCTCGCGATTGCTCGGGGCGGCCAAAGGTTGTGGAAATTGTTCAGTGACGCAGTCGGTCACCGTCCGAACAGTAGCCGCGTTCCTTGGTCAGGAACGAAGCAACTTCTGGACGAATACCGGCGACGCTGATGGCGATGCCAAGACGGAACGTCTCAGCAAAGGCGCCTATTGTTGAGAGAACATGCGCTTGAAGCGAATTCTTCGCCGACACGCGCATGGTCTCAATGATCAGCACCATCTGATCGTCTTGCTGTTCGAAGCCGAAGGTCAGCTCAAAGCGAGAAGGGTCTTCAACAGACCAGATCTGCCAGCGGTTTTGGTCAGGTGCGAGCCTGGCGCTGTCGATATCATCGTGTGCCTTGCCGGCGACTCGTTCGATTCGATCAATCAGCTCATCTGCAAATTCTACAAAGGAACTAGAAACACTCATTAGTCTCTCCCTCTTTCTTGAGTGTCTAATCAAAATACTCCTACTTATTATTTCTGTAAATAGGTAAATGTGCTCATTAGAGCCTTATTTTTAGCTAAATGAAGCCAGAAAAAGCTAAAAATAAGGCTCTAAACATTGACATTTTGATAAAAACATGTATTGTACGCCTCAGTAATTCGTTCCCACCAATCGTTTTTTGAAAGGTTAATGACGTGAATAAAATCGCGCCATACGCACTATTCGGCGCTGTACTTATGGCATTCTATGTCATCGGACAGCAAGTAGAGATGCTGATTCACAGCTCTCATCATGCCTTCACCCCCGCCACAGCGGGCGTCATCATTGCACTCATCGCCTTCATGGCCATGAGTGCTCTCAGTGAATACTTTAGCAGAGGGATGATCTTTCAATCCTTCGTCCTCGCGTTGTTTCTCGGTTTTGCCGGCAGTGGTCTCCTTGGACCGCTTACGAGCAGCTCCGACGCACTTGTTGTCGTTGTGAACGTCTCGGCCGCCATCATCCTTCTTCAGGGTGGGCTCGAGATCAAGTTCAAAAACTTCATGAAGTTGCTCCCAATCATAGTTTCGCTATCGTTTGTGGGCCTCTTCGCAACTGCTACCATCTTCACTGCATTCGTGCTCGCACTCTCGAATCCTTTTGGAGTCTCGATTCTGCCGCATGTGGCACTTCTGCTAGGCGCCATCTTGGCATCCACAGATCCGGCCGCGCTCGTTCCGCTCTTCAAAAAAATGAAGTGGCTGAATGAGTCTGCTCGGGATGTTATCATCGCAGAAAGTGCCGGTACCGACGTGACTGGAACGATTCTGACACTGAAACTCATGGCTATCGTCGGTCCGACTGGAGCCATCGCTGGTTTCAACGTCTGGAACGACGGCTACGCCCAAGTCTTCACACTCGAAGCCGCGGGCAAAATCATGATGGAGATGATTGTCGGCATTATTGCTGGCGTCATCGGCTGGCTCGCGCTTCTTGGGCTCTCGTGGTTCAAGAAACTGAGCAAGCTTAATCACGGCGTGGACCCGCTTGTTGTGAAGATGGTTGGCATCGCTGCCTTCTATCTTGCTTACAGCTTCCACGGAAGCGGATTCCTCGCTGTGTTTGTCGCTGGTTTGCTCTTCGATGTTGAAAAACACATGGAAGCAACCGAGCATCGCGTGAATGATTCGATTGATGCCTTCTTCAAACCAGCCGTCTTCGTGACGCTTGGTGCGATTGTGGACATCAAACTCTTGATCGAATATGCCCCGATTGGCATCGCAGCAGCAATTGCCTTCATGGCGATTACTCGTCCTATTGGCGCCCTTGTCTCGCTTCTTCCGCTTAAGGCTCTCGGGCTGGCAGCGGTCACCAACAAGGACATTGTCTTCATTGCCAGTGTCCGCGAAACAGGTGCTATTCCAGCTGTCCTTCTCCTCACGGTGATGGCGAGTGGAATGCCGGGTGCCGATGTTCTCGTATCGATTGGCACGTGGGTCATCTTGATGACCCTCCTCGTCGGACCTCTCTACAAAAGCTATCTCGCGCGTAAGCTCGGGATTGCGGAATAGTTCTTATATCCAAGCGGTTAACCGCGAGGAATCATAAAGGCGGAGATTCACATCTCCGCCTTTTTTAATGGGTTGGTTCTAAGTGTATGTATAATTAAAATATGAAGAAAACAATTCTCACCATAACTGGTTTACTGCTCTTATATGTTTTTATAAGCTTCATGTTCTCAGCAGATCCACATTTACATATTTTAAATTTAATTAAAGTTTCAAGTACTACAGATGAAATAATAAAAAATGAAGTCTGTAAGAACTATACTATTCAAGTACGTCATACTGATATTGGATACCGAGG
>JACCDH010577530.1_pt1 | contig 14376 bp, 12 predicted proteins | sample 7442481 | NCBI WGS metagenome assembly JACCDH01 (sample SAMN15323433, study PRJNA562643) | freshwater metagenome | isolation source: river surface water | place: USA:Blue River Watershed | collected 2017-08-15
CAGTGATGAGATTTATGAATTGATTCATTTCGGAGATCGTCCCGTGAGCATGGCCGCTATGGAGGGCATGTGGGAGCGAACCATCACCGTTAATGGAGTTTCCAAGGCTTTTGCCATGACTGGTTGGAGAATTGGTTATTTGGCAGCCCCGAAATGGATCACAGATGCTTGTAACAAAATGCAAGGCCAGGTAACATCCGGTGCCAATAGTATTGCTCAAATGGCTGCAAAAGCGGCTGTAGAAGCGGATCCCAATGTGGTAGCAGACATGGTGAAAACGTTCCGCCACCGAAGAGATTTGGTGTTTGAATTGTTGAAAGACGTGCCCAATATCAAAATCAATTTACCAGAAGGAGCCTTCTATTTCTTTCCGGACATACGTTATTATTTGGGTAAACAATACAACGGCAAACGGATGGACACTGCCCAAGACTTGTGCATCTATTTGTTGGAAGAGCACCGTTTGGCTTTGGTTACAGGTGAAGCTTTTGGAGACCCCAATTGCATCCGCATATCCTATGCCACCAGCGATGAAGTGCTGAAAGAAGCCATGTTGCGATTCAAAAATGGATTGGCAGCATTACAAGATTAGAAAATGAACAATCGATTAAAGGAAATAGTAGACGCTTTCCCCAATCAGAGCATTTTGGTTGTTGGGGATGTCATGATTGATGCCTATTGTTGGGGCAAAGTTGATCGTATTTCTCCAGAGGCTCCTGTTCCTGTGGTGGCTGTGCAAAAGTGGGATTATCGATTGGGTGGAGCGGCCAATGTCGCGCTGAATGCGGTGGCATTGGAGTCCAAAGTGGCCATTTGTTCTGTTGTAGGAAATGACAACCATGGTCAGCGTTGCATGGATTTGTTTGCAGAGAACAAAATCGATACGCAGGCGCTTGTTCACTCCAATGATCGGCCCACAACGGTCAAAACCCGTGTCATTGCTGCTGGTCATCATTTGGTGCGCATTGATGAGGAGGTGACATTTGCTTTAAATGACAACGAAGAAAAGAAATTAATCGAGGCATTCGATACAGCATTCTTGGCTTTTCAGCCTCAAGTCATCGTGTTGGAAGATTACAACAAGGGGGTGTTGACTCCGAAGGTGATTGAGCATGTTCTCAACCAAGCTAGCATCAAGCAAGTTCCGACCACTGTAGATCCCAAAAAGGATAACTTTTTAGCGTATCAAAATTGCACTTTATTCAAGCCCAATTTAAAAGAACTTAGAGAAGGTTTGAAGTTGGATGTCCAGCCGACACAGCAGGATTCCGTTCATTCTGCCTTGGACGTTCTGAACCAAGCGTTGCAAGCGCAAATGAGCATGGTTACTTTGTCTGAGCACGGCATCGCCATTTGGGATGGGGTGGAATTGTACCAAGAATCCGCCCATGTACGAAAAATAGTGGACGTTTCTGGAGCCGGTGACTCAGTCATTGCAGTTGCCTCTTTGGCTTTGTCTGCAGGGGCTTCCAAAAAAGAGATTGCCCAGTTGTCCAATTTGGCGGGTGGATTGGTTTGTGAGAAGGTAGGCGTGGTTCCCATTACCCGCGAAATGTTGTACAAAGAAATTTAATTTGTTAAGCGGGTCGAGTTGTAAATTTGCCCCATGTCTGATCCCGTCGTTAAGCCTTACAACCAAGGAAGTAAGAAAGAAGAGGTGGAAGCAATGTTCGATAACATTGCCCACAAGTACGATTTTTTAAATCATTTTTTTTCGTTGGGTATCGATATTCTTTGGCGTAAAAAGGCCATTCGAATGATCAAGAAATTTCAACCCAAGCGCATTTTGGATGTGGCTACTGGTACGGGAGATTTTGCCATATTAACAGCAAAGCAATACCAACAAGTAGACTCCATAACGGGGATAGATATCAGTGAAGGCATGCTGGAGGTGGGTAGAAAGAAGATTGTTTCCAATCAATTGGAGGAGGTGATACAGTTTCACAAAGCAGACTCGGAAAATCTTCCTTTTTCCAATGAGACTTTTGACGCAGTGACTGTCGCTTTTGGTGTGAGAAATTTTGAGAATTTGGAACAAGGTCTTTTGGAAATGAGGAGGGTTTTGTCCAATGAAGGTGTTATTGCCATCATCGAGTTTTCTAAGCCCAAACGCTTTCCAATCAAGCAACTTTTTGGTTTTTATTTCAAATTTTTGATGCCCAAGATTGGAAATTGGTTGGCCAAAGATAGCAGGGCTTATACTTATCTGCCCGAAAGTGTGGATGCGTTTCCCGAAGGACAACGATTTGCGGAAATTTTATCCAAAGTAGGCTTTTCAAAAGTTCAAATCATTTCATTATCCGGAGGCATTGCGAGCATTTATTTTGCTCATAAATGAAGGTAACGGTATACCCATCAGTGCTTAAGGGGACTATTCAAGTTCCTAAAAGCAAAAGCATTGCTCAGCGCATTTTGGCCTGTGCGCTTATGGCCAATGGAGAGACCATCATACAAGGTTTACCGGACTCAGATGACTGTTTGCATGCCCTAGATGTCATTCGTCAGTTGGGTGCTGTTGTAAAGAATGACAACGGAAATTATTCTGTCAAAGGTGGATACCCTTTCAATTTTCAGGCGGATATTCGTATGCCCAAAGATCGGCTATCGGTTGGAGAAAGCGGATTGGCAGCGCGCATGTTCGGACCCATTGTTGCCCTGTGGCACGAGGAAATTGAGATCAATGGTGCAGGAACCTTAACCAAGCGTTCCATGAAGACGATGGAGGATTGGTTGACGGCTTTGGATGTGAAAGTGGCTTTGAAGAATGATTCTTTGCCCGCACGTGTTCAAGGTCCATTGTTAGGTGGTAAGGTCATATCGCCTCCCATTCATTCTAGTCAATTCATCACAGGTATGCTTTTGGCTGGTGCAGTGACCAAGAAAGGAGTAGAGTTGGAGCTGGAGAATGTCCCAAGCAAGGGTTATATAGATACGACCATTGCAGTAGCACAGGCCTTTGGTGTTAAGATACATGCATTGGAAAAAGGATATGCTGTGGAAGGCGGGCAAAAGTATCAACCCCGCATGATACAGGTAGATGGCGATTGGAGTGGGGCGGCCTTCCTTTTTGTTGCGGCCGCACTATGCGCAGAAGAGGGCTTGTTGATTCAAGGTTTGTCCACGGAAATTCCGCAAGCAGATCAAGCCATTTTGGAAGTTCTTTCTCAGGCGCGCGTGCGTGTGGAAAAGGAAGAAGCGGGTTACAAAGTGTACCAATCCAAAATCAAGTCGTTTGATTTTGATGCAACGGATTGTCCGGATTTGTTTCCCATACTGGCCACCTTGGCCGTTTTTGGTGATGGCCCTTCGACCATCAAAGGGGTACACCGTTTGGCGGATAAAGAAAGCAATCGGGCCAAGGCCATTCAACATGAATGGTCGAAAATAGGCGTGAATACTATTGTTAGAGGAGATGAGTTGAAAGTGTATCCCAAGATGATTCAATCAGCCCACGTTCATGCGCACAATGATCATCGAATAGCCATGGCGCTAACGGTGATGGGTCTAGCAGGTGCCGCTGTGACCATTCATACTGCAGAAGCTGTTAGCAAATCCTTTCCTCATTTTTATGAATGGATTAAGCAGATCGGTGGTCGATTGGATTGATTTATTTTACTACTTTCGTAACGCATGAAATTTAAAGCCTCTCAAATAGCCATGATGCTCCAAGGTCAATTGGAAGGAGCAGATGTTGAAGTCAGTCAATTGTGTAAAATAGAGGAAGGGAAAACAGGTTCATTGACCTTTTTGTCCAATCCTAAGTATACTCCTTTTATTTATCAAACATTGGCCAGCGTGGCCATTGTTTCCCATGATTTTGCTCCAGAAGAACCATTGCCCAATACTTTGAGTTTGATTCGAGTGGTTGATGCATATGGCGCCTTTGCGCAGTTGTTGGAAGCTTACAATCAATTCATGCTTCCTCAACCTGGCATCAGTGGTCATGCTGTTATCGCTTCTTCTGCCAAGATTGGAGTCAATGTTCACATAGGAGATTTTGTTTGCATAGGTGAGGGAGTTGTTATTGAAGACAATGTGATTGTTCAATCCAATGTCAATATTGGTAACCGCGTTGCGATAGGCGCAGGATCTGTTTTGTACCCAGGGGTTCGGGTTTATCACGATTGTGTAATTGGTAAAAAATGTACATTACACGCCAATGCTGTAATTGGTAGTGACGGTTTTGGATTTGCCCCCGATGCCAATGGTGTTTTTAAGAAGGTTCCTCAAATTGGAAATGTTGTCTTGGAAGATAACGTGGATGTAGGAGCCAATACTTGTATCGATCGCGCAACCATGGGTTCTACCATCATTCGAAAAGGAGTAAAGTTGGATAATCTGATTCAGATTGCCCACAATGTTGAAATCGGCGAGAATACCGTTATGGCTGCACAATGCGGCGTGGCTGGTTCAACCAAAATCGGCAAGCAATGCATGATTGGTGGACAAGTGGGTTTTGCTGGTCATATCACTGTAGCTGATGAAACCAAGATTGCTGCGCAAAGCGGAATTTCAGGTAATGTTAAAGTTCCGGGTACTACTTTAATGGGGACTCCCGCCTTCTCGGCCATGGAGTACAACAAATCATATGTTTTCTTTAAGCGTCTTCCAGGAATGAACCAGATGATGGATCAGTTCAAAAAATGGATGGAAAGCCAATCCAAATAAGACATGCGTTTTTTTTGGCATTCCTTACAACAAGGGGCTCGGCATTTTTTTAAAGCTCAGAAACGACATGGAGTGCATTCGCCTTTGGTGTATCAATTGATGGATCGCGACTTGGTTGCGCCACTTCCCAAGGAATTATCTAAGATAGCATCCCATCGACAAGTCATGATGCAATCCCAGGAGACATGGTTGCCTTGTGACTATGGGGCTGGTTCAAGAACCGCCACTTCGACATTGGGAGAAGCGGTGGCCAAGGCTTCAAGTCATGAAAAGAAAGGCAGTTTCCTTTTTAGATGGGTGCAGCGGTTTCGTCCCCAACACATCTTGGAGTTGGGCACCCACATTGGTATTGGAACGGCTTATTTGCTGGAAGGGAATCGCGAAGCAAGTATACACAGCATAGAAGGTGATCCTTTTCTGCATCAAAAGGCGGCACAATGGCTAACGCCTTATGGTGATCGTGTCACCTTGCATTGCGGATCGTTTGATGAGCAGTTGCAAAAAGTGATGGTAAAACAAAAATGGGATTTGGTAGTCATTGATGGACATCACGAGGGACAAGCATTGTTGCGCTATTTTTCCATGATTTTACCGCACCTCAGCCAGGATGCTTGGGTGATCATGGATGACATCCATTGGTCACCTGATATGACATATGCATGGAAGCAAATTGTGTCAAATGCCAATCATATGTTGACTATGGATTTCCTGCATTGGGGAGTATATGGACATGCGTCCCGTTTGCAAAAGGAGCATTTTGTGTTGAGGTATTAGAATTTTCTAACCGGAATTCCGCTGATGTTTACACTCTTGGCTTGGATATCCGAAAAGTCCAATTCCAAATCGTAAAGTCCGCCATAAAGGGCATCTTGTTGCGAAGAAGACCAATGAAAAGGTCCAGGAATATTGCCAATGTTGGGTGTATACAGATTGTCGGCAATTAAATTCATTTCGGCATTATTCGGTAAATACCAATTGCTAAATCCATTGACTGAATAGTTGTCCACCAAACGCGCAACAGCATTGGTAGCTGAACAAGCAGCAATGATAGCCGCAGTATTGATGTCTCCACCACCAATGGCATTGCTCAATCCTGAAATCAATGTTCCTTGACAACCCCAAATGCCTGAAAAAGAAATGGGGTAAACCTCTAAATATCTCCAACCATTGGAATATGATCCTTTGTCATAAAAGACATATCCTCCGGCAGGACCTTGTGAGCCTACGTTATAGGTCATTGTTCCTGTGCAAACGCATTGCGCGTTATATTGATCGTTCGTCGTTGCAGCATTACCGTCGTTGCAACTTTGTCCTGTGATGTGACAACTGCCATCATCATCCGTTGCAGCAGGATTGTAATTGCAAGCTGTAGAGTTGGTGCAACCCAAAATATGATTGGCCGCACTTACCCCAGGAATAACAATCGGGTGGTGGCCAATGGTCAAAGTGTCTCCGGTCAGGCTCACAGATACAGGTACGCTGGCCGCATGAAGGGCATAGGGGACACTTTGCAGCTGCTCTGTTCCCAGCGGTAGCCACCCTTGTCCCAAATTCATGTCCACCTGCAAATATTTTGATCCATTGCTCCAATCCAAGGTGTTAAAACTACCGATGGTAGCTGGACCGCTTCCAATAACCGTGGTGACCAATCCCTGGGAATTTGTTATCAAAGATTTTATTTCCTGGTAAGTGATGGTACCGTTGGCATTTCCTTGGCGAATGCAAAGCCTCAAATTGAGATTTTGATTGGCCATTATTTCACCAGCACCATTTTTCACAATCGCTTGATAGTTGATGCCTTGAGGAACCTGACCCATAGCAGGTGCAGAAAAAATTAAAGCCATCAGAAGGAACACTGTGTTTTTCATGGAAGCAAGTTAATCAAAAAAATCTTTCTTGTTGAGGGTATCCAATAACCAACTATTGAAGAGCTGCACGCCTTTTGGATTGAGGTGATCATTATCGATGAAAAACGCGGTTTGTGGCTTCACCGAAGGTTGGCCAATGATGAATTGTTTTGCTGGTATCAACGACTGAATTTCTTTGGGGAGTGATGAATACGAAGTGACTTCATGGGTGGCTAGCATGGGGGATTGTACAACAATCCAAGGAATGTTTCGATCATCGGCCCACTGAATGACTTGGGCAAAAGCGCGTATTTGCTGAATGTTCAAATTTCCTGAGGCGCGGGGAACGCTGTGTTTTGGGTCATAGTGTTGTTGACTCTCTACGTATCCTCCGGGAATGTATTGATCATGACCAATGATGGCAGAACATGATTTGGATTTCCAGTGAAAAAGGTCTTTCGAAAGAGTGCGATAAACCAGAGCATTGTACCATTTCAGGTCGGTGTGTTCAAACCAGTTCCCCGAGTAAAAGTCGGTGTTGGCCAATAGATCAATTGAAGATTCTATTCCTTCATTGTAAAAAAGGGGAAGAAAGAAATCAATGATGATGCGTTTGGGCGATAGGTCGTTTCCCAACTTGTCCAATATTTTAATCGTTTGCAATGGAGTCTGAGCAGTACTGCCTAAATTGAATGTTTGTCCATCCGTTAGATGGAGAATTCTGGGGTCGTAGTTGCGGTAAGCATGACTGGAACCGATGATCAATAGATCGATATTTTTTTTTGAAGCGACTTCATCAAATCGCAATTGACTGTGACCTGCTCCGCCTTCAGGATAGTAGAATTTTGTTCCAAAAGAAAGATTCATGTTGCGTCCAATGAGCAAAATCGAAATGCCATAGGCCAAAAGAAAAAAGCCGATGAAAACCAATACTCTTCGAACAAAAATGGGCGACATGCTTCAAAGATAAGTAATGTTTTACACTAGATTTGGACCATGAGAAAAGCTTTGTTGGCCTTGATGGCGCTGCTGCTATTGGTTCAATGTCAAACCAATTCGGTAAAGGATACCCAACCCAAGTTCGTGATGTATACCAAGCCGGGTTGTCCAAGGTGTGAAAAATCTTTGGAGATATTGTCTCAACGCGGCGTGCTGTTTGAGGAAAGAAGTATCTCAGATCCAAAGAATCAAAGGGAAATGTGGGGATTGATTCGCGCCCAAAAAGACATTCAGACACCAACAGTTACGATGCCGGTTGTTTACATGGATAGTGTTTTATATTACAACCTTCCGAATTTGGATGCGTTTTTCCAAGGCATCTAAACCCTGACGCTGCTCATTCCACCGTCGAGGTGTAAAATTTGACCGGTCATCCATTGAGAGGGTGAAGTAAGGAGGAATTGCGCCATTTGCGCTATGTCCTCAGCCGTTCCGATTTTCTTCATGGGATGTCGTTGTGCACCTGCTTCGATTTTTTCTGGAGTCCCAGTGAGTTTTTCTGACAGTGGCGTAACCGTTAAAGAGGGGGCAATGGCATTGACCCGAATCAAAGGCGCCCATTCCGCGGCCAGACTTCGGGTTAATCCCTCAATGGCACCTTTGGCGGCTGCAATGGAGCTGTGAAAGGGCATTCCCGTTTGAACAGCAACCGTGCTGAACAACACGACAGCTGGGTGACTGGATTTTTTTAAATGTCCCAAACAGGTTTGCAATACTTGAATTGCTCCCCAAGTGTTCACATTCATTTCCTCTTGAAATTGTTCAAGGGTCAATCGGTGAAACGGCTTGAGCTCAATGGTCCCTGGCAGGTAGGCAATGCCATCCAAAACTTCTGGTAGTTCTTCTGTTGGGAAGGGGGTGTTGTGCTGCCATTGAATGCCTTGTGATCCTGGAAGCTGGGCATCGACGTTATTCCTTCCTGTAAACCATACTTGGTGACCTTGGATCAACAACAATTCAACCAGAGATTTTCCAATGCCATGGGTTCCTCCAACAATGAGATAATTGGCCATATTAAATTTGAATGTATTTGAGGAATTCAGCTTTTTTGCTTTCTTCCAAGAAGGCTCCGCTGTAGGAAGAAGTGACAGTGGCAGAATTAATGTCCTGCACGCCTCTGCTGCTGACACACAAGTGCACCGCATCAATCAAAACGGCTACATCATCCGTCTTCAATACCTTTTTCAATTCGTTGGCAATTTGAATGGTCAATCGCTCCTGAACTTGCGGGCGCTTTGCAAAATATTGTACGATTCGGTTCAGTTTGGATAGGCCAATCACTTGACCATTGCTGATGTAGGCAATGTGGGCTTTGCCCATGATGGGAACAAAGTGATGCTCACAATTGGAAAAGAAGGTGATGTTCTTTTCGACCAGCATCTCGTTGTATTGGTATTTGTTCTCAAACAATTTGATGTCTGGTCTATTCTCAGGAAGTAGGCCCGAGAAAATTTCCTTTACATACATTTTGGCGACGCGGTGGGGCGTTCCTGACAGACTATCATCATTGCGGTCCAATCCCAAAATATCCATGATTGCCGCAAAATGGGTCTCAATTTTCTCAATTTTCTCCTCTTCACTGAGATCAAATGCATCGGGACGCATTGGGGTGTCGATAGAGGTCATGACATGCTGATCTCCCATTTCATCGATTTGAATCTTTAATTCCTTCTCCATGCCGATTAAACCATTGGACGTGACTTTTGTTCGCGAAAAATGATTATCATTGTGAAATCAAAACCTTAAAGAAAATTTTATGTCAGTTTGGAGAAAGAAGCCAGTAGAGGCGTATCATGCGGATGCGAGTAAAAGCGAATTGAATCGTGTTCTTACGCGTTGGGGTTTAACATCGTTGGGAATTGGAGCCATCATCGGTGGAGGTATCTTCACGTTAACCGGTATTGCGGCACATGATCATGCAGGTCCAGCATTGGCTTTGTCATTCATTATTGCTGGTATCGGATGTTTGTTTGCTTCATTGTGCTATGCGGAGTTTGCCTCTGTATTGCCTGTTGAAGGTTCTGCTTACGCCTACGCCTATGGGACGGTTGGTGAATTGTTTGCCTGGTTTATCGGTTGGAATTTGATTCTAGAATACATGATGGGCGCAACTACCGTTGCCGTTGCTTGGAGCGGATATTTCAATAAATTGCTTCATTTGTTTGGGATTCATATTCCTGATTATTTGACCAACGACCCAGTTTCCCATGGTGGTCCATCGTTCAACTTGTTGGCTTTTATCATCACTTGGGTCATCACTGCCATTTTGGTAAAAGGAATCAAGGAAGCTGCCAAGACCAACAACATCATTGTTGTTCTAAAAGTTGCCGTTGTATTGTTTGTGATTTTTGCAGGTGCTTTCTTTGTGGATCCAGCCAATTGGACACCATTCATCCCTGCTGAAACGCCTGTTTTGGATGCCCTTGGAAATCCTACTGGCGAAGTTAATTTTGGATTCGGCGGTGTATTAACTGCTGCAACCATTGTATTCTTTGCCTACATCGGTTTTGACGCGGTGTCTACTCAAGCCGGTGAAGCCATCAATCCCAAGAAAGATGTTCCCTTTGCCATCATCGCATCTTTGGTCATTTGCACCTTGTTGTACATCGCGGTCTCTTTGGTGTTGACTGGAATGGTTCCCTACACTGATTTGGACCTAAAAGCCCCTGTAGCTTCGGCATTTGAGGGAGCTGGAATTACATGGGCGGTGTATTTGATTACCATTGCCGCAACCGCTGGTTTGATGTCTGTGATGTTGGTAATGATGTTGGGGCAAACCCGCATCGTCTTGGGCATGTCAAAAGATGGTTTATTGCCGCACAACATTTTTGGCAAGCTTCATCCGACCTTTAAAACGCCTTACCGCTCAACTATTTTGGTTGGTTTCATCATTTCTATTGTATCAGCTTTAACGCCCATCAACAGTGTGTCTGAAATGTGCTCGATGGGAACACTATTGGCCTTTGCCATGGTATGTGTAGCGGTTTTGATCTTGCGCATCAAGCAGCCTGGTTTGGATCGTCCATACAAAACGCCATTCATTTACTTTGTTGCTCCAGCAGGTGCGTTGTTCAATGTATTCCTAATGTCTTATGTGCGCATTCATACTTGGTACGCATTCTTGATTTGGGGTGCCATCGGTGTATTGGTTTACTTCCTATATAGTAGAAGACATTCCCATTTACATCCCAAGGGATAAAAGTTATTTTTAAAGAGCCGTCCTTGTGACGGCTTTTTTATTGCATACCCGATTACCTTTGTCCCGTGATGGAGAAATTTTCAATAAGAAATTTGGTGGCAAAGGGTCAACCCTTTTTGATTGCAGGACCTTGCGGTGTGGAAAGTCGTGAACAGCTGATGAGCACCGTCGAAGGATTGTCAAAGATTCCTGCAGTCAAAGCCATTCGTGGCGGTTTGTGGAAACCACGTACCCGCCCCAATTCCTTTGAAGGGATGGGTGATGCAGGTATTCCATGGATGGTTGAAGCCAGAGAGAAATTTGGTTTGCCCATCCTTACAGAAGTTGCCAAGGCCCAGCACGTTGAGGTATGCTTAAAAAATAACTTTGATGCACTTTGGATAGGCGCGCGCACTGTTTCCAATCCCTTTTCTGTGCAAGAAATTGCCGATGCCTTGCGCGGTGTGGACATTCCTGTATTTATTAAAAATCCCATGCATGCCGATTTGGCCCTTTGGGTGGGAGCCATTGAACGCATTCAAAATGCAGGTATCTCTGATATTGCAGCCATCCATCGGGGTTTTTCTACCGGATCGCCCACCATTTACCGCAATCAACCGCTGTGGGAAATGCCCATCGCTTTGAAAACAGAAATGCCTGATTTGCCCATTATTTGCGATCCCAGTCATATTGCCGGTAAGCACGATTTGATTTTGCAAGTAGCACAGAAAGCAGCTGACCTGAATATGAATGGTTGGATGATTGAATCTCATTGTTCACCTGATTCTGCCCTCAGTGATGCCGCGCAGCAACTGACGCCTGAAGCTTTGGGTCAATTGATGGACGCCATTACCATCCGAAATACCACGGATGCCTTGATAGAAGATTGTCCTGAAATACAACAATGGAGACAAGAGATGGATGCGTTGGATCAAGAAATTATTCATCTGCTGGGCAATAGAATGAAATTGGCTGATACAATAGGACTTTATAAAAAGGAAAGAAATCTGACCATTTTCTCATTGAATCGGTGGAAAGAAATTTTAGAGAGCCGTCAAGCCCAGGGTGAAGATGAAGGATTATCACTTCGCTTTCTTAAAACCTATTTGGAGGCGCTGCATGCTGAAAGCATAAGGCACCAAGTAGATGCAATGAAATAAAAAAGGCTGAATTATTTCAGCCTTTTCTTTTGTGCCCAGGACAGGACTCGAACCTGCACAGATTGCTCCATACGCACCTCAAGCGTACGTGTATACCAATTTCACCACCTGGGCGAGCGTCGCAAAGGTAAGCATCGCTTGGCATTCTCACAACCCATGTAGTATCTTTCCCCAATGAAAACATGGAGGATTTTTTTTCTGATGGGTATGCTATGTGCCAACACAGAAACTTTGCTTTCGCAACCATTGCCTTATTGGCCGTTTAAGAATCCCGAAATTTCCATAGAAGATCGGGTTAATGATCTCTTAAGCAAGATGTCATTCGAAGAGAAGTTTTACCAACTTTTCATGATTGCCCATGATGAGCGGTTTGACACTGCTCGTTACCAGAACGGAATTTTTGGTATCGAGATTAGTATTCAAGGTATGGATGATCAGCCTGGGCAGCAAATGTTGAATTATAATGAAACTTGGACTGCACGAAAACAAGTGGAAGAGATCAATCGGATTCAACGTTTTTTGGTTGAAAAAACAAGGTGGGGCATTCCGGGCATTTTCTTTGGGGAGGCGCTGCATGGTGTCGTTGGAAAGGACGGAGTTGCTTATCCGCAATCCATCGCATTGGCCGCATCTTGGGACCGTGATTTGATGCAGCGCGTGTGTAATGCGATTGCAATGGAAAGTCAACAACGCGGTTGGCGACAAGTATTGTCTCCTGTAATCAATGTGGCAACAGATGTGCGCTGGGGTAGGGTAGAAGAAACCTATGGTGAAGATCCGTATTTGAATGCAGTCATGGGGTCCATTTTTGTTCGGGCTTTTGAGTCCAAAGGCATCATCACGACACCAAAACATTTTGTAGCCAATGTGGGTGATGGTGGTCGGGACAGCTATCCCGTTCATTTGGATTCCATGGCCCTGGCCAATATTTATTATCCGCCATTTAAAGCATGCGTAGATGCAGGATGTCGTTCCATCATGACCAGTTACAATTCGCTCAATGGAAAACCTTGCAGCATGAATGCGCCCTTATTGCGCAAGACTTTGAAGAACGATTGGGGGTTCAATGGTTTTGTGATTTCCGATGCTGGCGCAGTTGGTGGTGCCAATGTCTTGCACAATACCTCTAGGTCTTATGATGACTCCGGTAGGCAAGCCGTAGAATCAGGAATGGATGTCATTTTTCAAACGTCCATTCAGCACGATGATTTGTTTAAGAAGCCTTTCTTAAATGGTGAGGTGGATTCCGCTGCCTTGGACGAGGCCGTTGCACGCGTCCTCAGAGTGAAATTTGAATTGGGTTTATTTGAGAATCCTTATGCCACATATTTTGACACAAATAAAGAGGAATTTCAGAAGTTGGCATTGGAGTCTGCAGAAAAGTCAATGGTTCTTTTGAAGAATCAGGATCACACTTTGCCATTGGATATCAAACGAAAAAAAATACTGGTGGTTGGATCAGATGCAAAGGAGTGTCGATTGGGCGGATACAGTGGTTCAGGTTATCAAAAGGTCTCTGTTTTGGATGCCATTCAATCGCAATGGGGAAGCGAGCTTGCTGCATGGGAATACCTGCCAGGACCGGGCAGAGGGGATGTCAATCCATTTGAAGTAGTTCCTGCCTCAAACTTACATGCTTTAGAGGTGGAGTTGTACAATGGGACAAATTATGCATCGCCTAAAGTGAAGGATTTGTCATGGACGAAAATTGACTTTCATTACACTTTTTATTCGCCTGATGAAAGTGTGAAAAAGGATGATTATAGTTTGGTAGTGGATGGAGAATGGGAATCACCGATTACAGGTGAGGTTGAGCTGGGCTTGCAAGGCAATGATGGATTTCAGATGTGGATCAAAGACAAATTGGTGATAGATAGATTGGAAAAGGTTAGCTATCATCGGGATCTAGTAACCATCAAAGTGGAAAAAGGACAACGCTTTCCTATTCATATTGAGTTTTATGAATCATATGGCAATGGGGAGTTACAGTTGATATGGCGAGAAATGAAAGCGCCAATAAATGAATTGAGTGTGGTCATGAAAAAGGCCGTGAAGGCAGATATTATTTTATTTGTAGGAGGCATAGAGGAAGGTGAGTTTCAAGATCGCTCCTCATTGAATCTTCCCGGCGATCAAGAGCTATGGATCAACGAGTTGGCCAGTTTAGAAACGCCTATGGTGGTAGCTTTGGTTGGCGGAAGCGCCATCGAAATGCCATGGATTGAGAAAGTCGAGGCTGTGATTGACATGTGGTATGGCGGTGAGCAACAAGGAAATGCCTTGGTGAATATATTGTCAGGAAAGACAAATCCATCTGGTAAATTACCCATTACTTTTCCCATGAATGAAGGCCAATTGCCATTGAGTTATTGGCATGAGCCAACGGGTCGAGGTGATGACTACATTAATGGCACTGGATGGCCCATGTATCCTTTTGGCTATGGATTGAGTTATACCACCTTTGATTATGGTGTTGTAGAATATGACAATCGGGATAAAGATGTTTTGGTATTGCCCATTACCA
>JACCDH010730296.1_pt1 | contig 14376 bp, 14 predicted proteins | sample 7442481 | NCBI WGS metagenome assembly JACCDH01 (sample SAMN15323433, study PRJNA562643) | freshwater metagenome | isolation source: river surface water | place: USA:Blue River Watershed | collected 2017-08-15
CCGAAAACTGCTAGTTCATCATTTTTCCTTTTAAACGCACCACTTCCGATCGCTTCAAGCCAATGGCTCTTTAAATAGCGATGCTGAAGGGAATGCGAATTCCCTTGAGACAACAACCAAGAAGACAGAATAACAGTCCCTTTGGGGATATCTTGCAATAATTTGTTTAATTTATTTTCCAAATTTATACTCATAGTACAAATATATGATTTTATTTAAACCAAAATACATGAACTAGCTTTAAATTAACCTTTAATTCAGAGAATTACGGTATGGCTACCAGCATACAAATTAAAATTTGACAGTTTATTTTATGACCTAATAATCATACCATTAGTATAATTATAGGCGCAATTTCAAACTTAAATGTATGTGTCCCTAATTTAATTGGTACTAAACTCTTTTAAAAATTTAGTCCGGTCAATTAGGGGTTATTAAAAAAATAATGGAATCTAGGATCCTAGAACAGGCTCCACTACCGGCTGGGGATTCCAGCCAAATTTCGCCCGGGCGAGCGAATCATCGAAAGTTAAATCCGAGGTGATTTTGATGAGTTTATCGGAGTTCAAGGGAAAGGCTGGGCCGAGGAGACCACCCACGAAGGCCAACAAGCGTGCCAACCAAAGCGGCATGTTGGGAATCCAATTTCGCCCTACCGCCTTTCCCATCATTTGACTTAATGCGTTAAAACTGGGATGAACACCATCGGTCAGGTGGTAGATCCCTCCCACTTCCGAAGCGGGCAGAATAAAACGTGCGACATCTTCTGCGCGCACCATGCTTTTTCTTGCTTTTCCACCGGCAATATTGAAATAATAGCCTTTTCGGATGCCATTCCACATTGCTTTCAAATTCCCGGGCGGATTTTCTCCATAGACCAAAGGCAAACGGAGAATCGTACAGATTACGCCATGGCGCTGACACCATTCCATTACTTCGGCTTCCGCTTGAATTTTACTTTGACCGTAGGGATCGCGGGCTAAAACTGGATTTTGTTCAGTTAATAATTCACCGAAAGTATTCCCATAAACTGCCACCGAACTGATGAAGACAAATCTCTTAGGCGGATGTGCCTCTAGCGCTTTCAAAAGATTGCGCGTACCTACGACATTCACATCCCAAAATGCACGAGCATCTTCCTGTGATTTTGGGACTAAGTGGGCTTTGCCTGCAGAATGAATGACACAATCGAATGAATCATTCAATTCAAAAGAATGGCATAAGTCAACTTCGAATGTTGACAATGAACTTCTTCCAATAGTGCATACAACGTTAGCCGCGCAAAGTAACTTATATAAAGTTTCTCCCAAAAACCCACTAGCACCTGAAAGTAGGATGTTCATCTTAAAATAGTTCTGTAAGCTAATTTTAACAATCCAATTGGCAAAACTCTTAGAGGCAATCTCAATATAACATTCACAATATACTCTGTTCTAGTTATATAATTCAATGATCTGATTGCACTCAAAAAGCGGAATTCATATTTGAAATATCGAAAACCATGACGCCTACCTACCATTGAGTTTCCAATTCTAAAATTCAACAAATTCTCTTCTAAATTTTGAAATTGATATCCTAATTTTAGCATTCTCACCCAAAGAAAATAATCTTCAAAAAAAGGCATATGCTGGTAAGAGCCAGCTTCAAGCACATGCTTCTTTCGAAAAACGACACTTGGGTGATTTATAGGATTTCGATATTTGCTAAATTTAAATATTGCTTTATGATTTAATGGAACTTGTTTAGAAATATTCAAATCACCAATCTCCTTTACAAATTCACGAACATTTGTTCCAAGAACAGATATTCCAGAATAATTTGTCATGAATTCAATTTGTTTTTGAAATCGATTAGGCTCAGCAATATCATCTGCATCCATTCTTGCTACAATATCATATTTGCAATATTTCAGACCTTCTGCCAAAGCTATTCCAAGTCCCGAATTTTGACTAAGCTCAACAATTGTAATTTCGATTTTTGAATGAAGCTTAAACTCATCAATAACTTTAATTATTTCAAAGTTTACAGGTCCATCAAGCACAATAACTAACTCAGTTGGTAGTAAAATCTGATTATTTAAGGATTTAAGTGCAAGATTAAAATGATGATAATGAGAGTTATCAAAAACACTTAACAATACAGAGAAATTATTCAACTTATAAAATAATTGGATAGTTTATTTGACAAAGGATAATGTATAAAATTCAACTAAAATAAATTACATCAGCAGACCATCTTTAATTCCCTTCAATATTCTTCCTAAATATCGAGGAGAAATTATAGCAGGATAATAAAAAAACTTAACCAAATACTTGATGAAGTTAGCAAACTTCCAATAAAGTGGAACATAATTAAACCTACAGAGATATATATAATTTCTGTATTGATAGTAAATTCTAAAGGGAGAAGAAATGGATATACTAATTCCTAATAATTTTCTATCACCCTCACCTAGGTTATGTTCTAAAATTGCATCGTGTGAAAGTATACAATTATAACCTTTACTCAACGCACGCCAACACCATTCATGATCAACACCATCAATAAATAATTTTTCATTAAAAAAGCCTATAGTTTCAAAAACTTCAACTTTAATAAGGGTTCCTGAACTTATGAGAGCATTTACTAGGCTTAGTCTATCTACCACAATATACTTCTCTTTTTTTCTTATCCTAGATTCATATGGAATTTTTGTAAATGAATTAACAACTTTAGGGCCAACAGCAGCAATTTTAATCCCTAACTCCATTAATTGTTCGTAAGAAAAAATCAGCTCAGAAACCATGTCAATTTGAGGGAAACTATCCTGATCCATTAATAAGACGAAATCACAATTATTCTTTATTGCTTCGAGTATTCCTTTATTTTGAGCCCCAGCTATACCACCAAGATTGTTATTCGAAATGTAGCTTTTAATGTTTAGGCTTTCTAAAATTGTTGGCTCAATTGAAATGGATGAATTATCTATGATTACTATTCCATCAACTTGCTTACCCAAATTCGTCAAATTTATCAATAGAGATTTAACATCTGGATTATATAAAACTACGATGGCAAATATTTTCATTATTTATATTTAGGGCTTCAAATACAATAAAGATAGCCGCTACTAGCGAATGCTAAACTTGTGAAATACATTTTAATTCTGACCTATATTCATTTAGCTTATATTGGGCAGCATTTAAAACAATAATTACAATAAAATGATTGGTATCTAAGATATAAGGATTTGTAATTGAATAAATTAAATAACATACGTAAATTAATTTGACAAGATAATTTTTGTAATTCCTTTCAACTAAATACAAATTGATAAAAACAAAATAAAATGACATTAAAATCCCCAATTGAAACACAAAATAGATTGGTTGAACTTCAAAATATATTGACTTTGAATAATCTCTTGTAGCAGTTTTAACATTTAAAGTATTACCTAAACCATTTCCCAAGAATAACACATAAAAATTCTGAGTTAGGCCATTAAATAATAATTCAAATTGTTGAACTCTCTCAAATATTGAATCGTCTCTTTTGGATTCAAGTTTATTATCTACAAAAGTTATTAATGGGATAGATGTCACTAGAATAACCAAAAGCCCGATTGAAACCTTTCGAATTAGAGTACCTAAGGTATAAATCTCTCTAACAAAATAGACTATATGAAAAAAAAGAGCTGAAATTATAAACGCAAAGTTGCCAGCAAATATCAACCCAGTAAGAAAAATAATTCTGGTTACAAGCTTTGACTTGAAAGGCAAGTTTAAGTAAGTAAGCATATAACCAAATGGAATGAGAGCGTTTCCTTTTAATTGTATGTGAAAAAAATATCCGTTAGAATATATATCTCCCCACTCTTTAATTCGAATAAAATCTCGCAGTATTAATTGAGTTGATTCTTCAGATAGAGTTAAATAAAATACTTCCAGAAGAATAATGAAAATTGATTGTAGTAGCATCAACCTAATAAATATTTTAACGATGCTGAAAGGGAGATTAACTATATTATAAGCAAGAATTAAGCTTAGAATAATTAAATAAAATCTTAAGGAGTTACCAATTAATGCATTTGTAAAAAAAACTGAATAAATAAATGCAAAAGTAAATATGACAACCGAAATTATTACAGGAAAATTAAAATCATTTATCCGTTTAAATTGACCTTTATTTATAAAAACATAGACAATTATGAATGAAATCATAGATAAATTCATAATCAATGAAAAACCAGAAAATGGGACTTGACGTGTCAAAAAAAAGACCGTCAAAAAAAAACAAAAAAATAAAATTTTGTTGCCTATCGCCACGATTTATTCATATAATGTCGAAAAAAAATCGAACACAATGAGCGAATTAAAACTGGAAAAAAATAGATCTCCAAAACATAAAATTTAATTATTATGAACCATGAATTTCCTATTTCATAATTACTTCTTCTTTTGAAAATTAAATAATTTACTATATTATTTACTAAATGCTTTTTAAAAACATCTTCTTTCAGAAAACGAAATGTGGAATATCCTATCAACTTATTATTCTTGAGAATTGTAAGGTAATTTTGAATGAAAATTTTAAAAAAATTATAGCCTCCATTATTTTGTAAATCTTTTCCATCTGCAAAAATTCTTTCGTAAACAATAATAGTTTCAGGATACTTAAAAATCGCATCAATATACAACGGAGTAATTGCTAGGTAAGTATCATAATATCTCTCGAATCTAAATTCTGATATCAAATCATTCCGAACTACATTTGAGGTTATATAAGTAAGCCAATAACTAATTTCCAAGAGTGTTTCTTGTGGATTCGTTTTTTTTTCAAAATTTGTTTTATTGGAATAAACATTCAAATGAATTAAGCCTACATCGCCACTTGATCTCAAAATTTCCAACAAAAAATATAATTTCCCTTCCATAATAAAATCATCATCGCCTAGGCATAAGACAAATTTACCTTTCGCTAACCTATAGCATTTAGCGAAATTCCTATCCATTCCTATATTTTGAGAATTTTTATTATAAACAAAATTTATTCCTCGAAAATTAATTTCTGATATCATTTTTTCGGTATCATCCATTGAACAATTGTCCGAAACTATTAATTCTATCTGATTGCTAAATGGCATTATTTGAGTAATCAAATAAGATAAATTTTCTTTTAAAATACTTGCTCTATTAAAAGTAGGAATACATATAGAGAGAATAATTTCGTTACTCTTGTAAGTCATAAATTTTATATCTATTGAATATAGAATATGCTACAGGCAGCCACCAAATATAGGAAGACAAAAATCCCCAAAAAATAAAATTATATGAATAGAAATTACCTGCAACCCAAAAAATAAGAATAATGTATATCGATAAAATAAATGAAGGCTTAGTAAATGGCTCTACTTTAAATGCTCTTACGTAGGTTGCCAAAGCATTAATTATTAACTGAAAAAAATAGGCTACAAAAAGACAAAGTAATGACTGGAAATCTAAAAATCTTGATAAAATTTTTTCGACATAAGGAATTAAATTTTTCAAATAATATACCAGAAAAAAACTACTGCTTATTAGAAAATATGTAAGTATTGAAAGTACAAGCCTTGACTTAAACATCAACAATGCAAAACGAAATTGCTTTACCGAGATATATCCATTTAACTTCGGAGTAATGGTATATATCCAAACATTACTCAGTTGAAATATAGAATTGATAAGTGCTAAACTAATGCCAACTTGTCCTGAAATTACTGCACCAAAGTAATAATGTGAAATTGGGATAAATAATTGTAGAATAAAAAAACCACTTGCAAAACTAATAGAGTATCGTTTAAAAAGTGGAATAAATTCTGGATACCAATTGTAACTAATTGATGAAATAACCTTAAATAATTGAATAAACACCCCCCAAAATCTATAAAGTATAGTGACCAATAGAAAGAGTGAGCTAAATAACATTCCAAAAGCTAGTGCAAAAAGACCTTGACCAAGATACAATAAAGGTATCAAGACCACGATATTTATCATATTTGAGATTATTTTCTGGCGTTGGACAAATGAAATTTCATTCATACCTTCAATGAAAGATAATATTACATTGGAAATGAAAAATATTATTGAACCTATCGAATAAACTACCCAAGGCAAAAGTTTAGAAAATAATTGATTATCTCTTTGCAAAAAATATACACCAATAATAAACACAAATGGGAAAATAAATGAGACTGCTCGAATTGCCCATTTAATACTAAATTTAAACAAACTAGAATATCTAACTAAATTTTCGTCATCTGAAATAAGTTGTCCATCAACTACGCGATGGTTTACAAACTCATGAGCTGAAAACTGCATAATTATATTAGTAAACCCTAAATCTCCTAAAACCGTAAATGCAGTTATGCTTCCAAACAAATACCAATAACCTTGATCTGAAGCGGATAAGAATTGTGAAATAAAAAATATCACAAAAGGCCCCGTAACTAATCTAAGTATTAAGTTTAAAAATGAATAAATTAAATCTGACTTCATTTATTTTAAAATACGACAGATCATCACAAAAACCTTTCTTATAATAAACGAATGATTTTTAAGCTTTATAAATCCTGTCATTTTCATTTTTAAATTTTCCGATAAAATATCGTAATGTTGGAAATATAATGATTCCACTTGTTGAATTTCTTTGATTAAATATTCCCTATCAGAGAAACGGAGTACTTTAATATAATTTGACAGCTTAAATCTCTGTGTTTCTGTTAAATTTGATTCGTGCTGCCTGTACAACAATAAAGATAAATCAATTGAAATTATTCTAGATTGAGTGCATGCTACAATTGAAATCCAATGATCGTGCATTAGACAATTGGAAGGTATAGGTAAAATTAAATTTTTCAATTCCCTATTAAATAACATTGTACATCCTGGATTCCGATTCCAAATCATTAGATGATCAAGCTTATTACCGATTTTATTAAGGCCAGTATACTCAAGAAACGACTTAGAGATGTTATTTAATTTATCATCAACTACTTCTAAATCATGGACAACTAATAATGCTTTTTTTTCTAGTTGTTCGGCTCTAGAAATAGCTTCAAATTGTTGCTCTAATTTATTTTTTCTCCAAACATCATCTTGATCTGAAAGTGCTATATAATTGTACTGACATAAACTTATAGCTTTTTCAAAATTTTTAGTTACGCCCAAATTATACTCATTTTTATATATTCTTATAAATGAATGTTCATGCGCAAGCGACTCTAGTAATTTAAATGTATTATCAGTTGAATTATCATCTACAATAATAATTTCACTGGGCAAAAGAGTTTGACTCAAAATGGAAAGAATCTGATCAACAATATACTTTTCGCCATTATAGGTGGCTAAGGCAACAGAAATCATCTTGATAACTTTCCCATTTTATTAATTAAACCATGAAATATCCCCAAACAAATGAATTTCAACTTCTCTAACTTATTGTTTTCGACTAAAAGCATTAAGATGAATTTTCTAAACGAATCAATAAAATATAAATAAAAAAGTTCAGGTCTCTTTTTCGATAAATAAATTCTATTTCTAGCTATATAATATTTTCTTAAACTTGAATGATTATCTGATATGATTTTTTTGCCAAATATGTATTTGCTTTTGGTATTGCCAAGTTTATGTTCAAGCAAAATACTATCTATTTTTTTAACATTAAATCCATTTTTTTTAATCCTATAAAATAAATCACCATCAATTTCATCAATAAATAATTCCTCATTTAAGCCTCCTAGAGATCGCAAATCATCAAGTTTAAGAAATGAACCAGAAGAATAAAATTGTGGCTTAAAATGTGACTCATTAGGATACATAGGACAAAAAAGTGTAACATTTTGACTAGAGAATGAGCCAATTAGATTTAAATATTTAATAAATTGGGTGCCAAATGAACTATCCTGATCCATTATCAGTAACCACTTACTCTTAGAACTTTCAGTCTGACCTATAATATAATTAACACCAAACCCAATTCCTTTATTTTCATTAAAAGAAAAATAGCTTAGGTTGTCAAATGCTTTTGACAATTCATCTTGGTGGTTATTAATAATATCAGAGTTATCAAATACATAAACCTTATTAACATGCTTCGCATAGGAAGCGACATTTTTTAAGACATCCAAAATGTCAGGATTATATAAAATAACAGCAGCTATAATATCATCATTCATGTTAAAATTTAAATATTGTTCTAAATATTTTAAATAGTACAGAAATTTGAGCTGCAATTATTATTAAAAAATTAAAAACAAAATTGAACTTCATCGATTTAATCAAATTGAAATTTAGCCAAATATAATTCCTTAGCATTTCAATTGAACTAACTTTACGTGGCATTAAATTGTAATGATTAGCAATTATTTCAGTTTCAATCATCCTTTTGAAACTCATAGTTATTAGTCCCAAAGACTTAACGATTACATTAATAATCAGAAGAAATTTAGAATTTAGCCCCAAAGGCTTGTCATAAATATCATCTACATATAATAGGGTTAATTTCAATATTTCATTAGGCATGAAATACAAATTGTTTTGAGAAGATGAATAGGAAAATGATTTAAACTCTTTAACCGAATTCATTCCCTCTTGATTACAAAGATTCATCTTTACCCTCGAACCTGAGCCTTCAATACATAATTGAGCAATTATAAATTCAAAAGGGAAATTAGTTTGTAAAATTTTGTTTGTAAAATTTACATTCTTCAATATTTGAGTTAAATGTTCCGATTTAAAAAAATATCCAGTTGGGTGCTTTGTTAAATAAGCAACATTTTTTATTGATTCGTATCCTTTTTCATACTTTTCTAATCTTGGACTTTTTTGATAATCTAACTCACATGTTCCACATACCAAATCTAAATTCTCATTTAACAATTGAATAAATTTATCAAGGTTATTAACATTAATGTGATCCTTGTCAGTAAAAAATAATTTATATTTTCCATGTCCAGAATTTAACGCAGTCAAATAATTAGCAATTGCACCAATATTGGATTCATTTCTTAAATAAATCAATCTTTTATCTGCAATTAATTTTATTTCAATTTCTGTTTCATCTGATGAATAATTATCCACAACTATTACCTCTATATCAATTCCTTTAAAGGTTAATATTTCTTCTAGTAAACACTTTAAATTTTTCCATCTATTATATGTTGGAATTACAATTGAGAGATTAATAATTTTCATAATTAATTATCAAATGCTACTACGAGACCAATTAATTGCGTCTTCAATTCCAGATATTTTATCAATTTGTGGAACCCAATCTATCATTCCACATATTTTTGAATTATCAGCAATAAAAGACAATTGATCACTCTCTCTAAATGGGCCAGAATTAAAACTTAATTTAACTTCTAGTTTATCCTCAAGAATTGAAAAAAGTTCTAATAGAGAAAGGCTATTCTCCACTCCACCCCCAATATTAAAAGCCTGACCCGCAATTTTATCAATATTTAAAACCGCATTAAAATATAAATTAGCCACGTCAGAACAGTGGAGAACGTCTCTAACTTGTTTACCATTACCTGATATCAAGAACTTTTCTAAATTGTTGTTATTCTTTTTTTCAAGCGCTTTTTGAATAAACCAACCAACCCATCCTTGATCAACAGTAGAATATTGATTACCACCATACATCGAAGAGTGACGAAACACAACAGTTTTTATCCCAAAAATCCGATGGTAATCCAACAAATATTGATCTGCTGCTCCTTTTGAACATCCGTATGGAGAATGAAAGTCCAAAGGGTAATCTTCAGAAATACCATTAGGGAATTCTAAACAAGAATATCGAGTTTCTTCTTCAATAAAATTTAAATTTGAAAAATCACCATAAACTTTATTTGTAGAAGAATACAAAATGATTGAATTTGGGCAATTCTTCCTAATACTTTCAAGTAAATTGAAAGTTCCAAGTACATTGGTTTCAAAATCTTTCTTTGGATTAATAATCGACGTGGTCATAGCTACTTGACCAGCTAAATGAAAAACAACATCGGGTAGAACTTCTTTAACAATAGTTTCAACATCATTTGAATTTCTAATGTCCAAATTGTAAAATTTAAATTCACCCTGAGATTTTAACCAACTTAAATTTTGAGTAGCCCCAAATCTTGATAAATTATCCAAAAGAAATAATTCATCACCGTTTTTTAAAACTTTAGACGCAAGATTTGAACCAATAAAACCACATCCACCGGTAACTAAATATCTCATTTAATATTATTTTTTATATAATTCTCTATTTTCTCAAGTATATAATCAAAATGAATTTCTTCCAAGCCAGGCCAAACACCCAACCAAAAGGAATTATTCATCACTAAATCAGTAACATCTAAATTGCCGCTTATTTTCATTTCTGTTGACAAGTATGCTGGTTGCTTTGTTAAATTACCCCCAAATAATAACCTTGTACCTATTTTATTTGCCTCTAAATAATTAACTAAATCATTCCTGTTAATTTTGATTTCAGGTCTTATTGTAATTAAAAACCCGAACCAACTTGGCTGACTATGTTTAGTTGCATCAGGCAAAATAAAATATTCCTCTAATTTCCTTAACTTACTATGGAGGAGAGCATGATTAATTCTTCTTTTCTCTACAAAATTATCAATTTTACTCAATTGACTTAAGCCAATTGCAGCTTGCATATCAGTCACTTTCAAATTGAATCCTATATGTGAGTATGTATATTTATGATCATAACCACATGGTAAATCACCCAAAGTATGATCGAACCTTTTTCCACAAGTATTATCCACACCTGGTTGACACCAACAATCCCTCCCCCAATCTCTAAAGCTCTCTGCATTTTTTTTGAGAGAAGCATTGTTTACCAATACTGCACCACCTTCTCCCATTGTAATATGATGAGCAGGATAGAAAGATAAAGTTGCTAAGTCCCCAAACGAACCCGTTTTTTGATTGTTGTAAGTTGCACCTAAACTATCACAGTCGTCTTCAATTAGCCACAAATTATACTTTTTTGCAATTTCAATAACAGCATTTAAATTAAAAGGATTTCCTAGTGTATGGGCTAATACAATCGCTTTTGTTTTTGGAGTAATTGCCCTTTCTATTAATTCAACATTGATATTATAAGTTGATAGTTCGATATCAATAAATACAGGAACGCATCCAAATTGAATGAATGGATTAATAGTTGTTGGAAAGCCAGCTGCAACAGTTAGAATTTCATCACCTCGTTTTATTGCCTTTACTCCCAACTTAGGGGAAGTTAAAGCATAAAATGCAACCAAATTGGCGGAAGAACCTGAATTAACCAATAAAGAATATCTACTTCCAATATATTTTGCTAATTCTTTCTCCAATCGCTCACTATACCTTCCAGCAGTTAACCACCCATCTAGACTTGCATCTACTGCATACAATAAATCATCGGAATCTAATACCTTACCTGTAACTGGAATATAATTAGTTCCGGGAATATATTCTTTTGAAGTATTTTTTTCAGCAACAACTTTTAGTGCGTTTTCTAAATCCGAATCAAAATTCCTAAATTTATTGACCATTTTATATTTTTTTATTTTTAATAAAATTCCAAGTTTTTTCTAACCCTATTTTTAAATTATTTACTGGTACCCATCCAGTATTTATTAAGTCTTCGACTTCTTCATTCAGTACACGAACTTCACTAACCCTTGAAGGCAAAACTCCAAATTTTAACTTTGTTACATTATTTTTGGAAATCACTTTGCAAAATTCAGCGACTTGTTTAATTGTGTAAAGCTCATTAGTAGCCACCTTAAAATGATGAATTTTATTTGCTTCAAAATTCTTTTTAAGAATTGTTGAGTAAGCATTAATAACATCTTCTATGTAGATAAAATTTCTTTGTTGATTTCCGGCAGTAAGATCAATATTGTTTGATTCAATAGCTAACTTATTTAAAACCATTGAAATAAACTTCCAGTCATCATCCCCAGGCCCAAAAAAATACTCCAAATATAAATTAACAATACAAATGTTGTTTTTATAAAATTTTAACCAATCTTCAAAATGTGTTTTAGTAAGTGAATATTCATTAGTAAATGCAGATAACGTAGATGACGTATTTATAAATAAACCAACATTATACTTACTAGCGAGCTGTATTAGACTAATTGGAAAAGTGTAATTTGACAATATTATTTTTTCAATTGAATCTTCATTCCTACCATATGATGTCGCAGTATTTATGACAATATCAATTTTGTTTTCAATAAATACATTACTTAAAGGAACTAGATCAATATCATAATATTTACAAAGATTTAACTCTGAACTTATCCTATTTATATTTGAAAAAGATCTCTTTAATAGAACTATTTCATATCCTTCTTTAAGGAGGTTCTTTAATAATTCACTACCCAAAAATCCGGTTGCGCCAGTAAGTAAAATTGTTTTTTTGATCACTCTTTATTTAGAAACAAATTCAGATCAGACTCCATTAAAACTATTGAGTCGATACTTTGATAATATTTTTTATACCAATTCATTGTTGTATGAATAGATTCTTTTGCATTAAACCTCGGTTTCCAATTTAAACAAGTCATTACCTTATTTATGTCTAATTTCAACGTACCTGCCTCGTGTGGAGCTTTAATATCACTCTGAATAATATAACTTCCTTCTCCCCAAACTTCAATCGAATCTTTAACTAAAGTTTCAACTGATAGATTATCTAAATATTCAGGACCAAAATTCCATGATCCACTAAATTTTTCCGGAAACTTTGATAATTCTATTGCCAACTCTAAATAACCAAACAATGGTTCCAATACGTGTTGCCAAGGTCTTATTGAGTTAGGGTTTCGAATTGTTATATTTTCTTGTCTAACTAACGATTTTACAATATCTGGAATCAATCTGTCATTTGACCAATCCCCTCCTCCAATCACATTTCCGGCTCTTACACTTGCAAATGATTTTAAGTGTGAAGAATATTCGTTTAAGTTAAAAAATGAATTCCTGAAACTATCTATAATTAATTCTGATGCAGCTTTACTTGCGCTATAGGGATCGTAACCTCCTAATGTATCAGTTTCTCTATATGGATAATGCCATTCGTTATTTCTATATACCTTATCAGTTGTAATAAGAATTGACGTACATTTCTTCTCTATTTTTAATAGAGAATTTATCAAATTTGCTGTACCCAATATATTTGTAGAAATTGTTCCAATTGGATTAATGTAGGATTCTCTTACCAGTGGTTGAGCCGCTAAATGAAATATGAAATCAGGCTGAAAATTCACAATAGCACTTTCCAAATTTTCTTTATCATTAATATCGCCAATGATAGATTGATGAATAACGTGATTTTTTATTTCTTCATAGAGTGAAGGCTCTGTTATAGGATTTAATGAATAGCCACAAATCTCTGCACCTAGTTTTGAAAGCAAGAATGTAAGCCAGCTACCTTTAAATCCTGTATGACCAGTAATAAAAATCTTTTTCCCTGAAAAAAAATTCAGATTTTTATATCGAATATTTACCAAATTTTCCATTTCGCTTTTTCTGAATTCCATAATTCGTTTAACTCATTCTTATCTCTTAATGAATCCATAGGTCTCCAAAACCCATCATGTTTATACGCATTTAAATGCTTATTTTTTGCTAAATTTTCCAAGGGATTTCTTTCCCATATAGTAGAATCACCTTCATTTATGTAATCAAAAACTTCTGGTTCACAAACAAAGAATCCCCCATTAATCCAACCAATATCTTCACTACGTTTCTCATGAAAAGATTCAACTAAATTATTTGAATCAATTTGTAAAACTCCAAATCTACCACTTGGCTGCACAGATGTTACGGTACAAAGCTTACCTTGTTTTTGATGAAAATTTACTAATTCATTTATGTTAACATCGGAAACCCCATCGCCATAAGTTAACATAAAGGGTTCATTTCCTATGTATTTTTGAACTCGTTTAATTCTGCCTCCCGTTAAGGTATCAGCGCCTGTTTCCACCAAAGTAATTTTCCAATCTTCTGCCAAATTATTGTGCACTTCCAATTTATTATTTTTTACATCAATTGTCACATCAGATTGATGTAGAAAAAGGTTGGCAAAATATTCTTTGATTACATAACCTTTATAGCCGAGACAAATTACAAATTCATTATATCCATAACTTGAATATATTTTCATGATATGCCATAAAATTGGCATTCCACCAATTTCAACCATCGGCTTGGGGCGAACATCTGTTTCTTCAGACAATCTTGTACCTAAGCCACCAGCAAGAATTACAACTTTCATATTGATTTAATTTATTATTCCATCATTCTCATCCACTTCCCCCCCCCCTCAATCATCCCCTCCTGAAACTCATCCTTCCCAAAC
>JACCDH010096122.1_pt1 | contig 14375 bp, 13 predicted proteins | sample 7442481 | NCBI WGS metagenome assembly JACCDH01 (sample SAMN15323433, study PRJNA562643) | freshwater metagenome | isolation source: river surface water | place: USA:Blue River Watershed | collected 2017-08-15
ACCAACCCGGAAAAGATGCAGGTCGAATTGAACGACCCGTACATCCTGATCCACGAAAAGAAGCTGTCGAACCTGCAAGCGATGCTGCCGATTTTGGAAGCTGTCGTGCAGTCGGGCCGTCCGCTCCTTATCATTGCAGAAGACATTGAAGGCGAAGCGCTCGCAACGCTGGTCGTCAACAAGCTGCGCGGTGGCCTGAAGGTTGCTGCGGTTAAGGCGCCGGGCTTTGGCGATCGTCGTAAGGCGATGCTGGAAGACATTGCCATCCTGACCAAGGGTGAGATGATTTCGGAAGACCTCGGCATCAAGCTGGAAAGCGTGACCATTGGCATGCTTGGCCAGGCCAAGCGCGTCACCATCGACAAGGACAACACGACCATTGTTGACGGTGCAGGCGAAGCCGATTCGATCAAGGCACGCACCGAAGCCATCCGTCAGCAGATCGAAATAACCACCAGCGATTATGATCGTGAAAAGCTGCAAGAGCGTCTCGCAAAGCTGGCTGGCGGCGTTGCCGTGATCAAGGTTGGCGGCGCGACTGAAGTCGAAGTGAAGGAGCGTAAGGACCGCGTTGATGACGCGCTGCACGCCACCCGCGCGGCTGTGGAAGAAGGCATTGTTCCCGGCGGCGGCACCGCGCTGCTCTATGCCACCAAGGCTCTTGAAGGCTTGAAGGGCGCGAATGACGACCAGACCCGTGGTATCGACATCATCCGCAAGGCGATTGAAGCGCCGATCCGCCAGATCGCATCGAACGCTGGTCATGATGGCGCAGTGGTTGCTGGCAACCTGCTGCGTGAAAATGATGAAACTCAGGGCTTTAACGCTGCAACCGACACCTATGAAAATCTGGTGAAGGCCGGCGTCATTGATCCGACCAAGGTTGTCCGTACGGCGCTGCAAGACGCAGCCTCGGTTGCTGGTCTGTTGATCACGACCGAAGCTACGATTGCCGAACTGCCCGAAGATAAGCCCGCTATGCCGGCAATGCCGGGTGGCGGCATGGGTGGCATGGACTTCTAAGTCCAACGCTCAGGCAAAAAATAAAGAGGGCCGGGGCTTTACGCCTCGGCCCTTTTTCTATGGGCTGGGGTCGCCTTGCGGTGCGGGTGGTTTATCCTGCCGATTGTTGAGCATGGCGGATGCGTCATTGAGTGCCTGCGCCTCATCGCGCGGCAAGCTGGCCGGATCGGGCACATCACCGCCGCCGCATCCAGCCATCAGCGCTAGAAGCAACAGAGCAAGCACGGGCCGGGTGGTCTGCATGTCTTAGTCCCCAGTAAAAAGGGCTGCGCTCTTGCGAGGCAGCCCCTTGTAAACTCCACCAAAACTGCTGCCTTACATATGGTTGGCAGCGGCTTCAGCAGCCGCTTTTGCCGCATCCTTTGCATTGTCTGCCGCGTCTGCCACGACGTCCTTGGTGGCGTTGGTCACAGCTTCATTGGCAACAGGCAGGGCTTCAACAGGCTCATTCAGCACTGGTTCCATGGTTTCGTTCAACGCGACTTCTGCATTGGACGCATCATCCACGGCCTTGCCGCCACAGGCTGAAACGCCAAGTGACGCAAAGAGGATGACTGGCACGAGGATCGACTTTTTCATGAGGCAACCTTTAAACATGAGGCAAGGAATTAAACATTTGCCACGGGATGGCACAGCCATGTTCCATGGAATTCAGCAGAGGTAACCTTTCCATTTTGGCTTGGCAATTGCCTTTCGCATCGTCGAACTGGGCCTGAAATAAAGGGCAGGGGGCACAACCTATCGCAAAGCCGTTGACCGGATATAAAGAATTCTTTATGTCCTTAAGTCATGGCCAAGATGCTCGACATTTTCCGCGCGTTGGCGGACCCGACCCGGCTGCGGATTGTGCAATTGTTGCGCACGATGGAATTGTCGGTTGGTGAATTGGCGCAGGTGCTGGCGCAAAGCCAACCGCGTGTCTCGCGCCATATTAAAATTCTCTGCGATGCCGGCGTTGCAGAACGGCGCAAAGAAGGCAGCTGGGTGTTTATTGCGCCGGGCCCCAATTTGGTCACTGGCCCCTTGTTTCAGGCAATTGACGCTTGGATTTCAGCCTTGGGTGAGGACCATTGGCATATTGCGGATGCCGCGCGTCTGGCCGCTGTTCGGGCAGATCGCGCCGCTGCGGCGGAACGCTATTTTGCCGACCATGCTGATCATTGGGATAGCTTGCGCTCGCTCCATGTGCCTGAGGCGGACGTTGAAGCTGCAATGCGCCGCGTGCTGGGCACGGAAACGCTGGGCACGCTGGTGGATATTGGCACCGGCACGGGCCGGATGATTGAGCTATTCGGTGCGCAAGCCCGCCATGCCATTGGCATTGACCGCAGCCCAGAAATGTTGCGCGTCGCGCGCGGCAAGCTGACTGTGACGGGCATGGATGGCTGGGAATTGCGGCAAGGGGATATCATGGCCCTGCCGCTCGACACGGGTAGCGTTGATACAGTGCTGCTGCACCAAGTGCTGCATTATCTGCCAGCGCCAGAAGCCGCGATATTGGAATTGGCGCGGATCATGGCGCCCGGCGGCCAATTGCTGATTGTAGATTTTGCGCCGCACAGCCATGAGGAATTGCGGGCGCAGGATGCCCATGCCCGTCTGGGCTTTTCGGATGATCAAATTGCCCATTGGTGCCGGGCCGCTGGCCTCCAGATGGTGCAGACACATGAATTGGCGGGCAGTGCCCTAACCGTCAAACTCTGGCTGGCGCGCCGGCTGGAAGCAAAGACTTTGCAGGTGATAAGCGGATGAGCATATCGTTGACTGATTTGGAAGAGGCCCGCCGCGCGCTGGATGCGCCGCTATTTGCGGATTTGGCCGGCGATGCCGAGGTGTCGTTTGAGTTTTTCCCACCCAAATCGGAAAAAATGGAAGAACAGCTCTGGCAGACATTTGAAACACTGGCACCCTTGGGGCCGCGCTTTGTGTCTGTGACCTATGGGGCAGGCGGCTCCACGCGGGAACGGACGCACGCCACTGTGGCGCGCATTGCCTCCCACAGCAGCATTCCGGCTGCCGCGCATCTGACCTGCGTTGCGGCCAGCAAAGCGGAAATTGCGGAAATCGCCCAAAGCTATTGGGATGCAGGCGTGCGGCATATTGTGGCCCTGCGGGGTGATCCGCCAGAATTGGGGCAGCCTTTTGTGCCGCATCCGGATGGCTATGCGTCCGCTGCTGATTTGGTCGCAGGCCTGCGCGATATTGCGCCATTTGAAATTTCTGTGGCGGCCTATCCTGAAAAACATCCCGAAGCCGCTTCAGCCGCGTCGGACCTTGATAATCTGAAGCGCAAGCTGGATGCGGGCGGCACACGCGCGATTAGCCAATTCTTCTTTTCCCCCGACGTGTTTTTCCGCTTTTGCGATGCAGCAGCGGCAGCGGGCATTGATGCGGAGATTGTGCCGGGAATCTTGCCGGTGTCTAACGTGGCGCAAGCGCGCAAATTTGCGGCCGCCTGCGGGGCGACCATCCCTGATTGGATGGACCGGCTGTTTGAAGGGCTGGATGATCACCCCGGCGCGCGTCAGTTGATTGCGGCGACAGTTGCGGCGGAAATGTGCCGTAAGCTGTATGCCGGTGGTGTCCGCCATTTCCATTTCTACACATTGAACCGTGCCGAACTCAGCTATGCGATTTGTCATTTGCTGGGCCTGCGGCCGCAAGGAGCCTGATCCATGTCTGCCCGGGAACGCCTATTGGCCGAAGCGCAAAAGCGCATTTTGATGACGGACGGTGCCTGGGGCACGCAGATCCAGACTTTTGGCCTGAGCGAAGGTGATTATGCAGGGGCATTGGGCCTCTCGCACGATCAAAAGGGCAATAACGACATATTGGCGCTAACACGGCCCGATGTGATCGAAAAAATTGCCCGCAGCTATCTCGATGCCGGGTCAGATATCATCTCGACCAACACCTTTAGCTCGACCCAGATCAGCCAGGCTGATTATGGCGCGGAGCATTTGGTGCGCGATTTGAACATCGCCAATGCGCAGATCGCGCGTCGACTGGCGGATGAATATCAGGCGCGCGATGGCCGCCCGCGCTTTGTGGCAGGCGCTGTTGGGCCAACCAACAAGACATTATCGCTCTCGCCCGATGTGAATGATCCCGGTTATCGCGAGATTGATTTCGACACGCTGAAGAACGTCTATCGTGAGCAGGTTGATGCGCTGTTGGAGGGTGGGGCGGACTTCATCCTCATTGAGACGGTGTTTGATACGCTGAATGCCAAGGCCGGTATTATGGCGGTTCTTGAGGCGCAGGATGATCTGGGCCGTGATGTGCCGCTGATGATTTCGATGACGCTCACCGATTTGTCGGGTCGCAATCTTTCTGGCCACACGGTTGAGGCCTTTTGGTATGCCGTGCGCCACGCCAAGCCCGTCACCATTGGGCTTAATTGTTCCTTTGGGGCTGAGCAATTGCGCCCGCACGTGAAGCTGCTGTCGGGCATCGCGGAAACGCTCATCATGGTATACCCCAATGCGGGCCTGCCCAATGAGCTTGGTCAATATGATGAGCTGCCTGAACAGACGGCGGCCTTTGTTCGCGAATGGGCAGAGGCGGGGCAAGTCAATATTTTGGGCGGGTGCTGCGGCTCAACCCCCGGCCATATCGCGGCGATGCACAAGGTGGTGACAGGCATTGCCCCACGGCAGTTGCCCGTGCCGGCCATTGCGACCCGCTTGGCCGGGCTTGAGCCGATGACGATTGCTGCCTGATCCGCTTCTTTCAAGGTTTATTGTACATGACTGATACTCAAGCCAGTGCGCGTTTCGTCAATGTGGGTGAGCGGACCAATGTCACCGGTTCTGCCGCGTTTAAGAAGCTGATCCTCGCGGGCGATTATACCAAGGCTGTGGACGTCGCGCGCCAGCAAGTCGAAAATGGCGCGCAGATCATCGATGTGAACATGGATGAAGGTCTGCTCGACGCGGTTGAGGCAATGACATCGTTCCTCAAGTTGATTGCCGCGGAGCCTGATATTGCGCGCGTGCCGGTGATGATCGACAGCTCCAAATGGGACGTGATTGAAGCGGGCCTGAAATGCGTTTCGGGCAAGCCCATTGTGAATTCGATCAGCATGAAGGAAGGCGAAGACGCGTTTCTGGCGCAGGCGCGCAAGTGCATGGCCTATGGCGCGGCAGTCGTCGTCATGGCGTTTGACGAAACGGGTCAGGCAGATACCAAGGATCGTAAAGTCGAAATTTGCGAACGTGCCTATAAGCTGCTGACAGGCATTGGCTTTCCGCCAGAAGACATCATTTTTGATCCCAATGTCTTCGCTGTCGCCACCGGGATTGAAGAGCATAATAACTACGGCGTCGATTTCATTGAAGCGGCGCGAGAAATTAAGGCGCGTTGCCCGCATGTCCATATCTCGGGCGGGCTGTCCAACCTGTCGTTCAGCTTTCGCGGGAATGAGCCTGTGCGCCGCGCGATGCACAGTGTGTTCCTCTACCATGCCATCCCGGCGGGGATGGATATGGCGATCGTCAATGCGGGGCAGCTCGATGTCTATGACACGATTGACCCCGAATTGCGCGAGGCGTGCGAGGATGTTGTCCTCAACCGACGGCCAGATGCAACCGAACGGCTGATTGCTCTGGCTGAGCGGTTCAAGGGCACGGATGCGGTTGCGGAAAAGGCGGCAGAAGAATGGCGCGGCTGGGCTGTGACGAAGCGGCTGGAGCACGCACTGGTCAAAGGGATCGACGCCTATATTGTTGAAGATACCGAAGAAGCCCGACAGCAGGCAGCCCGCCCGATTGAGGTGATTGAAGGCCCGTTGATGGACGGGATGAATGTGGTGGGCGATTTGTTCGGCTCAGGCAAAATGTTCCTGCCCCAAGTCGTGAAATCGGCGCGCGTGATGAAAAAGGCCGTGGCCCACCTCATCCCCTTTATTGAGGCGGAAAAGACCGAAGGACAAAAGGCCAAGGGCCGCATCATCATGGCGACGGTGAAGGGCGATGTGCACGACATCGGCAAGAATATCGTCGGCGTGGTGCTCCAATGCAATGGCTATGAAGTCATTGATCTGGGCGTGATGGTGCCCTGGCCCACTATCTTGGCCGCCGCCAAGGAACATGATGCCGATATTATCGGCTTGTCCGGCCTGATTACCCCGTCGCTCGATGAGATGGTGACTGTGGCGGAAGAAATGCAGCGCGCGGGCTTCACGATCCCGCTGCTGATTGGCGGGGCGACGACCTCCAAAGTCCACACCGCGCTGAAGATTGATCCCGTTTATGACGGCCCCGTCATCCATGTGCTCGATGCCAGCCGCGCCGTGGGGGTGGCGTCGCAATTGCTATCCGATACGCAACGCGATGGCTATGTCGCGGGTATTGAGGCCGAGTATCAGCACGTCCGCGATGTGCGGGCAGGCAAGGAAGCCAATGTGCTGCTAAGCCTGGCCGACGCGCGCGCCAACGCCTTTGTGGCAGACATGGCCCATAAAGCGCCGCCGCCGGCACAGCCGGGCCTCCATGTGTTTGACGATTGGAGTCTCGCTGATCTGCGTGAGGTGATTGATTGGACACCCTTTTTCCGCGCGTGGGAATTGCATGGCACCTATCCCGCCATTCTTGAGGACGACATTGTGGGCGAAAGCGCCCGCAATTTGTTTGCCGACGCCAATAAGATGCTCGACACGATCATCGCTGAAAAATGGCTGACGGCAAAAGGCGTGGTGGGCCTGTGGCCGTGCGCGCGCGATGGCGATGATGTGGTGGTGCATCTGGCGGAGGAAGAGCGCCATGTGACCTTCAGCTTCTTGCGTCAGCAAATCCGCAAGAGCCGGGATCGCGCCAATATGTGCTTGGCTGACTTTATCAGCCCCGATGGGGATTGGATGGGCGGCTTTGCGGTTGGCATTCATGGCATTGATGCGCATGTCGCGCGCTTCAAAGCGGCGCATGATGACTATCAAGATATTCTGCTCAAAGCCTTGGCTGATCGCTTTGCCGAGGCCTTTGCAGAGCGGTTGCACCAGCATGTGCGCACCACGTTGTGGGGATATGCGCCGGGTGAGCAATTGACCAATGAGGCTTTGATCCGAGAAGAATATCGCGGCATTCGTCCAGCGCCGGGCTATCCGGCCTGCCCGGACCATAGCCACAAGCCAATTTTGTTCGATCTGTTGAAGGCGGGCGACACAGCTGGCCTTGTGTTGACGGAAAGCTTTGCGATGTTGCCAACGGCTGCAGTCTCCGGCTTTTACTTTGGCCACCCGGACAGCGAATATTTTGGCGTCGCGCGCATCGGGCAGGATCAGTTGGAAGATTATGCCCAGCGGCGGGGTGTGGATATGGCAACCGCCACCCGTTGGCTGCGACCCAATTTGGATTGATAGGGAAGCCGTAACCCAAACCCGTGCTCCGGGCTTGACCCGGAGCCCAGAGCCACCTGCATGCAGAAGGCCAATGTTCCGCCGCATTTGCTGGGCTCCGGGTCAAGGCCGGAGCACGGGAAGCTGTTATTCCCCGCGTGTTCAATTCAATCCTGCGTAAGAAAAAAAAGCCCGCTCCTATGTCAGGGGCGGGCCATTTTCTGCCGAGATGTTCGGGCTTAGCGCACCTTTTTGGGGGGCGGCGGCACTGTGATTTTCACAGTTTCACCATTATTGCCAGGAAAGCCTGTAAACATGGCTTCAATCAGGTTCGGCACCAAATAGCTTAAATTATTATTGAGGGACTGGGCTTGCGCCTTGCCCTCAAAAACCCGCTCACCAGACCCGGCCCGTTCAATGCGGACGTCCAACTGGCTGGTGAAGACCGTATAGCTTTCAACCCCATCATTCAGGCCACCCGGGCCGAACAGGAAAGGATCATAAAAGCCGGGATAATAGCCATAATAGCGGCCACGCCAGCCATGGCCCCAATAGCCAAAGCCGCCGCACCACGGATCATAATATCCCCAGCAGCGATTGAAATTGGATGTGGCAACCGTGCGAAGCTTTTCACGGCCACGGTCAACCCCATAGGTCATTTTCACGACCAAGGCAGGCGCTTCTCCACTGGCGGCGGGACGGAAGCCAAGGCTGGTCAGCTTGCCGGCAACCAACTGGGCATAGCTGCCAAATTCTAATCCGCCATTGAGCTGCGGATCATCAGACGTAATTGCAAAGCTTTGCCCTTGCGGGGCGGGCATTTGCTGAAAGCGGCTGACGCGCGCGTCGAAATTCTGCGCGCAGGCGGACAGACCAAGAAGCATCACCGGAGCTGCAACACGCAACAAATTTACTAACCGCGACATAGACATATTCCTCGGATGACGGCGACCCGTTGGTCATTCTGCCAAGCTATCATCCCTAAGCTGTGCTGAACGACGGTTGAACAATATCTCATGCGTTCCTTATCGTTGCAACCCAAGCGCTTGATAAGTGGCCGCCAAAGTGGGCGCCGCAAGGGCGGCGGCGCGGTCTGCACCTTTCATCAAAATGGCATCTAGGGCTGCGGTATCCGAGCGCAGATCATTGAACCGATCACTAATCGGCCGCAGCGTTTCCACCAGCAACTCTCCCAATGCGGGTTTAAACGCGCCAAAGCCTTGGCCGCCAAAGCGGGCAAGGACGGCATCCACGCTTTCATCGGCCATAGTCGCATAAATGCCAACCAAGTTCAGCGCTTCTGGGCGTCCTTCCAACCCTTCAGCCGCGCTGGGCAGGGGCTCAGGATCAGTCTTTGCCTTGCGGACTTTCTGCATGATGGTGTCAGCATCGTCGGTCAGGTTGATGCGGCTCATATCAGACGGGTCAGACTTGGACATTTTGGCGCTGCCATCACGCAGGCTCATAATCCGGGCCGCCCCGCTTTTCGGGATGATGGGATCAGGCAGAGTGAAAATGGGCGCGTCTTCGCTTGCGAAGTCATTGTTAAACTTCTGCGCAATGTCGCGCGCCAATTCCAAATGCTGTTTTTGGTCTTCCCCAACGGGCACGTGCGTTGCTTGATAGAGCAGCACATCGGCTGCCTGAAGGACGGGGTAGGTGAACAGCGCAATGGACGCGCCTTCGCGGTTCTTGCCCGACTTGTCCTTGAACTGCGTCATCCGATTGAGCCAGCCCATGCGCGCGGTGCCATTTAGCAGCCATTGCAGCTCTGCATGGGCCGGAACACGCGCCTGATTGAACAGGATCGATCGATCCGTATCAATGCCGCACGCAACCAGCGCCGCGGCCATTTCGCGCGTATTGGCGGCAAGCTCTTTGGGATTATGCGGCAGGCTGATCGCGTGCAAATCTGCTAAGAAATAAAGGCAGTCGCCAGCCACCTCATCCTGCATCCGCACCCAATTGCGGATTGCACCCAGATAATTGCCAAGGTGAAGGCTGCCTGTGGGCTGAATGCCGGATACGACGCGCATCATAATCTCTTTCGCTAGGGCAGAGGGTTGGACTCGCCTGCCCAGTTAACTTCGTGTGGAACGGGCGGATGCCCTGTCAGCCCGCCGAGCGCAAGGGGCTAGTCTGTTGCAGCCTCTTCGGGACGGCGCCGGCGCAGCAAGATCATGACATCCTCCCGATTAACTGCGCCAATCATCCAGCCAAGGCCGAAATACACGACGCCGCCAGAGCCAATGAGCGTGGTTAATGCTACCATCCGTTCAAATGTCGTGCCATTGAACATCGGGCCCATGAGCAGGTTTACGCCATAGAGCGTGACCCCCATGGCAAGCGCGCACAGCAATTGCCGGGCCACGCGATTGGCGACGTCAGGCGCAATTGTTAAATGCCCGCGCTTATGGAGCGTGAGATAGAGCAGTGCGCAATTGAGCCAAGCGGTTAGCGCCAGAGCCGCCGCCAACCCATAAAGCCCAAAAAACGGCACCAGCGCAAAGTTGAGCGCAATGTTGGCCGCAAGCACCCAAATGGCGATGCGCAGAGGCGTCTTGGTGTCTTCGCGCGCGAAAAAGCCGGGGGTGAACACTTTCACCAGCACATAAGCGGGCAGGCCCAAAGCAATAATCCCCAGCGTCGTGCCGGTAATGATGGCATCTTCGGGTTGAAAGGCCCCGCCGCGGAACAAGGCTGTCACCAACGGCACCCCCGCTGCTGCAAAGGCAATGGCGGCCGGCAGAGTTAACAACATACCCAGCTCAAGCGCTTGGTTTTGGATTTTTTCGGCCTCATCCGCCTTGCCTTGATCAACATATTTGCTGATCGCGGGCAAAATCGCCGTGCCAAGCGCCGTTCCAATAATCCCAAGCGGCAATTGGTTCAGCCGGTCCGCATAGTTTAAATGCGCCATCGACCCTTCTGCCAAATAACTTACAAATTGGGTGTCGATGAGTATGCTCACCTGATACACGCCAGCGGCAAAGGTGGCGGGAATAACCACGCGGAAAAACTGACGCACGCCCGGTGTTATCCGGGGCCGACGCACGCGGAGCGAAACGCCTGCCTTATGGGCCGACCATAAGACCAAAGCCAGTTGCACAATGCCCCCGACAACAACGGCAATCGCAAGGGCTTGCGCACTTTTTGCGCCGCCATCGCGCACGAGCAGCAGGGCGACCAGCATGGCCAGATTAAGCAATGCCGGCGCAAAAGCGGCTGCTGCAAATTTGTGCATGGAGTTCAGCACGCCCGAATAGAGCGATACAAGGCTGATCAGCATCAAATAGGGAAAGGTGAGCCGCGAGAGCCAGACCGTGAGGTCAAATTTGTCAGGATCACCCGCATAGCCCGAGGCCAGCAGCCAGACCATTGCGGGCATCGCAATTTGGCCGATGACGGTGAAAATCAGAAGAACTGGCAGAAAAACCGCAAGAACTTCTTCAGAGAAGCGCCGGGCCTCGTCCAAGCCGCCCTTGCCGTGATAGCGTTGGCTGAATAACGGAACAAACCCGGCAGAAAAGGCCCCTTCGCCAAAAAAGCGCCGGAATGTATTGGGCAGCCGGAACGCCACCAAAAAGGCGTCTGCGTACATATTGGCGCCCAAAACACGCGCCATGACCATTTCCCGGACAAAGCCAAGCACACGGCTGACCATAGTCAGCCCCCCAATTGTGCCAATGGCTTTGCCCAGTTTCATGGGATGCGGCCTAGCGTGACCGGATCAGGCCTGATCTTGCTCGCCTGCTTCGGCCGCCTGTTGTGCCGCCAATTCTGCCTGCTGCATAAACAGCGCCCCAAAATCGATCGGATCGAGCATCAAGGGCGGGAAGCCGCCATCGCGCACGGCGTCGGCCAGCACGCGGCGGGCAAAGGGAAACAGCATTGCCGGGCCCTGTGCCAACAAAATCGGTGCCAACTGGTCTTCCGGCACATTGCGAATGCCAAATAGGCCTGCATAAACCAGTTCGACCTGAAAGGCGGTTTTCTCTTCAGTTTTGGCAACGACGTTGATCTTCAGCGAGACTTCGTAAACCTCATCACCCACTTGTTCATTGCCAATGTTGAAGCCAACATCGATCTGCGGCTGGCCCTGCCATTGGAAAACAGCCGGCGCATTTGGATTTTCGAAAGAAAGATCCTTCACATATTGTGAAATAACGCCCACCGCGGGCAACGTGTCTTCACCATTGGGAAGGGGGGCGTTGGTGTCGTCAGCCATGTCTCAATCCGGTCCTGTTCAGTCTGTGATGGCGAACGGCAAAATCCGCCAAGGTTGGCGCGGCGCGTAGCAGGGGCAAGAAAGAAGGGCAATGCCGCAGATTTTCGCCTACCCGACGAAAGCACTATTTGAAAGCTGGCGTCTGCCACCCTATGTTGCCTCAAAGAAAGGTGTTTGTCGTGGTTGAAACAATCCTCTTTGCTATGGTTGCTGTGTTTTTAGGGCTGCGTCTTTTTGCCATTTTGGGCAAGCGGACTGGGCATGAGCAGACACTCGGCAAACCTGCTGAAGAGCCTGTTTCGCCGTCATTTCCGGCACCTACATCAGAGCCGCGAGAGGCTGGTCGCACAAGCGCGCCCTTGGGCGAAAGCTTTGACGTTGCAGCGGCCACTGGCCTGCGGGCGATTTCCGCGGCAGATTCGCACTTTCACCCGGTTGAATTTCTCGAAGGTGCCAAGGCGGCCTATGGTATGATCCTAGATGGCTTTTGGAAAGGCGATATGGTGGCCGTTGCGCCTTATGTGAGCACCGACGTTCACCAAAGCTTTACCGATGCAATCAACGCGCGGGCTGAGGCCGGCGAAGTGCTGGACAATCGATTGGTCCGGATTGATCGGGCGATTATCGCGTCTGCCAGCTTAAATGGCGGTGTGGCGCAAATCTCGGTGCGCTTCGATGCGGATATTGCGGCGGTGACGCGCGATACCAGCGGCACGGTGATTGCAGGATCGCTGACAGACGCCATTGAAACACATGATCAATGGACATTTGAGCGTGATATTCGCGCCAGCGACCCCAATTGGATTCTTGTGGATACGGACGAAGCAGCCTAACCGGCAGGCATGGCCCGCCCCAGATTTTTCTCGCTTCTTCTGCCCTTAGCGCTGGCGGCGTGCGTCGGCCATGTTCAGACACGTCCACCCGCGCCTGCCACGCCAGTTCTAGCGCCGGATAAGCCTAAGACAGCGCGTGCCGCTGGTGTAGAGGCTGGACCTTCATTTGATAGCCTGGCCGTGCCTGCAGAGGCTGCTGTGCGGGCGCTGCAGGCCTTTCGCTTGTCCTGCGGGGCGCTGCAGCGCCGCACCGATGGATCGGGCCTGACACAGGCGTCAGATTGGCAGGCGCCCTGCGCCGCGGCCATGGTGACGCCCGACCAAGAAGCTGCCACCTTTTTTGCAACGCAGTTGGAAGTCGCCCGTATTGGCGATGGTCGCGCCTTTGCAACGGGCTATTATGAGCCCGAAATTGCCGGATCCCGCACGCCTGCACCGGGCTATGCGGTGCCCATTTACAAACGCCCAGCAGATCTTGTTGAAGTTGATCTCGGCCTGTTTTCGGAGTCATTAAAAGGTCGGCGAATTCGCGGGCGCGTGGTGAACAATCAACTGCTGCCCTATGCTGACCGGGCAGAAATTGTCGCGGGCGGCTTGGCGGGCCGGGGGCTGGAACTGGCCTATGCAGCAGATGCCATCGACTTCTTCTTCCTCCAAGTGCAAGGATCGGGTCGGCTGAAGCTGCCCGATGGATCCATCATGCGAATTGGCTATGACGGCCAAAATGGGCGGGATTACACGGCCATTGGCAAGGTGATGCGGGAAAAAGGCCTGCTCGCGCCGGGGGATGCCAATATGGCGGGCATCGTCCGTTGGCTGCGCGCCAACCCAGATCAGGCTCAGGCGGTGATGAACGAGAATAAGAGCTGGGTTTTCTTTAAAGAATTGACGGGTCCGGGCCCCTTGGGCGCGCTGGGCTTGCCCGTTACGGGCCGTGCCACTGTGGCGGCAGACCCGCTATTTGTGCCTTTAGGCGCCCCGATTTTCCTCCAGACGGATCGTCCCGAAGCCAATGGGTTATGGGTTGCCCAAGATACGGGCGGCGCCATTAAAGGCCCAAATCGTTTTGATACATTTTGGGGCGCCGGTGCTGAGGCAGAGCAGATTGCCGGCGGCATGATGGCGCGGGGCGTTGCCTATGTGCTTGTGCCCAAAGGCACAGTCGCGCGGCTAAAGGCCCAAACCCAGCCGTGAGGGCGCGTCGGCTAAGCCCTGAAGAACACGCCATCTGGGCGCGCGTGGCCCGGACAGCGCGGCCCATGCCGGGTAAGCTGCTGCCCGAAGACCAGCCCGTGCCGCTGGATCTGCGTGCAGAGCTGGCAAGGGCTGTTCGCCCAACCCGCAATATCACACCTGTCGCAGCGCCCCGGCCAGCGCCGTCCCGGCCCCAGCCGCCGCGCGATACTCTGGATGGCAGTTGGGATAAGCGCCTCTCCAAAGGCGATGTTGCGCCTGACGTCACCATTGATTTGCATGGAGAAACATTGGCGACGGCGCATGCGCGCCTCAATCGAGGGCTGGAGGCCGCCATTCGCCGCGGAGACCGGACGATTTTGCTGATCACGGGCCGTCCAGCCGTTGATAACCCGCGCTTGCCGCCAACCAGCCGGGGCGTCATCCGGGCGTCTGTGACGGACTGGCTGGCCGTCTCAGCCTATGCTGACCGGATTGCTGCTATTCGCAATGCCCATCCGCGCCACGGCGGGGCAGGGGCGCTATACATCATCCTTAGGCGTGCGCGGTGAAGTGCATGTTCTGGGTATGGCCCGGAGCCCAGAGCTGCAGCTTCAGAACGTCACAATTTTTTCAGGATTTCACTATAAATAATTCTAAGTGAACGAATATCTTCCAAGGCAACTGCCTCGTCCAGCTTGTGCATCGTGGCATTGGGCAGGCCAAATTCCACGACCGGGCATAGCTTTGACAGGAAGCGTGCATCCGAGGTGCCGCCTGTGGT
>JACCDH010471154.1_pt1 | contig 14371 bp, 18 predicted proteins | sample 7442481 | NCBI WGS metagenome assembly JACCDH01 (sample SAMN15323433, study PRJNA562643) | freshwater metagenome | isolation source: river surface water | place: USA:Blue River Watershed | collected 2017-08-15
CCAGCGAATGGTCTTGCCGTTCGACTGAGGCTCGGGAGTGAACTCGAGCACCTGACCGACAACAACCGGGCCAGTCACCGAGAAACCGTGCGAGCCCTCCTCTTCGAGACCGACCTTAACGAGTTCGGCCATTACGGAGTCGGGAGTTGCGTCGCCGGGTAGATCAACGTATTCGGCTAGCCAAGACAGTGGGACCTTCATTACAGGCTCACCCCAAACTGCTGCGAGAAGCGAACATCGGATTCGACCATGTCGTGCATGTCGAGGACTCCGTTGCGGAACATAAGCGTGCGCTCGATGCCCATTCCGAAGGCGAAGCCCTGGTAAACCTCCGGGTCGATACCGGCTGCCTTCAAGACGTTTGGGTTCACCATTCCGCAGCCACCCCACTCAACCCAGCGCGCGCCACCCTTGGCGTTCGGGTGCCAGACGTCGAGTTCGGCAGAAGGTTCGGTGAACGGGAAGAACGATGGGCGCAGGCGAATCTGAGCCTCCGGGCCAAACATGATTCTTGCGAAATGTTCGAGTGTGCCGCGAAGGTCGGCCATGGTTAGGCCTTTGTCGATTGCCAAACCCTCAACCTGGTGGAAAACCGGGGTGTGGGTTGCGTCGAGTTCATCGGTGCGGAAAACGCGACCTGGGCAGAGCACATAAACCGGCAGCTCGCGCTCGAGAAGCGACCTGACCTGAACGGGTGAGGTGTGGGTGCGAAGAACGAGGTGCGAGTCCACAGGGTCAACGAAGAAGGTGTCTTGCATGGCGCGAGCAGGGTGGTCGGCATCGAAGTTGAGGGCGTCGAAGTTGAACCACTCGCTCTCGACCTCTGGACCCTCGGCGATCTCCCAACCCATACCGACGAACACGTCCGAAATTTGGTCCATCAGGAGCGACAGCGGGTGACGCCCACCGATCGGCAGTTTGGTTGGTGCTGCAGTCACGTCAACGGCTTCAGCGGCAAGCTTCGCGCGCTCCTCGACCGCTGCGAGTTCTGCCTCGCGTGCGGCGAAAGCCTGATTCAGGCGTCCACGTGCGGCACCGATTAGAGCGCCAGCCTCGGCCTTGAACTCGTTCGGCATGTTTTTGATCGTCGCGTTGAGTTTAGAAATCTCTGATTGTTCGCCGATCGTGGTTTGTCTGGCATTTCTGAGGCTCGCGAGGTCAGCGGCGGCGTTGATGGCAGCAAGCGCTGCATCGACTACCGGATCGACTGCGGACTGATTGATTGGATTGCCAGACATAGGCTTCAATTCTAGTGATTAGGCGTTCTGAGCGAAGGCAGACGCGTACAGGCAAATACTCGCGGCGGTGGCTAAATTTAGGCTCTCGGCCGCCCCGTAGATCGGCACGCCAACCTGACGGTCAACCAGCTCCAATGTTTCAGGCTCAAAACCCCATGCTTCGTTACCGAATAACCAAGCGGTGGGTGCGCTCAAAACAGACTCTTCGAGTTTCGAAAGCTGGTCTCCCCCGCCGTTTGCGGCGAATACTTGAAGGCCGGCCGACTTTAGAGCCGCTACCGCGCTCTCCAGCTCAGCATCGATCACGAGCGGAAGGTGAAAAAGCGAACCGGTTGTCGAGCGAACAACCTTGGGGTTATAAACATCGACGCTGTTGCTAGTGAAAATCACAGCGTCAGCGCCAGCGGCATCAGCAGCGCGCAAAACCGTGCCAGCGTTTCCCGGGTCGCGGATGTTACTGAGCAGTGCAATCAACCGAGGCTTCGCCGCGATGACTGCGTCGAGTGATACGTGGAGTTGCTCGCACACCGCAACAACACCCTGCGGACTGGTGGTGTCGGTCAAGGCCTTGAGGACGGGTTCGGTAACCAACTGAACTTCGATGCGCGCTGCTTTAGCGCGCTCGAAAACCTCGGCATAGCGAGACACAGCCTCTTCAGTTGCGTAAAGCTCGACGATAAGTTTTGGTCGATCGAGCGCTTCTTTCAGCCCTTGGGGTCCTTCAAGCAGAAAGAGCCCGGTCGATGACCGGGCGTCTTTCTTAGTTAGCTTGGCAACCCCGCGGACCTTATTGGCCTTGGGATCTGACAGCAAGAGACTAGGCGACCTTTGGAGCCGAAGTGTCTGCTGGCAGAGCAGCCTTAGCCGAAGCAACGAGGCTTGCGAAAGTCTTAGGCTCGTTGACGGCTAGGTCAGCGAGGATACGACGGTCGACTTCGATGCCGGCTAGGTTTAGGCCCTGAATGAAGCGGTTGTAGGTCATTCCGTTGGCACGTGCCGCAGCGTTGATGCGCTGGATCCAAAGGCGACGGAAGTTGCCCTTCTTGTCCTTGCGGTCGTTGAACGCGTAAACCAGCGAGTGCAGCTGCTGCTGCTTTGCCATGCGGTAAAGGCGCGAACGCTGACCGCGGTAGCCCTGGGCGCGCTCAAGGATTGTGCGGCGCTTCTTGTTTGCGTTAACCGCATTTTTTACTCTTGCCATTTTTAAACTCCTCTAAATTCTTGGGTCGACTACTTGCCGAGCTGCTTCTTGATGGTCTTGAAGTCAGCTGCCGAAACGACCTGGTCCTGGTTGAGGCGACGGGTACGACGGCTCGACTTGTACTCAAGGTTGTGGCGCATGTTGATCTGCTGCTTCATGAGCTTGCCGCTACCGGTGAAGCGGAAACGCTTCTTAGCGCCAGAGTGGGTCTTCTGCTTTGGCATGTTCTTCTCCTGTTTTCCTACTCGGCAGTTGGTGCTGCCGACTCCTTCGCCTTTTCGGCGTTCTTTTTGGCTTCGGCCTTAGCGTCTGCCTTGTTCTTGGTTGGGCCAATGACCATAACCATGTTGCGTCCGTCAATCGAAGGGCTCGACTCAACAGTGCCTAGCTCAGCGACTTCTTCAGCCAACTTCTGTAGCATCTTGATGCCCATCTCGGGACGCGACTGCTCGCGACCGCGGAACATTACGATTACCTTGACCTTGTCGCCAGCCTTCAAGAATCTTTCGATCTGTCCGCGCTTGGTTCCGTAGTCGTGGTCGTCGATCTTGAGCCCGAAACGAACCGTCTTTAGAACGGTGTTTACCTGGTTCTTGCGAGCTTCGCGAACCTTTTGCGCCGCTTCGTACTTGAACTTACCGAAGTCCATCAGCTTTGCTACAGGTGGTTTTGACGTTGGGGCTACCTCGACTAGGTCTAGGTCGGCCTCCTGTGCCATACGCAGGGCGTCTTCGATTTTGACTACGCCGATTTGCTCGCCAGCCGGGCCGACGAGGCGAACCTCTGGCACACGGATGCGGTCGTTGATACGGGGATCGCTGATCTGTTGCTCCTTTAGGTGACATGGACGGCCACACACTCCGAGCATTTGCTCGGCGAGCGTACAGAAACGAAAAGTTTCCAAGCTTTACCCGGAAACCTTTTGAGGCGGTTAGCGCGGGTGGGAAATGAATCCACTTCTGACCGAGAGCGAACCCTCGGAGCCATGGGCTAGCCTAGCAGAAAAGGTTCAAAAGGAGTAGCCCTTGTCAGAAACAAATGAGCAGATCACAGATTTGGCCGATGTTCCCGCTGTGGAAATCGTAGCCCGCTACTCGATTGAGCTACTAAACGTGGCCGCCGTGCACTGCGGACTTGCCGAAAACGGACGCGAGGCAGACCTCGATGAGGCTCGCAAACTAATCAACGCGGTCGCCGGATTGATCACTGGAGCCTCGGCATACATGGGTGATCAGCACGCTCGAATCCTGCGCAATGCCCTGCGAGAGGTGCAATTGGCATTCCGTGAGGCATCGCCAATCAAGGATGCCCCGGGCGAAGGTCCGGGCGAAAAATTCACCGGGCCGGTCAACTAGGCGGCTGCGAGTTTGACTCTCAGCGAGTCAACCAACTCGGCGATGTCGAAACTCTCGGCGAGCGCTTTGGCTATCTTTTGAAGTAGTTCGTCGATTGCCTCGCGATCAAGACCTTCCGGCAATCTCAGCGTCAGCTCGAGCTCGGCGTTGGCTAGCAGGCAGAGCGGGTCGCCCGCGGCTAGAGACCAACCAGCCAGTGGCTCGAGATTGGTTAGTGCTTGATCAAATGCAGCGATGACCCGGGGGTCTTCTTCGGGCGAAACCCACTTCAAACCCTGAGCCAAGGCCGCGATTGCCGGCCTTCTCAAAACATATTCTGATTCGGCCATCGGGTCGAGAATCATTCGGGTGTTACCTTCTGAGGCGGCCGCGAGCGCGGCCTTGACGGCGGCTGTTGGCACGGGGCGCGCGGCGGAATTCCAACGTTTCATCGCGTCAACGGAGCTGAAAACCGGAAGCCCCGACTGACCATCCGGGGTTTCGACGGTGACGATTGAAAGATCTGCTGACTTATCTACCGTTTGTCCGTGAGCTCCCACGCCAGACTCCCCGAGATTGGCAAGTAGCGGAATTAAAACGCGGGTTTGACGCAATTCTTCGAGAACCGTGTCTGGGCGAGCTTCACCCTGGTGGAGTGCGCGAATGAGTTCGATTAGTCGAGGGTTGGCCGAGCCGTCGTCCTCCGACCAAGCGTTTGGCTCAAAGGCGCGACCCTCCCAAGGAACACCGGCTGAGTCGGCGTAAATGTTTTCGTTCATTGAGCCGACGCGATCGCAAGGGCCTGCTCGAGAGTGAACTTGCCAGCGTATAGAGACTTACCGAGAATTGCGCCCTCCAGCCCCGCTGGAGCTAGGGCACGAAGGTCTGTGATGTCTTGAAGACTCGAAATTCCGCCCGAAGCCACCACCGGTTTGTCGGTGCGCGACATTACCTCTTTGAGGAGTTCGATGTTCGGGCCTTTGAGTGTGCCGTCTTTGGTGACGTCGGTAACCACGTAGCGAGCGCAACCCGCGCCTTCGAGACGAGCGAGGACCTCCCAGAGGTCACCACCTTCGCGAGTCCAACCGCGGGCTGCAAGGGTGGTTCCCCGAACGTCGAGGCCCACTGCGATGAAGTCACCGTACCGACCGATCACACGCTCGGTCCACTCGGGATCTTCGAGTGCAGCGGTGCCGAGGTTTACACGGGTTGCTCCTGCTTCTAATGCCGCCTCGAGCGAAGCATCATCGCGGATACCGCCCGATAGTTCGATCTTGACCGAGCTTGCGGCTGCGACAACCTCGCGAAGCAGAGCCCGGTTATCGCCGCGGCCGAAAGCTGCGTCTAGATCAACGAGGTGAATCCATTCGGCTCCGGCGTTGATCCAGGTCATCGCCGCCTCGACGGGGTCGCCGTAGTCGGTTTCGCTTCCGGCCTCGCCCTGGGTCAGGCGCACAGCCTTTCCGTCGGCAACGTCAACGGCGGGCAGCAGTTCGAGGTATTCGTACACGGTTCTCCTAGAGGGTTTCAACCCAGTTTTTCAAAAACTGAATACCGGCTTCACCAGATTTTTCAGGGTGAAACTGGGTCGCCGACAGCGGGCCGACTTCGAGCGCCGACACAAAGGGCACTCCGTAGGTGGTCCAACTCACCTTTGGTGGAATGAACGATCCGATGGCTTCGAGCTCCCAGTTCTTCACGCCGTAGGAGTGAACGAAATAGAAACGCTCGTGTTCGATGCCTGCGAAGAGCTTCGAGCCCTTGGCAGCCTCAACAGTGTTCCAACCGATATGCGGCAGGGTTGGTGCCTCTAGAAGCTCCACACGACCGGGTAGTTGAGCCAAACCTTCCGACTCGACACCGTTCTCGACCCCGAGTTCGAATAACACCTGCATGCCGACACAGATACCGAGGACAGGCCGACCAGCCACCAAGCGTTTGTCGAGTAAGTCGCCGACCCTAAGCGCATTCAGGGCTTCCATAACTGCGCCGAATGCTCCGACACCCGGAACCACCAGACCCTCGGCCTCATGCGCGGTTTTGAAGTCACTGGTTAGCGTAACCTCTGCACCGGCGGCTGCCAGTGCCTTTACCGCCGAATGAACGTTTCCGCTGCCGTAGTCAAAGACGACAACTTTTTTGGTCACAAAGATCCCTTGGTTGAGGGCACTCCCGAGACGCGTGAATCCGGCTCAACTGCTTTGCGCAGAGCGCGCGCAAATGCCTTGAACTCGGTTTCGGCGATGTGGTGTGCGTCGCGACCATCGAGGACGCTGACGTGCACGGTGATGCCCGCGTTTAGGGTGATTGCCTCGAAGACGTGGCGCACGAGCGACCCTGTGAAGTGGCCGCCGATCAGGTGAAACTCAAACCCGGCCGGCTCACCGGTGTGAACCAGGTACGGACGGCCCGAGACGTCAACGACGGCGCGGACGAGCGCTTCGTCGAGCGGGACGGTTGCATCACCGTAGCGACCAATCCGCGACTTATCGCCAAGTGCTTGCTTGAGGGCTTGACCTAGAACGATCGCGGTGTCCTCGACAGTGTGGTGAACGTCGATGTGTGTGTCGCCGGTGGCCTTGACTTTGAGGTCAATCAGCGAGTGCTTTGAAAAGGCGGTGAGCAGGTGATCGAAGAACGGCACAGTGGTGTCGATGTCTGACTGACCCGAACCGTCAAGGTTTAGGGTGAGTTCGATTTGCGACTCGCTGGTTTTGCGCGAGATGGTCGCTGTTCTGCTCATGGATACACCTTTCCCCAGGAAAACGTCTTTGGGATTAGGTCAAGTCTAGTTGGCTTGGAGCTCTGCGAGCGCGGCCAAGAACGAGGTGGTCTCGGCCTCGGTTCCCGCGGTGACTCGAAGAGTGTTGGGCAATCCAACATTTCGAACCAGCACGCCTCGCGCCAAGAGTTCGGTGAAAGTCTTCTCGGGGTTACCTACACCGCCGAACAGGACAAAGTTCGCATCGCTCGCGTAAGGGTCGAATCCGAACTTTTTGAGTTCGACGAGAAGGCGATCTCGCTGTTTACGAATGTCTTCAACCGCGCCGAGTAAGACCGCCGAGTGACGAAGCGCGGCCTCAGCCGCAGCTTGGGTAAAGGCGCTCAGGTGGTAAGGGAGCCTTACCAATCTCATGGCATCGACAACCGCAGGGTCGGCGGCGAGGTAGCCGACGCGTGCACCGGCGAACGCGAACGCCTTCGACATGGTTCGGCTGATTACTAATCGGGGCCTGCCGGGCAACAAGGAGATCGCCGAGTCTGCCGATGAGAACTCTGCGTAAGCTTCGTCAACAACGACCATTCCTTCAGCGGCCTCATAGGCCGCCTTCATGCAGTCGAGGCTCAGCGGGGTGCCGGTTGGGTTGTTTGGCGAGCAGAGCAAGACGATGTCTGGCCTGTGCTCTCGAATCGCCGCCGAGACGAGCTCGGGGGTGAGTTCAAAGCGTTCGCCTCGATCGGCGTCGAGGTAAGCAGTATCGGTGCCAGAGGCGATGATCGAATACATCGAGTAAGTCGGCCTGAACCCCAGCGCTTTGCGCCCCGGCCCGCCAAATGCCTGAAACATTTGCTGGAGGATTTCGTTGGAGCCGTTGGCTGCCCAGATCTGGTTTTCGGCTAGCCCGTGGCCAAGGTACGAGGCTAGCGCCTGCCTTAGTGTTGTGAACTCCCGATCTGGGTATCTATTGATAGTTTTGGCTGCCGCCTGGACGCTCGAGACGATGTCTTCGATTACGCCCTCGGAGAGCGGGTGTGTGTTCTCGTTTACGTTCAGCGCGATAGGTACGTGCAGCTGCGGGGCGCCGTATGGCTCCCGGCCGCGAAGGCTGTCGCGTAGCGGTAGGTCTGAAAGCGAGGTCACCTAAGACAGATTACTGCCTAGAACTTCGGTAGAGCGATGCGCTGACCAGGCTGGATGGTTGCTTCGGTGAGGTTGTTGAGGCTGACAATCGCTTCTACTGCCTCGCGCGGATCTAGTTCTGGTGCGAACTCCTCGGCTAGCTGCCAGAGGGATTCGCCAACACCCACGGTGACGTAGGTGTAAGAAGCGCCGGTGTTTGCCTCATTGCTCGCCTGAGCAGATGGAGTGCTGAAGAAGACCACGGCTGAGATGATCGCGGCCACTAAGACTGCGAGACGGGTGAGGCCCTTGGCGCGAGAGGTGGTTGCTGCGTTCATGTGAAGCTCCTTTTCGAAACTTTGTTCCGAACATCTGTTCGAATAGTTCAACAATAAACCTGACCACCGACACCTTGTCAATACTTTTTCGAAAATATGTTTGGTTTTTATTCAAAATTCGAATAATCTTTCGATAACAAGACGAAAGGCACCGCCATGTTCGATGAATCCGAAGACCTGAGTGACTGGCTTCCCTCGGGAACCGAGAGCCTCAGCGACAAACAACGTTTGATCCTGGCTTCGATTGCGAAGTTCCAGCAGGTAAAGGGTTACTCCCCGAGCCTTCGCGAAATTGGTGAAATGGTCGGTTTGAGCGCGGTGGCCAGCGTCAAGTACCAGCTCGATCAAATTCGAGAAAAAGGTTTCCTCACAAAGAATGAGGGAAAGCAGCGTGCAATGGACGTTGTCCGCACCAGCACCACCGGCGTTGTGAACATCGGCAACGCCAAGCAGGTTCCATGGGTCGGCCAGATTGCCGCCGGTGTGCCGATCACCTCCGAGCAAAACATCGAAGATACCTTCACCCTGCCTTCGCAACTGGTTGGCAAGAGCGACGACCTCTTCATCCTGAAGGTAAAGGGTGACTCAATGATCGACGCCGCAATATGCGACGGCGACTGGGTGGTTGTTCGCATGCAGCAAACCGCGGAAAACGGCGACATCGTCGCTGCGCTCCTTGAAGACAGTGCGACAGTGAAGGTGTTCAAGCAACGCGAAGGTAAAACCTGGTTGCTACCCAGGAACAGTTCGATGGAGCCGATCGACGGCACTCACGCCGTAATCATGGGCAAGGTAGTAAGCGTCCTGCGCTCTATCTAGTGAACTCTGCCAGCTCTGCAGCGAGCTCGGGCCTGACCATCGCTTCGATGCTCGTGCCCTCTTCAACGTATTCGAGTTCTTCAATCTTGCTGTTTAGGTGAATTCTCGAAACCAAGTCTCCGCGGCTGTAGGGGACCAAGACTCTCACGCGAACATTTGGTTCGGGCAGAAGTTCGGCAATCTTAGCCAGCAGCTCCTCGATGCCCTCACCAGACCTAGCCGAAACTTCCATAGCGCCGGGTTCTAGCCCGCGGAGTGCCATTCTTGTGGTTTCGTCCACAAGGTCAATCTTGTTGAACACAATCAGTTCGAGGATGTTGCTAGCTCCGACCTCGGCCACCACGCTGCGAACCGTTTCGATCTGACTGCCCGGATCCGGATGCGATGCATCAACCACGTGAACGATTAGGTCTGAGGCTGCAATCTCCTCGAGCGTCGAACGGAAGGCCTCAACAAGCTGGTGCGGGAGGTTACGCACGAAACCGACCGTGTCGGCAATCGTGTATGGCCGCCCGTCGGGTGTTTGGGCTTTGCGAACGGTTGGGTCAAGAGTTGCGAATAGAGCGTTCTCGACCAATACGCCGGCCTGGGTAATCCGGTTCAGGAGCGAAGACTTTCCGGCGTTCGTGTAGCCGGCAATAGCGATGCCCGGAACCTGGTTGCGAACTCGATTCGCACGTTTAGCCTCGCGGGCTGGCTTCATCTCTTTGATCTGCTTGCGAAGCTTAGCCATGCGGGTGTTGATACGCCGGCGATCCAGTTCGATCTTGGTTTCACCCGGTCCGCGCGAGCCCATACCGACACCGCCAGCCGCTTGACCACCGGCTTGGCGAGACATCGACTCACCCCAACCGCGTAGGCGCGGTAGGAGGTACTCGAGCTGAGCAAGCTCTACTTGAGCCTTACCCTCGCGGCTCTTCGCGTGCTGAGCAAAGATGTCCAGAATTACCGCGGTTCGGTCAATCACCTTGACCTTGACTACGTCTTCTAGGGCGCGGCGCTGGCTTGGAGCAAGCTCGGTATCGGCAATGACAGTGTCGGCTCCGCAGGCGGCGACCATAGCGCGCAACTCCTCGGCTTTGCCCTTACCTAGGTACGTGGCTGGGTCCGGGTGTGCCCGTCGCTGAAGGAGTCCGTCAAGCACCTCAGAGCCCGCAGTTTCGGCTAGCGCAGCTAGCTCGCGCAATGAATTCTCGGCCTCTTGCAGGGTCTGTTCGCCCCAGAGGCCAATAAGTACCACTTTTTCGAGGCGTAGTTGGCGGTATTCAACTTCGCTGATGTCTTCAAGCTCGGTCGAAAGGCCGGCAACGCGACGGAGGGCGGAGCGCTCCTCCAGATCCAGCTGGTCGCCATCGGAGTCAGAGTGCCCGTGGGTAGCATCAGCGCCGAGCGCGGCGGCGCGCTCACCACGACGCAAAATACGGTCGATTACTTGCTCTGACTGAGTTGGATCGCTCATTGAACTAACACTAGACCCGTTCGCTGTATTAGTGTTTCGCTATGCCCTCCCACTACTTCGACGAGGCCCCCAGCGGCGAAATGAAGACCAAAGACATCAAAGTGTCTTTGGATGGGCGCGAGGTCACCGTGACAACCTCCGGAGCGATTTTCAGCCCAGATCACGTCGATACCGGCACCAAGATCCTCTTAGAACAACTGCATCACGCTCCAGCCGGCGGAGACATTCTCGACATCGGTTGCGGTTGGGGTCCGATCGCATTGGCGTTGGCGATGCACTCCCCTAAGGCCACCGTTTGGGCGATCGACGTAAACGAACGCGCTCGCGAACTAACCGCCCTGAACGCAGCCAAACTTGGCCTCACGAACATCAAAGTCGCCCACCCGAGCGAAGTGCCAGCCGACATCGAATTCACTGGAATCTGGTCTAACCCACCGATTCGAGTTGGTAAGGATGTTTTGCACGAGATTCTTCAAACCTGGCTACCGAGACTCGAAGTTGGCTCCGACGCCTACCTGGTGGTCCAGAAGAACCTCGGTGCCGATTCGCTTCAGCGTTGGATTGCCGCTTATTTCAAGGACATCGAGATCGAACGAGTCGATACGGCCAAAGCCTTCCGGGTCTTGAGGGCCACTAAAGCGTAGCGAGATCGATTTCGCCGTCGAAAACCAATTCGGCGGATCCGCTCAGACCCACGTGCTCACCGTCTTCGGTAGCGAACATACGAACCCCGAGAGTGCCACCGGGCACGGTCACCTGCCATTGGTTTGGCGCTCCCCTGCCGGCCCAAAGTCTCGTAGCTAATGCTGCGGCGACGATTCCCGTTCCGCAAGACAATGTCTCGCCAACACCTCGTTCGTGCACGCGCATGGTGATGTAGCCGACCCCGTTCTGAACCATGGGTTCGGCCGGGACGATGAATTCAACGTTTGCGCCTTCTGGCTGAGCTGGTTCGATGACGGGCACCTTGGCGAGGTCGAGCTCTTTGAGTTCGCTCAGCTCGGCAAGCGCAACCACGACGTGCGGGTTGCCAACACTGATGCCCTGGCCGGGTCTAGCAATTTCTTCGCCCGCGGTTTGCACCGTCATGTCATCCGAAGTCGGCTTCTAATGCCCCATGTCCACGGCAAAGCCATTGGTGGAACGCTGAATGTCGCGAACTCCTGCGCGAGTGCCGATCGACAGGGTGTCGCCCTGCTCTAGGTCCACTAGTCCGCGTTCGGTTAGGTAACGGGCAAAGACGCGGACGCCGTTTCCGCACATTTCAGCAACGCTTCCATCTGCGTTTCTGTAGTCCATAAACCACTCGGCTGCCGGCTCTTCGCGAAGGCTAGCCGCACCCTCAGAAATGGCGCTTGATCGGACGACCCGGATTAGACCGTCCGCACCGATGCCAAAGTGGCGATCGCAAATCTTGGCGACCTGGTCGGAGGTGATGTCTAGTTCGCCAAGCTCGTCGAGCACGAGCACGAAGTCGTTACCCGTGCCGTGACCCTTAGTAAATTTCAAACTAGCCATGGTTCAAGCCTAGATGACGAGCTCTAGCGCAGCCTCGAGAAGATCGGGACGGTCAAACTGGAGCCAGTTGATACGAGCGTCTCTGCGGAACCAGGACATCTGCCGCCTGGCGTAGCGAGAGGTCAAAAGCGCGGTTTGTTCAATCGCTTCAGATTGCGAGATTTCACCATCTAGTTGAGCCAGTGCTTGAGCGTAACCGATCGCGCGGCTCGAGGTCTTGCCCTCGCGGATCCCCTGTGGGATCAGGGCTTCCGCCTCAGCCAAAAGACCGCTCTGCCACATTCTCTCGGCACGTTGGTAAAGTCGTGGAACCAGAACGGCCCGCTCTGCGAGCAATCCCAATTGCACACTGGGTTGCCACTCCTCGGGGGTCTCGGGAAGGGCTGCGGCGAAGGGTTCGCCGGTTATTGTGACAATCTCTAGAGCACGAACTACTCGGCGACCGTTTTGCGAATCAATCCGACTAGCAGCGATCGGGGCTAGCTTTTCGAGCCTGCGATGCAACTCACGCGACCCGAACTGGATTAGATCCTCTTCCAGTTGGGCTCGCAATCCTTCATCGCGCGCTGGGAAATCAAAGTTGTTTAGAACCGACGCGATGTAGAGCATGGAGCCACCGACGAGAATCGGCGTTGCCCCTCTAGCCTGAATCTCTTCGATCAAGGGCCTTGCCACCGCTTGGTATTCGGCTGCGGTTGATTCGTCACGAATCTCCAACCAGTCGAGAAGGTGATGCTCGACACCTCCCCGCTCTTCGCTAGGCAGCTTGGCTGTGCCGATGTCCATGCCTCGGTAAAACTGCATTGAGTCAACATTTACGATTTCGGCAGGCTGACCGCGCTCAATCAGTGAGAGAGCAAGGTTTACCCCGAGGTCAGATTTACCGGTGCCGGTTGGGCCGACCACGGCAATCAACTTTTTAGGCACTGCGAACACCGAGAGGTATCGAACGTCGACCAGACGGAGCAGCCGCTGGCACGCCACAGGACGCCGCCTGAGCGCGATCCCAGGCATCACCTGCGATAGTTGGTCGAATCGTCAGCTCGCCGGCTGTGGCGGGGTCTGCAATCAGGTGGAACGGACCCGCTTCATCTACCTTGACGGTGACTAGATCACCGGGGCGAGGGGCTGAGACACCTTCAGGCAAGCTGAAGTGAACTAGTCGGCCATCGCGCGCGCGTCCGCTGAGTCGGTTTGTGGTGGCATCCTTGCGGCCTTCGTTGTTGGCAACCAAAACTTCTACCACTTGGCCAACCATTTTCTGGTTCTCGTCGTATGCGATTTCGTTGACCAACTTGTGTAGGCGTTCGAAGCGTTCCTGAACGACGGCCTTTGGAATCTGGTTGTCCATCTCGCCAGCAGGAGTGCCAGGTCGAATGGAGTACTGGAATGTGTACGCGGTAGCGAAACGAGACTCTCGAACCACTCGCATGGTCTCGAGGAAGTCCTCCTCGGTTTCACCGGGGAACCCGACGATGATGTCGGTTGAAATAGCTGCGTTAGGAATCGACTTTCTCACCGAGTCGATGATTCCGAGGAACTTGGTGCTCCGATAACTGCGCTTCATCGCCTTGAGGATTTCGTCGCTGCCGCTCTGCAGAGGCATGTGCAACTGAGGCATGACGTTTGGTGTTTCAGCCATGGCGTCGATTACGTCCTGAGTGAAGGCGGCTGGGTGCGGGCTGGTGAAGCGGACGCGCTCTAGACCCTTGATCTGGCCCATCGCTCGGAGCAGCTTGGCGAAAGCACCTCGGTCGCCAAACTCGACGCCGTAGGTGTTGACGTTCTGACCGAGCAAAGTGACTTCGATGACGCCCTCAGCAACCAGGGCTTCGACTTCGGCGAGAATTTCGCCAGGTCTGCGATCCTTCTCTTTGCCGCGAAGGCTCGGAACGATGCAGAAGGTGCAGGTGTTGTTGCAACCTACCGAGATCGAAACCCAAGCTGCGTAGGTACTGTCGCGCTTTGTGGGTAGGTCGCTGGGGAATGTTTCCAGCGATTCGAGAATCTCAACCTGAGCCTCTTCGTTGTGCCTTGCGCGGTCTAGCAGTGTCGGAAGCGAACCGATGTTGTGTGTTCCGAAAACCACATCCACATAGGGAGCGTTTTTGACGAGGGTGTCGCGGTCCTTTTGAGCGAGGCAGGCACCAACGGCGATTTGAAGGTCGGGGTGGTCTTTTTTCTTGTTGTGTAACTGCGAGAGGGCTGCGTAGAGCCTGTTGTCGGCATTTTCGCGGACTGCGCAGGTATTGAAGACAACGATGTCGGCTTCCTGACCATCGGCAGCGACGTAGCCAGCACCCTCGAGCAAGCCGGTAAGGCGCTCTGAGTCGTGCACGTTCATCTGGCAGCCGAAGGTGCGAACCTCGTAACTGCGCTGCTTGGTATCGGAAGTCATTAGACCTCCGATTTTACCGCTTGTTCTCTGGCATAACGGATGGCGGCGTAAACGACTCCCCCGCTGTACCCCTTACGACCAAGGTAGCCGGAGAGCCTGCGGTCCTGAACCTCTTTGTCTAGGTGCGACATTGCGCGAAGTTTCTTTACTGCTAGCTCTTGTGCGGTTTCTAACTCTTGCTCTGAAGTGATTTCAGAAAGAGCTTCGTCTATGACGTCGGCAGCC
>JACCDH011329316.1_pt1 | contig 14367 bp, 10 predicted proteins | sample 7442481 | NCBI WGS metagenome assembly JACCDH01 (sample SAMN15323433, study PRJNA562643) | freshwater metagenome | isolation source: river surface water | place: USA:Blue River Watershed | collected 2017-08-15
GCGGAGTTCCGCCAGCCTTGATTGCATGGCGCAACATTTGTGCATTGACATTACTGAGCCCGATTTCTGCAACGTAACCATGCTCTTTTAAGGACATCACATTGTCGAACTGTTCTTCATATGAAATCGCAGGATCTGTTCGGTGATGTTGCCACAAAGGAATTTTGCTTAAACCCAGTTTGTAAGCCGATGCCTCAACAGCGCGGTACAAATAGTGCCGGCTTGAATTACGGCCAGAGATTCCAAACTTAGAACCATCTTTTTGCCGGGTAATGCCAGCCTTTGTTGTGATGACAACTTTGCTCTTTTGTTCAGGTGTCCCATTCCAGGTAGAAAATGCTTTTCCAACCAAAAGCTCGTTATGGCCCATTGTGTTCCAACTTGGTGCATAGATATCTGCGGTATCTAATAGAGTGATACCCGCATCCAATGCAGCATGAATTGCTCCAATAGCTGCATCTGGTTGGTTAAGTAAATCGGGGTGCCGATCGTTAGGAAAAGACAGATGCATGCATCCCATACCAACAGCTGATACTGAATATGGACCAAGCCTGCGCTGAGGAATCATCTGGCTATCGTATTACTACCCGTTTAAATCAAAGCGATCGGCGTTCATTACCTTGGTCCATGCGGCAACAAAGTCTTTAACAAACTTTTCCTTGTTGTCGTTTTGTGCGTAGACCTCGGAGTATGAGCGAAGAATCGAGTTTGAACCAAAGACGAGATCTACACGTGTAGCGGTCCAATCAACAGATCCGGTCTTGCGATCACGGATGTTGTAAAGGTTCTCCCCTGCTGGCTCCCATACATATTTCATGTCGGTTAGGTTTACAAAGAAATCAGTTGTAAGTGCGCCAACATTCTTTGTAAATACACCGTGTGAAGTTCCTGCATGGTTTGTTCCAAGAACGCGCATTCCACCCATTAGTACTGTCATTTCTGGTGCGGTTAAGCCCATCAACTGTGCGCGATCGAGAAGTAGCTCTTCTGGAGAAACTGCGTAAACCTTCTTCACCCAGTTACGGAAACCATCGTGAATTGGTTCCAAGACCTGGTAGCTATGTACATCGGTCTGCTCTTGGGTAGCATCGCCGCGACCTGGCGCAAATGGAACAGAGATCTTTACTCCGGCAGCAGCTGCAGCCTTTTCAACTCCAATATTTCCAGCCAGGACAATTACATCTGCGATGCTTGCTCCAGATTCTTTTGCAATAGGCTCAAGAACCGCCAAAACCTTGTTCAAACGTGCAGGTTCATTACCTTCCCAGTTACGAGCAGGTTCTAAACGGATTCGAGAACCATTTGCACCGCCGCGAAGATCTGAACCGCGGAATGTACGAGCGCTATCCCAAGCGGTTGCTACTAGCTCTGATACTGATAGGCCAGTTGCCTCAATCTTTGCCCTCACTGCTGCGACATCGTAAGAAGTTGTGCCTGCAGGAATTGGATCCTGCCAAATCAAATCCTCTTGTGGAACATCTGGCCCGATGTAGCGAACCTTAGGACCCATATCGCGGTGGGTTAATTTAAACCAAGCGCGGGCAAAGGCATCATCAAGTAGCGCTGGATTCTCATGGAACTTCTTGGAAATTTCCAGATAAATAGGATCCTTGATCATCGCCATGTCTGCATCGGTCATCATTGGGTTGTAGCGAATTGATGGATCTTCAACATCTACCGGCTTGTCAGTTTCGGCAATATTTGTTGGCTCCCACTGATGGGCTCCAGCTGGTGACTTAACAAGTGTCCACTCATGCTTAAACAACATTTCAAAGTAACCGGCATCCCACTTTGTTGGCTCAGTGGTCCACGCACCTTCAATTCCACTTGTTACTGTGTTGCGACCTACGCCGCGCTTGGTGTGATTGTTCCAGCCCAAGCCTTGTTCAAAAATATCTGCCGCCTCTGGTGCTGGTCCTAGTAATGCTGCGTTTCCATTTCCATGTGCCTTGCCAACGGTGTGGCCACCAGCGGTTAATGCAACAGTCTCTTCATCATTCATCGCCATACGCGCAAAGGTTTCGCGCACATGTTGAGCGGTAAGTAGTGGGTTTGATACTCCATTGATGCCTTCTGGGTTTACGTAAATCAAACCCATCTGAACCGCAGCGAGTGGGTTCTCTAAGGTGCTTGCATCAGTAGTGTCGGCATAACGCTCATCACTGGCCATCATGAGTTCTGCTTCTGGACCCCAGTAAATATCCTTTTCTGGATGCCACACATCTTCACGTCCAAATGCAAAACCAAATGTCTTGAGCCCCATACTTTCGTAAGCAATTGTTCCTGCCAAAATAAAGAGATCCGCCCAGCTCAGTTTATTTCCGTACTTCTGCTTAATTGGCCACAGCAAACGGCGAGCCTTATCTAGGTTGCCGTTATCTGGCCATGAGTTAAGTGGTGCAAATCTAAAACTTCCGGTACCTGCTCCACCACGTCCATCAGCTACACGGTAAGTACCTGCAGAGTGCCACGCCATGCGAATCATTAATCCACCGTAATGACCCCAATCAGCTGGCCACCACTCTTGTGTCTGTGTCATAAATTGATGCAAATCTTTTTTCAATGAGGCAACATCAAGTGTCTTGACCTCTTTGCGATAATCAAAATCTTCACCGAGTGGATTTGTCTTGCGATCGTGTTGATGCAAGATGTCCAGGTTGAGAGCATTTGGGTACACATATGTATTTGTCTCAGCGCCATGAGTGTTTGCACCGTGGGCTACTGGGCACTTTGCGTCCATGATTTCCTCCTAGGAATACAGTGAAGTGCCCTAAGTATGGGTTGCAGGGTGTTTGCTCGCAAATTATGAGAGATAGGCTTTGACCATGACCAGAACGGTAAAAAAGTGGAGCGCTAAAGATGCTGCCCGTTGCATCATCATCCCTTCCGATCTCGACCACAAATACAGTCGAGGAGTATTGGGTCTCATTACAGGTTCTGCGAAGTTCCCAGGAGCTGCAGTACTTACTACATCTGCTGCATCGGCAACTGGTGTTGGCATGATTCGCTTTCATAGCTCTTCAGGGCTTGCGCACCTGGTTTTGCATTCAACCCCATCGGCGGTTGTGCAACCAGGAAAAGTTGTGGCTTGGGTAGTTGGAAGTGGAATTGATCCAAGGAAGTATTCAGATTTCACAACCTGGCTGCGTCATCGTTGGTTTAAGTTGATTCACTTGCAATCTGTGCCAACTGTTTTAGATGCTGGAGCACTTTCATTAGCGGGAGCTTTAGAACAACCGACATTGATTACTCCCCACAGCGGCGAACTTGCACGATTACTCACAGCACGTGGCGTACAGGTAACAGCTGAGGCGATTGAAGGAGATCCTAAGAAATGGGTGCAGAACGCAGCCGATACTTTAGGGGTAACGGTTCTGCTCAAAGGCTCCACAACGTATGTTGCAAATGATGAAGTTTTGATCCAACTTCCAGTTGCAACTCCATGGCTTGCAACTGCCGGTAGTGGTGATGTTCTGGCGGGAATTTTGGGAGCCTTGGTTGCAACGAATGCAATTGAGATTCTCAATGATTACAACCATCTTGCATACGTTGCTGCTTCGGCGGCTTTTATACAAAACCAAGCAGCGGAGAAAGCATCAGGTGGCGGACCAATAAGTGCTGAAGCAATCATTCAGGCGATCCCAGAAACGGTAGCTAAACTTCTTAAGCGGTAATCATGCAGGGGAAGCCCCACTTAGTGCTAACTCTCATACTTGTCTGGAGTTACTTCACTTTAAAGATTACTGAGCGTAACTTTTTCTCTATGAGTGATCGTGTTTTGGTGATCATTGATGATCCCTTCGAGCTATCTACCGTGGCAGCGGCGTTAAAGCTCCATGGCATCAATGTGGTTGGAGAGGCTCAAAAGAAAAGCACCGCACTCAATCTTTTGAGAAGTTTGCAACCCAATATTTTGCTCTTAGATATGCACAAATCACAAGAGAACTCCATAGATATTGCAATATCTCTACGAAAAGAGTCACCAACAATTGGAATTGTCATTCTTGTTCCCTGTGCAGATATGCGACTGATTGGTAAGCAACTTACTGAACTTCCGGTTGGCACATTATTGGTGTTAAAAGACTCTCTCAATAATTTAGCTACCTTGTGTGATGTGATCACATCCTCCCCTTCTTTCAGTGCCGATGATTCAGTCACTTGGGTAAATGGTGGGGTGAGCTTGAATAACAAGGAGTCACAGGCGTTAATGTCTGGACTTTCCGATATTCAAGTTGAAACCCTCCGATTTGCGGCGGAGGGATTTACCAATGCAGAGATTGGAAGAGCTCGCTTTGTTAGTGAAAAGGCGATAGAACAGGTGCTTTCACGAGTTGCAATCTCCTTAAACATTCAGCCGGATCACAGAAAGAACATGAGAGTTCAGCTGATCAATGAGTACATGAAGTGGATAGGCGCGCCGACTCACTAAGAAAAGCCAGTGCTGGGGTTGAAAGGTAAAGTTCAGCCCTATGGAGATAGAGCAGATACGCCTTCGATGGAATGATGTTCTAGATACTCTCGAATCACACAACCGAGTCGCCTGGATCGCCTACTTTGATGCGCGATTAATCTCATGTATCGATGGCGTACTCACCCTTGATTTCTCCGATAGTCGCAAATTTGCAACATCCCACGAGTACTCAGAAACCCGCCCAAACCTCAAGGCAGCACTTGTTGCAGCAATAGAAGAGGTCTTGGGAGTAACGATGGAGATAAAAGAACAATGAAGATAAAGGTATTTCTCTTATCTGTAGGGCTGATTATTGGAGTCGCAGGTGCACCCCAATCTCTTGCGGCAACCTCGATCTTAAGCATGCAAGTTCGCCAGACACCTAGCGCCTCTGAGACCTTATTGACCATGTATGGAAATCTCAAGCCAAATCGTTCAGGCACGAAGGTAACAATTCAAGTTGATACCGATGGTAAGTGGACTACAACTCGCTTCTCAACAAAGGTCACAAAGGTTGGTACCTGGAAGGTTACCGCGCTAGCTACTGCACTTAATGCGCAGGTTCGTTATCGCGCAGTATCTGTAATCGCGGGAAAGAGTTTGTACTCACCTATTCGTGCCATAACAATTAAGCAACTACCTGAGGTTGCAAATGCTGATCCTGCACAATTTATTGATTTAAAGGGACCAGGTGGAAGAATCCATGGCACCGATGTAAGCCGTTGGCAGCATCCCAACGACAAACCAATTGATTTTGTAAAAAAGTATGAAGCTGGAATGCGATTTGTTTTCATCAAAGCTTCAGATACTAGAGAGACTGCTGATCGGCTTGCCGTGAAGTATGCGGCGATGGATCATCACGCGGCACAAGCTGCAGGTTTGTATACAGGTTTTTACCATTATGCAGTGCTGCCAGATGTCTCAACACCTGAGGAGATCAAGCAGGATGCATTAGCACAAGCGCAAAAAGTTGTCTGGCGATTGGCGTCAATGGGTGGGTACTCAGATAGAGATTTGCCTTATGCCCTTGATCTTGAAAACAAGTGTGTGCGGTACTCATCAGGAGGTGCCTGCCAAAAGTATGCAACCCGAAGTGCTGTGACTTTATGGGCGCTTACATTTCTTGCATCATTGAAAGAAAAAACAGGTCGCACTCCTATCTTGTACTCCTATCCAGCATTTCTGGAAGGTTCCATGGTGCGCTCACCGGAGCTTGCGCAGTACCCACTGTGGCTTGCTCAATATGGAATTGATCCAGCAAATCCGATTAACCAGCCAGGAGTTAAGCCTGGAGGGTGCTTTGTTCACTCATGGACCGGTGCAAACTGTGATTCGCAATGGACAGTTTGGCAGTACTCATCATGTGGAATTGCACCCAAGTATGGAGTTCCTGGAAATAGATTAGATCTCAACGTTTTCCGTGGCACTCCCTCATCATTTTTAGAGTTAGTCAAAGGTGTCTGGAAGCCAACATTGGTTGACTTGATGCCACAACAAGAAGTAACAGCTTTGAATTTGATAAGTCAAACATCTACAACAACAAACAAACCAGCCTCCTTTAGGGTCAATGTGACCCGACCATCTGGATCACCTGTTGTGACTGGAAATGTGAAGTTTGTATTTGATAAATCAACAACGCCTGCACTTAAGCCCGCTCAACGTATTGTGCGAGAGACAAGCGGTGTTTGGACGCTCGAGCTCAGAGGAGTTCCCGCAGGAAGTTTCAAGGGAAAGATTGTCTTTGAGGATATTTCGGGTACCCATGCAACATCAACTTCAGAGGTAAGTTTTGATGTGATTCAAGGTCCAACACCTTCACCAAAGCCAACACCTTCACCTACTGCAACAAAGAAGCCAACAACAGATAGCTGCAGAGGTCAGATTAAGAATTAGCCTCTAAGAGTTCATCGAGTGCGGCTAGTTCACGATCCACCAGAGCTTCATAAGCGGCAACTGATTCTTTGCGCTCCTTTGCACTCCAGCCAAGCACTGGTGCAATGAGAGTGCCTACCTCATCTGCAAGGTGTACTCCATGATCTTGTGCTTCAAAGGCCAAACGTGTGCGGCGAGAAATAACATCATCAACTGTACGTGCACCCTCATGGGTTGCCGCATAAACAATTTCAGCCTTGATGTATGGAAGTTCAGGATCTAACTTCTTAGCTAGCTTTGGCTCTTGAGAAATTAATTCAAGAATTTCACTAATGAGTGAGCCATAGCGATTTAAGAGATGAGTAACTGTTTCCACATCGAGCCCTGACTCCTGCGCAATTCGATCACGCTGTTGCTCCAAGGCAAAGTAGCCATCTGCACCGACTAGAGGCAACTTTTCAGTCACTGACTCTTGCGTGATGCGACGAAGCTCAATTACCGCGCGATCGACGGCATCCTTACCCATAACTCTGTAGGTCGTGTACTTACCACCGGCTATAGAAACAAAACCTGGAACAGGACGATCGACGGTGTGTTCACGTGAGAGCTTGGTCGTTGTTGAACTCTTGTTGTTTGCCACCAAAGGTCGCAACCCTGCATACACACCAATGATCTCTTCAGCCTTTAGCTTTGGCTCAAGAACTCGGTTAGCTTGATCAAGAATGTACTGGACATCTTCACGTGAGGCGTAAGGTTCCGCGCGATCACCATCGTACGGAGTATCGGTTGTACCAACGATCCACTTGTCTCCCCAAGGAATCAGGAAGAGAACAGAAACAGCGGTCTTCAAAATGATTCCGGCATCGGATTTAATTGCAGAGCCTGGCAGCACAATATGTACGCCTTTACTCATTGTTACGGTGTATCCCGCTGTTAGTTCAAACTTTTGATGAAGTTCATCACTCCAAATGCCAGCACACATAATTGTTGCTCCAGCCTTGATAGCAATTTTCTTACCTGATTCAAGATCGCGAGCGTTTACTCCAACTACTCGCTTGCCCTCACGGATCAAAGACTCTGCAGCAACACGTGTTGCGATGATCGCTCCGTGGCGTGCGGCGGTGCGTGCAACGGACATCGTGTGTCTTGCATCATCAACCTGTGCATCAAAATATTTAATGGCGCCGGTAACTATGTCATGGCGTAATGAGGGCGCGATCTCATTGATCTGCCTTTGACTCAAGTGCTTGTGCCACGGCAATGCACGCTGGAAACCGCGCAGTGCATCGTAGAGAGCTAATCCTGCTCCAACATATGTGCGCTCTTTAAATTTTTCAGTTAGTGGAAATAAAAATCCGACAGGTTTTACAAGGTGAGGGCACAGTGTTGAAACCATAAGCTCTCGCTCATGGAGTGCTTCACGGACTAATTTGAAGTCGTATTGCTCCAAGTAGCGAAGGCCACCGTGAATCAACTTACTAGATCTACTAGATGTGCCAGATGCAATATCTTGAGAGTCGATGAGGGCGACCTTTAATCCACGTGATGCCGCATCGAGTGCTGCACCTACGCCTGTTACTCCCCCACCAATAACCAGGATGTCGAACTGCTCAGCGCCTAATTGTGCAACAGCGGAGTCATGCTGGTCTGGGCCAAGTTGGGACAAGAACATATGCGTTGAATCTCCGTAACGACTGAGTACTCTAAGACTAACTTACGGCGAGAGGTTTTGTGCATCGTGGCATATATCGGCAGCTTGGATCAGGGAACTAGCAGTACTCGATTCATGATCTTTGATCATTCCGGCCAAGTGGTTGGACAACATCAACTAGAACATCGTCAGATACTGCCTCAAGCAGGTTGGGTAGAACATGATGCCGCTGAGATTTGGGAGAGAGTTCAAGAGGTTATCGCTGGAGCGCTCAAGCAAGCCAATATTTTGGGCTCAGATTTAGCCGCAATCGGGTTAACAAATCAGCGGGAAACCACAGTGGTCTGGGATGTAACTACCGGTCAGCCTCTCAGTAATGCCATTGTGTGGCAGGACACTCGTACTACTGATTTCTTAGCAACTTTGACGCAGGAGCAGCAAAGCACAATTCGGCACAAGACTGGATTAACAATCGCTCCTTACTTTGCTGGTAGCAAGATGAACTGGTTCCTCTCTCATGTTCCAGCGGCAAGCGGTAGTAATGCTCGCTTTGGAACTATTGATTCTTGGCTGCTTTGGAATCTTTCAGGTGGCGTTCGTGGTGGAGTCCACGCAACAGATGTCACCAATGCCAGCCGCACCCTTTTAATGAACCTTGAAACCCTGGATTGGGATGAGGAGCTTCTTACTATTTTTGGGGTATCGCGTTCTGCTCTTCCAGAAATCAAATCCTCATCCGAGATTTATGGGATGACAGATCCTCATGGACCATTTGGCACCGCTATTCCTATCGCCGGAATTTTGGGAGACCAGCAGGCGGCAATGGTTGGACAGGTTTGTTTTGAGCGCGGAGAATCCAAGACAACTTATGGAACTGGAAACTTTGCACTGTTAAACACTGGAACAGAGATTGTGAGATCAAAGAATGGTTTGCTCACAACGGTTTGCTTCAAGTTAGGTGATCAGCCAGCTCATTACGCTCTGGAAGGATCGGTTGCGGTCACTGGTTCTGCTATTCAATGGTTGCGAGACCAATTGGGGATTATCACAAATGCAGCAGAGACAGAAAGCTTGGCCTCATCTGTTACAGATACCGCCGGTGTTTACTTTGTTCCAGCTTTTTCTGGACTTTTTGCTCCTTACTGGCGTAGTGATGCCCGCGGTGTCATTGTTGGTTTAACTCGCGCAGCAACTAAGGCCCATCTTGCGCGAGCAGCTCTTGAAGCAATTTGCTATCAAACTCGCGATGTTATGGATGCGATGGTTGCAGATAGCGGGGTGCCGATGAAGGAGATGCGGGTGGATGGTGGAATCACCGCAAACTCATTATGTATGCAGATGCAGGCAGATGTAATGGGAATTGATATCACTCGCCCATTAATTGGCGAAACAACAGCACTTGGTGCCGCCTATGCGGCAGGACTTGCTGTTGGTTTCTGGTCATCAACTGATGAGGTTAGAAAGCAGTGGCAACAATCAAGGCGTTGGAGTGCAACAAGTACTGAGCAGCAACGAACAGTTGGTTACGCTGGCTGGAAGAAAGCTGTTGAGCGCACCTTGAACTGGGTTGATTAAGCTTTAGTAATTTCAATCAAGAAAGCATTTGCAGGAGCAAGAATTGGTGCAGTCACGCCAATTGAAGAAAGCGCAGATCCTGAAAGTGAAATTCCGCTCATCCAATCTGGTGGAGTAATCAGCATAAAACGTGGCTTGCCCGCAGGGAACACGGCTTGAACTTTGTAAGTAGCTGATGGATCTAATCCTGGAAACTTCAATGGTGATGGATGAATAGCAACTGTTGGTGTCAATTGAACGTAAGCAAAGATTGCTCGAGATTTATCCTGAGCTGTTACACCATGCAGATATGCATGAGCATCTGGATAATCAACACGCACCATTTTTCCTGAATGCAAAAGCGAACGATTATCTTTGTAGTACTGCGCCCAAGTAGCTAATTGCTTGCGCTCTGACTCACTTGCTTCGGTGATATTCCATTCGATACCAGCATGGCCGAAAAGTGCGGTGGTTGCACGCATCGATAGTTCAAGGGTGCGGCCTGTTTGGTGTCCATGAGTTGGGCCAATATGAGTGCCCAGTAGTTCTGGAGCGATGACTTGCGCTGTCCAACGCTGAATTGTTTGGCGTTCTAACGCATCGTTGTTATCACTAGTCCAGAAGCGGTCAACTAAATCAATTACACCAAGATCAATTCGTGCACCACCTGATGCGCAAGATTCAATCTCGAGTGCGGTGTGACGCTTCTTAAGCTCTGCAAACAATCGATAAATGGCTTGAGTTTGGCGATGCACGCCGGCCTGACCAAGATGTCCAGCATCTACAAGTACTCGGTTGTGATCCCACTTTATGTAGGCGATGTTGTGTGCTGAAAGGACAGCAGATGTTTGCTCGAGGACATGGTTGAAAGCACCTTCATGACCCAAATCCAAAACCAATTGATGTCTCCACAGAGGTGGAACGCGATCACCTTCATGCAAGATCCACTCAGGATGTGCACGGTAAAGATCTGAATCAGGGTTAACCATCTCACCTTCAAACCACAGGCCAAATTCAATTCCCTTGTCATTGATGTACTTAATGATCGGTGACAATCCATTAGGCCAAACAGCTGGATCGATCACCCAGTCACCCAGACCAGCACGATCATCTCGGCGTGAGTGGAACCAACCATCATCGAGAACAACACGTTCAATACCAATTTCAGCTGCTACATCGATAAGAGCTTTGATTTTCTCCTCATTATGATCAAAGTACAGCGCCTCCCACATGTTGAGAGTTAATGGACGTGGTCTCTTTGGATGCATCGGACGAGCACGCAAATATGAATGATATGCAGCGCTGACACCATCTAGGCCATCAGCTGAAAACACAGAGAGCAGTGCTGGAGCAGCATAACTTTCTCCCGCAGCAAGAGTTATCTCACCGGGAAGTAATAACTCACCAGCACCAATAGAGACAGACCCATCAAAGAGTTTTTCAACTAGGTAATGTGAGTTACCACTCCACGCAATACTTGTAGCCCATGCACTTCCAGATTGAAATGATGTTTGCGAAGTTAATGCAATATTTGCAATAGAGAAGTTGTGTCCGCTGCGGCCTTCACGAGATTCGCGAACCCAGGTACCGGTAGCGATATCTTTTCGCTGAGGGTTTCGTTCATTTGACCAACGACCCGCAAAATCTAGGGTTTGTGTCGCCTCTTTTGGAAGCGGAAGCCAATGGATGAATTCGTTGACGGTGTAATCAGTTGATCCGATGTTTTTAACCAAACCCTTTTGAGTTAAGACTCCATGGACATCTAAATCAAAATTAAGCGTAACCTCTAATTCGGCATGAAAATCCCGCAAAGTAACTGCGACTTGATTCTTATTGTGGTGAAAATCAGTTACCTCAAACTTTGTTGACCATGCTTTTCCTGAACGATGACCCGACAGTGTTGGTCGGCCTAAAAATCCTCGTGAACTCTCACGCATGATTCCTGGGAATTGAGGAAAATCCCATGAACTATTTGCGATGGATGGGCGAATTGCGGTTTGTACAGATGCAAGCTCGCCCTGAAGCGGCGCTCCCCAATGTTGAATGATGAGCGCTCCATCTACAACTTCAAGTAACAAAGCAGATGTAGAGGCGCTCAATAGTGCAGATTGCTTGCTCACAAAGGTAGAGTAACGACACTATGAGCGAGAGTAAAAAACTTAACGCCGGCGTCACCAGAAATGATCGCCAAATGGCTGATGGGCGAACAATTCGCTACTACGACACCGCAGGCCAAGCGCGTACCGCTCTCGATGCTCGCCCCCAAGAGGAGCAGCCAGGAATTGGTGAGCTTCGTTTAGATCCTTTGGTCAATGAGTGGATCGCAATGGCAGCTCACCGTCAGGGAAGAATCTTTTTGCCACCTAAAGAGTTATGTCCGCTTTGCCCAACTACGGGTGAGCTCTTAACTGAGATTCCAGAATCAGATTTTGAGGTTGTTGTTTTTGATAACCGCTCCCCTTCACTTCGCCCACCAGTCGGTGATTGGGCCTTACCTGACATAGTTGGACCAGACACAGATTTAGGAACTGCAGCTGGAAAGTGTGAAGTTATTTGCTTCACCGCAGAACATGGCAATGCGTTTAAAGATTTATCAGCACAGCGTGTTCGCGTGCTGCTTGAAGCATGGATTGATAGAACTAGTGAATTATCAAAGGAAAGTTTTATTCAGCACATCGCACCATTTGAAAATCGTGGTGAAGAAATTGGTGTGACCCTCTCTCATCCCCACGGCCAGATCTATGCTTATTCGTATCTGCCTCCACGAGTAGAAAAGATGTTGGCGGCTGCAACCAAGTACAAAAAGGAGACCGGCAAGGTTCTCTTTGATGAGGTCGTTGCTCGTGAACTTCTTGATGAGGAGAGAATTGTTGCTCGCAATGATCGTTGGATCGCTTACGTTCCATACGCAGCCCGCTATCCATTTGAAATTCATGTAACCCCGCTTAACCCAGTTGCCGACTTAACTGAACTTACCGATGTAGATCGCGATGCCTTCCCTGAAATAGCTCTCGAAGTTACCCGCCGTTTAGATGGTGTCTTTGGAATTGAAATGGCGTACATCGCCGCTTGGCATCAAGCACCCGTCCGCGTTGGTAGAGATCTGCTGCGCTTGCATTGGCAGATCACAAGTGTGCGCCGTGCACCTGGAAAGTTAAAGTATTTGGCAGGATCAGAGTCGGCAATGGGGGCTTTCATTATGGATATGCGCCCAGAGCAATCTGCAGCACAACTTCGCGAAGTAGTTTTGTAATGCGAGTACTCGTAACTGGTGGAACTGGATACATCGGAGCTACCGCTGTTGAAATCTTGCTTTGCCAAGGCTTTGAAATCTCAATTCTTGATGATTGCAGCATGGGTCACGCCGATACCGTGCCAGCGGGTGTGCGTTTCATACGAGGATCGCTTCTGAATGCATCTGAAGTTGCGGAGGCGTTAACTGGTTGTGAAGCGGTGATGCACTTTGCTGGTAAGTCCTTAGTGGGTGAATCTGTGGAAAAGCCAGATTTGTATCAATCAGTCAATGTTGATGGAACACGAATACTGCTCGATGAGATGCGCAAGCAATCAATCACAAAAATTGTATTTTCATCATCTGCGGCAACTTATGGTGAGCCCAAGGTGGTTCCGATTCTTGAAACAGCAGAGACAAATCCAACAAACCCATACGGTGCAACTAAGTTGGCAATTGATCACATGATCACCAAAGAAGCTTCAGAACATGGAATCTCTGCAGCATCATTGCGGTACTTCAATGTTGCTGGCGCACTAAAGGCCGAGCGTGGATGGCTTGCAGAGCGTCATAACCCAGAGACTCACTTAATTCCTAATGTCCTGCGGAGCACTGATGCAAATCCAGTGAAGATTTTTGGCACGGATTGGCCTACAGCCGATGGCACATGTATCCGTGATTATGTTCATGTTATTGATCTGATCGATGCACACATCAAGGCTTTAAACTCTCTAGACGCAGTAGGTCATGAGATTTACAACTTAGGAAGCGGCTCTGGTTACTCGGTCCGTGAGGTTGTGCAGGCAGCAAGTGATGCGATTGGGCATCAAATTCCATATCTTGATTCGCCACGGCGAGCTGGTGATCCTGCAGTGTTAATTGCAGATATCTCCAAGGCAAAGAGAATGTTGAATTGGTCCCCAACTAGAGACATGACAACTATGGTCGCCGATACCCTCAATTCGATGGCCTAACCATGAGCGGTATTGAAAAAAAATTTCTAGAAACCTTTGGTGAAGAGCCAGATCTTGTGGCAGCTGCTCCTGGTCGCGTAAATCTCATCGGAGAACATATTGATTACAGCGATGGATTTGTACTTCCTTTTGCAATTAAAGATCGAACCTTTGTTGCTGTCAGAAAACGGGATGACTCTAAGGTTCGCATCGCTTCTGCTCAACGCAGGAGCAAGGTTGTAACCGTTGATATCAATCAGGTTAAACCAGGCTTAAAGGGTGAATGGGAGCGTTATGCGCTCGGGGTTTTATGGTCGATGGGAGTTAACCAAGGTGTTGATTTACTAATCGATGGCCATGTCCCGCTAGGTGCGGGATTGTCATCCTCTGCCGCTCTTGAGTGCTCTGTCGCAACCGCCATGAATCATCTCTTTGATATGGGTTACAACTTAGAAGATTTAGCTCGGCTTACACAAAAAGCAGAGAATCAATATGTCGGCGTCCCCTGCGGAATCATGGATCAATCTGTTTCTCTGATGGCAACTCAAGGGTCTGCGCTTTTATTAGATTGTCGCGATTTATCCACCAAAAATATTCCATTTGATGTTGCATCAAGCGGCTTGGAGCTTCTGATTGTTGATACTCAGGCACACCA
>JACCDH010221895.1_pt1 | contig 14364 bp, 16 predicted proteins | sample 7442481 | NCBI WGS metagenome assembly JACCDH01 (sample SAMN15323433, study PRJNA562643) | freshwater metagenome | isolation source: river surface water | place: USA:Blue River Watershed | collected 2017-08-15
AAATTGATAGAATCGTTAAAAATTGATGAATCTGAATTTAATAAATTAGTTACTGTCAATTTCAAAGAAAATGATATTATCATCCTATATCAAGGACAAAAAAATGCAGGAGGATATTCAATTGATGTTGCGTCAATACATTGGGAAAAAGATATTTTATTTATTAAAAAAAATGAGTCATTTCCTGAAGCTGGAAAACCAGTTACAATGGCATTAACAAATCCGTATTGCATTACAATAATTCCAAAGGCAAAAAATATAATCATAGAAGAATAAAATAAGGCTCTCGAACAGGAGCCTTAATTTATAAATGAATTAATCAAATTTATAACGAACACCTAGTGCTAAATCAGGACCAAAATTATTTTCTCTATAATCATTGGAGTTTAAATAAATTTCAGGTCTTATGTCTAATGATAATTGTAATGGAAAATCAAAATTATATTCAATTCCTAAATCACCAGCAATAAATAAAAATGTGCCATTATCTTTTTGACCATCAATTGAATAACTCCAGTTTCCAAGTCCACCACCAGCTCCTGCATACCAATTTAATCCTTTGTCAATATTCCAAACCCATTGATATAATCCTGCTAATTTAATAGCATCAACTTCATTACTATTTCGCCAACCCAAATCTAGTTCGAGTCTATTATTTGATTTTAAACTTCTTTGATACGAAATCTCAGCACCAAATCCATCGTTATCTCCTAATCGTAAACCTATTGCATTTTTTGAAAGGTCTTGTGCTTGTGAATGTAATGCCAAACCGAATAGCATAAAAGCAGATAAAATTACTTTTTTCATGTGAATTTAATTTTTTTATAAATATAGTAAATTACTTCAAAAAATATGCCAATGATTTTAGCTTATATATTATTTTGATTAAATTAATTTAGATGCATTCAATTTCTAGAAATATAGTAACTTTGTAATAACATCAATTAAATGAATTATGGCAGGAAATACTTTTGGTAAATTATTTAAGTTGACCACTTTTGGTGAATCTCATGGAGAAGCTATAGGGGGTATTATTGATGGCTGTCCTGCAGGTATTTGTTTAGATTTTGAAAAAATCTCGTTAGAATTAACCAGAAGAAAACCTGGACAATCCAAAATTGTTTCTCAACGAAAGGAATCAGATACGGTTCATTTTTTATCAGGTATTTTTGAAGGGAAGACTACGGGAACTCCTATAGGGTTTATAATTCCTAATGAAAATCATAAATCTGATGATTATTCGCATCTTAAAGATAGTTTTCGTCCAAGTCATGCCGATTATGTTTACGAAAAAAAGTATGGGATCCATGATTATAGAGGAGGAGGAAGGAGTTCGGCACGAGAAACCGCTTCTAGGGTAGTAGGTGGTGCAATTGCAAAACAAATAATTTCGGATATAAAAATAACCGCATTTGTTTCCTCTGTTGGAGATATTTTTATTGATAAACCGTATCAAGATTTAGACTTTTCATTGATCGAACAAAATATTGTTCGTTGTCCAGATAGTGAAACTGCAATGAAAATGGAACAATTAATTACACAAGTTAAAAAAGATGGTGATACAATAGGAGGTACCATAACATGTGTTATTCAAAATGTTCCCATTGGACTAGGCGAACCTGTATTTGATAAATTGCATGCCGAATTAGGCAAAGCAATGTTGTCTATAAATGCTGTAAAAGGATTTGAATTTGGTAGCGGTTTTTGCGGTGCAACAATGAAAGGAAGCCAGCATAATGACTTATATAATGAAGACGGAACCACTAAAACAAATTTTTCAGGAGGTATACAAGGTGGAATTTCAAACGGAATGGATATTTATTTTAGAGTTGCTTTTAAGCCTGTAGCTACATTATTGCAACGACAAGAAGTTTTAACGAATACAGGAACAATTATTGAACAACAAGGAAAAGGACGTCATGATCCTTGTGTGGTACCTAGAGCTGTACCCATTGTAGAAGCAATGGCAGCTTTAGTTATTGCAGATTATTTATTGTTAGATAAAATCTCTAAAATTTAACACTATTATTGTTATAATTATTTTATTTGTTTTAAATTTGTTAAAACTCTAAATTTTTTTTTATGAAAAAAACTTTACTATTTTTATTATGTTTTCCAACTTTAATTTATTCTCAAATTTTTAATGAGAATTTTGATGGAATTGGTCCTGGAATTTCAGGTTGGACTTTGTATAATCAAGACAATCTAACACCAAATACTAATGTTTCTTTTGTTAATGGTGCATGGATTAGAACTCTTGAAGAATTTGATAATAATGTGGCTATGAGCACATCATGGTATACTCCCGCTGGTTCATCTGATGATTGGTTAGTTTCTCCTCAAATTAATCTTCCAGCTGGTACTAAAACACTTTATTTTGATTCAAGATCTTATGATGCTACATATAAAGATTCTTACAAAGTATATATTTCTACTACTGGAAATAATGTGTCTGATTTTACTACTGAAGTATTTACACAAGGTGATGGAATTACACCGTCCTCAGGTGAAAATAATGTTTGGACAAGAAGAAGTGTAGATTTATCTGCTTATACAGGTAATGTATATATAGCTTTTAGAAATTTTTCGAATGATATGTTTTTATTAGCAGTTGATAACGTTTCCTTAGTTACAGGTTCATGTGATGCTCCAACAAGATTAATAACATCTACTTCAACTACTACAAGTTTGACACTGAACTGGTCAGCTATAGCTGGAGTAGCTTCTTATGATGTTGCATTAGTTACTCCCGGAACTTTACCTGTAATACAAAGCTCACCAACAACAAACACGATTACATTTAATAGTTTGACTCCAAATACAAGATATCAATTTTATGTTAGAAATTCATGTGGAAGTATTTGGATTGGTCCTTTTTCAGTATTTACGGCAAATACTTTACCATATAGTTATGGTTTTGAAACAACTTCTGCAAATGGTTCATATAATGCTGATGGCTGGTCAGGAGCTTTCTCTTTAAACAATACTGCTGGAGCTGCATATTATGCAGATGGTTCACAGATGGTTTTTAGTAATTCAAGTACTACAGCAGCTACAAACAGATGGTTGTTCTCTAGACCTATATTTTTAAATACTGGAGAACAAGTGACTTTAAAATTTTCAACTAGATCAACAAGTCCTACAGTAAATAATACATTGATTGCTAGAGTTGGATCGAGTCCAACAACTTTAACTCAGCCAACGATTTTAAGTACTGTAACTGTAGTAGGAACTTCGTTTGTTGAGAATTCAACTTCTTATACAGCACCTTCATCGGGAACTTATTATTTTTCTTTTAATCATAATAATCCAGCCACAACAGCAGCTACTTCTTTGGTTTTAGATAAAATTATTTTTACTTCGGTATTATCCTCATCAGAATTTACTAAATTTGATTTTTCTATTTATCCTAACCCAGTTACAAATATTTTAAACATTTCAAATCCTAATAACTTTGAAATTAAAAATTTATCAATCATTGATATTAATGGAAGAGTTGTAAAAAATCAATCTGATTTATCTCAAATTAATGTTTCTGATTTAAACGCTGGAGTTTACTTTGTAACTATTGAAGCAGCCGAAGGGAAAACAACTAAGAAATTTATCAAACAATAATTTCTTAATTACATAAACTAAAACGACCAATAATTATTGGTCGTTCTTTTTTCTTTTTATCACTTCGCATCATTAAAAGAACTGCGCCAACTAATCCAATAATTACCAAGGCAAAAACCCCAATCATTATAAATGTTCCGTTGTCATGTGAATATAGTGGTAAGACTATTTTATTCATAATTTCTAAAATTTAGTTCAATCAAAACTAGTTTAATTTAACGGATAGAAATATGATATATGTCATACTATAAAAATTTAGCCAGTACTTCTGGAGTAGATATTAAACACGCTTCTTTTTTTCCATACCATTTATAGCGGTTCGTTGCCACATAATCATAAACATAATCTCTAAATACAGTTGGTAAAATTTGAAATAAAGTAAACCAAGTGAAAATTCCAGATAATCCTTTTGCAATTTCTACTACAGCCGAAGATTTATAATAATAAGCGACTCCAGGTTCGTATAAAATAACACTATCAATATGAATAGGGTTTATGCCAATGTGTTTTAAAATAGCTTGTCCTAAATCAGATTGTAATGCGACAAACCTAAAAATATCCTTTTTATCATGTTTTATTACATATACAATTGAAGCTTCACATAGGTTACATACGCCGTCAAATAATATGATTTTTTTTCCTGAAGGTAAATCTTGTATTTTCATAATTAAGTCTAAATAGGCTGAACGTATTCTAAAAGATCAATACTAACTTTTGAAGTGAAAATTCCATAATTCACGGTGACTTTGTTTTTTTCAATAACATCAATAGTTCCAATAGCTTTTCCATCTTTCATACGCACGCGATCACCAATTTTAAGTTGCACTTTTGGTTTGTTTTCTTCGTCAATTTTAGCCTTGATTTTCTTTTCTTTCTTTACGGATCTAATTTCTTCTACTTTTACCTTAACTTCCTCAACAACCTTTTTTTGAATGACTTCTTTGACCTTCTTTTCTTTTACAGATAATTTTTTACGTTTAGAGTTTTCAATTTCAACCATTTTTAAAAAATCTCCAATGAGTGTTTTTTTATCTTTATTATTAAAATAGCTTTCCGAAATATCATCAATTTTTTGTCCAATGTAAATTAATCGTTGGTTAGCATCATATAATTCTTGATAGCGTTCTAATTTGTCCTGAATTTTAGCATTAATGGTTTCCATTTTTTTGCTTTCTTCACGAGCTTTCGTCTCTTCTTCTTTTAAATTTAATGACGTCTTTTCTAATTTTGAACGTTCTTTTTGAAGGGTTGCAATTGTCTTATCAAAACGTACTTTTCCGCCTTCAATTTTTTTCTTAGCACGATTTATTAATCCATATGGAATTCCATTTTTTTGTGCGACTTCAAAAGTAAATGAACTACCTGCTTGACCCAATATTAATTTATACATTGGTTCTAATGATTTTTCATCAAAAAGCATGTTCGCATTGGAGGCAAATGGTAATTCGTTAGCTAGGATTTTTAAGTTGCTATAGTGAGTCGTAATGATTCCAAATGCTTCTCTTTCATAAAATTCTTCTAGAAAGGTTTCTGCTAAGGCGCCACCTAATTCAGGATCAGAACCCGTTCCAAATTCATCTATTAAGAATAACGTTTTTGAATTGCATTTTTTTAAAAAAAAGTTCATGTTCTTCAATCGATAACTATAGGTACTTAAATGATTTTCAATAGATTGATTATCTCCAATATCAGTTAATATTCGATCAAATAAAAAAGTCTCACTTCGTTTATGAACAGGAATTAAGATACCACATTGCAACATCAATTGGAGTAGTCCAACTGTTTTTAAAGAGATTGTTTTACCTCCGGCATTGGGACCAGAAATTACAATAATTCGATTTTCGTTATGAAGTTCAATCGTTTGTGGATAGGTAATTTCGTTTTTCTCTTTATTATTTAAATATAAAATAGGATGAAACGCTTCTCTAAAAAACAATCGTTTTTCATTTGTTATTGTGGGAAGTATTCCGTTAATTTTATTTGCATATTTAGCTTTAGCAGCAATAACATCTACATCACTTAGCAATTCTTGATAAGCGGTTATGGTTTCTATAAAAGGTCTAATATCATTGGTTAAACGCTTTAAAATCCGCATGATTTCTTCCCGTTCTTCAAATTCTAGATTATTCAATTCGCGAGAATAACGCTGAGCAGCTTCAGGTTCAATATAGGCAATGCTTCCCGTTTTTGAAGTTCCTAAAATTGAGCCTTTTACTTTTCTTCGATACATGGCTAAAACAGCCAAAACTCTTCTGTTTTCAACAACCGTTTCTTTGATATCGTCTAAATAACCTAATGAATTATATTGGCTTAAAGCCATTCCAAAACTTTGATTTATTTTTCCGCGCACCACATTAATACTTCGTCTAATATCAATTAAATCAGGTGATGCGTTGTCTTTTATAATTCCAAATTTATCAATTACTTCATCAATTCGTTGAATAATTAACTTTACACATTCAATTGATTCGGTTCGTTGATATAAATTGGGGTAATAGGTTTCAAATTTCTTCAAAAACTGAATTAAAGTAATAGCTGTTTCGGTAAGATTTGAAATTTTCTTAAAACTAGCTACTTCTAAAATACTATCTTCAATGGCTAAGAATTTTAATTCGTAATTAATGTTCTCAAACCCATGATTTGGAATTACATTTTTATTTGAAAAAGAGGACAGATACTCTGCTGTTTGTTGCAAATTGATCAATAATTGCGATTTATCCTTAATTGGAGTAATTGCTAACGCTTTTGTTTCTCCAATATCAGTATTACAGCGACTTGCGATAGTTTCTAATATGGTTTCAAATTCTAAATCTTGAAGTGTCTTTTGAGTAATCGAAATCATTTTTCTTTTTCTATATGGTCAAAGTTACAAAGTAATAAAGGCATATTGCAATAGAAATTTATATTTTTGATAAAATTTATAAAATGTTTATTAAAAATCAATCCTGGAATATTCAATTAAAGTCGGAATTTCAAAAACCTTATTTTTTGGAATTGATGCAGCAAGTCGAACGAGAATATGCTACAACAACTTGTTTTCCTCCAAAAGATTTAATTTTTAATGCATTTGAACAATTTGATTTTAATGAAACCAAAGTTGTCATTATTGGGCAAGATCCTTATCATGGAACGGGTGAAGCAAATGGGTTGTGTTTTTCGGTAAATGATGGAGTTGCGATTCCACCTTCGTTGAAAAATATTTTTATTGAAATTAATAATGAGTACGATCGAATTCTTTTCCCGTCATCTGGAAATATAGAACGTTGGGCAAAACAAGGCGTTTTATTATTAAACGCTGGTTTAACTGTGCGAAAAGATGCAGCTAATAGTCATAAACATTTAAAATGGAATCTTTTTACAGATGCTGTAATCCAACTTTTAAATGATAATTGTAATCATTTGGTTTTCTTACTGTGGGGAAGTTTCGCACATAAAAAAGGAAAAATGATTACTAGAGAGAAGCATTTAGTTCTTGAAACAGGGCATCCATCTCCATTGAGTGCCAATAGAGGATTTTGGTTTGGAAATAATCATTTTAAATTAACGAATGAGTATTTGAAAGTGATGGGTAAAGAAGAAGTGGATTGGTAAGTAAATTTATTCGAATTAAGGGTAATTTCAATTTGTCTTTTAAAAAATGTTACATTTAAGTTAATTGTTTTATTTATAATTTTTTTTAAATTGATTAAAGTTATAAGCATTTATTAATTAGTAGAATTATAGTATGGTTTTAGTGACTATTGATAAAATAATTGAATTCATTTTTAGCAGTTTGGCTTTCAAATAATGCTCCATGACCTGCGCCAGCAATTTCTATAAACTGTCTGTTCTCACAATTGATACAATTTATTACATCTTGTTTAAAAAATGGCCAAGAATACATATGTATTGCCGCATCATTTAAACCTTGTATAAATAAAATATCAGATTTAAATCCATTAGTAAAATTTAGTAAAGACCTTTGGTAATAAGCGTTTGAATTTGTAACTGTAGTGCCGTACACATTTCTTAAATTATTACATACATAACTTTGTTGTGCTTGTCCATTTTCTTCTAATTGGCATCTAAAAACTAAATTTAAAGGACCAGGAGCATTAGCTATAACTCCATTTGTTTCATGCATAGTATTAAGGCGAGTAACAAGATAACCACCCTGTGAATGTCCAGCCAAAAAGATTTTTCTTACACTGATGCCTAATTCTTGACTTGCTCGATTTTTTACCCATAATAATGCTGCTTCTGCTTCAATTATATTGTCGCCAAACAATATATTAAGCTGAGGGTGAGCAACACTAACAATCATCATATCTTGTCTGTTTAAAATATTTTTAAATTGATTAAGTGTATTTTCTGCTGCAGTTAAAATATCATTATCACTTTGAACTGTTCCATGATATGTAATTAAAACATCAACTTCATTAATAGCAGGTTTATCTATAATAACATCAACATCAATGTTATTATAAATAATAGTTTTAGTAATTCTGTAAGAAGTTGTTATTGGTTCTTCTATAGTATTTTCTTTTTCACATGATGAAAATATTAATACTAGTAAAAATATTAAAAATCGCATTAGGTATAAATTTATATTTATTCTTTTAGACTATTGTTTTAAAAAAGGGTTTAATAAATAAAATAATCAATTAAAAGTTAAAGCACCTAATATTTCCTCGCTCATAAATTTCCCGCCAGGATAGGTTGCAGTGTAATCTAAATTGAGCCATATTTGACCTCTTTCGTCAATATGATAATGAATTTGTTGTCTATTAGATTCAGTTACAAAATACAATTCTTTAATAAAAAAGATAGCAGATTCTAAATCATTTTTATCACCAATTAGCATCTCAGGATACAAATGACCACCTGTATGAATAATTCGAGCAGATCCGCCAATTGCTCTTATACAAGCCGTCATGAGTATTGCATGATCATCACAATCACCAGAAAAATGTTGCAAACTTTCAGAAGCATAAGCAATATATTCTCTTCCTTTTGGATCATTAACATAATTCCATCGCGTATTTATTTCTTTAAAAACAGCAAAACATTGAATCATGATTCTTTTTTTTCCTTTTTGATTTGTAGGATTAAAATGGGCTGTGGTGGCCATTAATGCAAAATTCCGAACTTTAGGATTCGAAAAATCAACTGCATCAATGATTTTTGATTTATTTGGAAACGGTAATAATTTTGAAATAATAATGTCTTGTGGATTTGGATTATTACTCATAGAATAAATCATATACCGATAATCTTCAAAAACTCTATTGAATCCATAATTTCCGATTACAGTACCATAAAAAAGAGCTGCTAAATAAATGAAAATGATCAGTATTATTATTGTTTTTACCAATTGTAATACAAGTTGAATTCCAATTACTATTACGATGAAGAGTATTATTTGATCTAAATGGATTGGCCAATCTAAATCTATAAAGTTTTGATGTGCAATTAAGAAAGTTGGAATTGCAATAAGAATATTTAAAATAAAAATAACAACAATATCCCAAGGCTTTGGTAATGAAAGCTTTTCTTTTAGTTCAGTTGTAGAAGGAAATTTTAGTGTCATTTCATTTAAAACGATAAAAATACGTAATTATTTAAGTATCGCTTCTTTAGACATTTTCTTATCGATGATTTGTAACTTCAAAAGTTGTTCCATTATTTTGTCTAAGGTAGGCTCATTCATTTGTTTTTGTGACCAATGGGTTAGTTTTAACCATTCTTGAATGGCATCAAGCTTTTGATTATATTTTGATGCTAACGTTCTTTCGATACTCGGAATCATTTTGAATTCTTCGGTAGTAGTATTAATAATGTCTAAAATTTGTTCTATTACTTTTGGATTTTGCTCTAAAACTTCGTTTCGTACTGCGATTACAAAACAAGGCCATGGAGTAGGGCAATCGGCAATTCTTCTAAAAACACCTGCATCTACTAAAGGTTGTGTCATGAAACGTTCCCACATGAAATAATCGGCTTTACCCAAAGTTAAACTTTCAACCGCTCCATCAATAGTGTTGACAATTTCAAATGATAACTTTTCGGTATTCCAATTTTGATGTTCCGCATTTACAATACTCATCAAATGTGAACCAGAACCCATTCGTGATATCGCAACTCTAGAATTTTCTATATCGGAAAGTGTTTTATAGTTAGAATTAGCAGCTACATGAATTCCCCAAATTAAAGGACTTTGAACATAAACTTGCACAATTTTACTTGGATTTCCATTGGTAATATCTTTTAGAATACCTTCGGTTAGGATTACAGCAATATCAGTTGTACCATCACGCAACATTTGGCACATTTTACCAGTGCCTTCAGGAATATCGGTCCATTGTAAATCGATTCCTACAGCTTCAAATTCGCCAACTTCGATGCATAAATGCCATGGCAGATTGAAATGTTCTGGAACACCAACAATTTTTATTGTTTTCATTTAAATTATTAAACGTTTATGTCTTTAAAATTATTCAATTTAGCATAGCGAATCATATTGCTGAACGATTCTGAATCTAATTTTGGAATTTCTAAAATTGAATTTAATAAAGTAGTATCGTATTCACTAGCAGCAGAAGTTAAGTAAGGTTTTAAATGTTTTCCAATACTTTCATAATATAACTTTTCAATTGTATTGTTATAATCAAAATCTAAGCAATTTGGAACAATACTGAAATTAAGGTAACCAACTTCGTTCATAATTAATTGCAAGCCTTTTACCAAATTAAAACTTTGATTATGCACTATATTCAATTGTAAAATATCAGCTCTTTGAAATGTAGAAACAACTACTTTTGAAACATAATCTACTGGAATAATATTTAAACCTGATTCTTCATTAACTATGAAACGAACATTTTCTTGTTGGTCTTTACGTTGTGCGGTAAAATGAAAAAATTTAGCCATCAAGTAAAACACCATATATTTTGGAATAAAATATAAATTATCAGTACCCAACATTTTTCCTCCTATAACACTTGGCCTTAATATTTGATAGGGTAAATTTAATGCTTTGCACTGTTCAATAACAAATTCTTCAGAATGAAATTTAGCATTTTCATAAGCATTTCGATGTTCTAATTCAAAATCTAAATTATGAAAGTCGTTGTCAATTAATCCATTTCTAGCTCCCGATGAAAAAGCAGTACTTATGTATATAAATTTTTTAATGAAAGGCGAAAATAACTTAAATATACCCTTTGTAATTTCAGCATTTTCATTGAATATTTTTTCTTTTTGGTCTTCATCCGTAGATAAATTTACATAACCAGCAGAATGAATAAAATAGGCATCTTTTAAATTTGCTAAAAGTGAACTTTGGAGTTGGGTTAAATCAGCGTCAATAATTTCGATATATTGAAAAAGTGAGTCTGTTCCTTTTTTCAATAGAATTTTTGGGGTGTAGTTACTTGATAATAATTCGTGAATACGATCTTTAGCAGAAACTTTTCCTTTATTTCTAGTAATTAAATATAATTTTCCTTCGATGTCATTATTTATAAAGTCCTCTAAAATATCATACATGATATGAGAACCTAAAACACCCGTTGCACCAGTAAGGATTATTTTCATTGTTTATTTAATTTGTATACAAAAGTAGTATTTTTTAATTACTTATTTTCTATTTGCCACCATTTCCAAGTAACACCTTCATTATTAAGGTATTCTTCAATTAAAATGAAATTTGATTTTTTTAAAATATGATTTGATACACCGTTTTCAGCATGCGTATAAGCATTCATTATTTTAATATCCATTTGATTAAATCCATAATCTAACCATGCTTTAGTAGCTTCAGTTGCATATCCTTGATTCCAATGCTTTTCATTCAATCGATAGCCGTAATCGTAAAAATTTGTATGACCATTTTCTATATGATCATTAATATATTTTATTCCTGTCCAACCAATGAATTCTCCATTATCCTTTAAAAAAGTTGCAAAACGACCAATTGAATTTTCAACATATTGCCTCTGTAAATATTCTATAATTTGAATTGACTCTTCAATTTGAAGTGTGGGTTTTTGCCATAAATACTTATGAACATTAGGATTTCGATCCATTTCAAATAAAGTCAGAGCATCTGATAATTCAAATGGACGATAGAGAAGACGTTCTGATTCAAGTTTAATTTCCATTTATTCAACTAACTTATTCAATACATATTCAATTAGTTCATCCACTGCCTTATACGGATCTTCACTAAATGTTCCTGTTGCACGATTAGCAATAATAGCATTTAATGACAAACATTCATGACCTAATAATTTTCCTAAACCGTAAATAGCCGCTGTTTCCATTTCTAAATTGGTCATTCGTGTTCCATTGGAATTGAAACAATCCATTTTAGAATTTAATTCTGAATCTTTAATCGCTAAACGTATTACACGACCTTGAGGTCCGTAAAATCCGCCAGCTGTTCCTGTGAAACCCTTAAAAATCGTATTGCTTTCTAATTGTTTCTCTAGATTTTTACTCCCCGCAATTACATAAGGGCGACCTTTTCGCAAGTCCCAATTCGTTTGTTTAATAAACGCTTCTTCTATTTCAGTTTCAGAAATTTCATCAATTAAATAGGAGCGAAGCATATTATCTAAACCTAAACCATACTGACTCATTACGATGCTATCGCAAGGAATATCTGCTTGTAACGAACCCGAAGTACCTATGCGAATAATATTCAAAGAAGTTAATTCTTTTTTTACGGATCTGGTTTCTAAATCAACGTTTACTAAAGCATCTAGTTCGTTCATTACGATATCAATGTTATCTGGCCCAATTCCTGTAGACATAACTGTAATTCGTTTCCCTTTATAAATTCCAGTTTGAGTTTTGAATTCCCTTTTTTGGGTGCTAAACTCTATAGAATCAAAGTGTTTAGTGATTTTTTCTACACGATTTTGATCGCCTACAAATATAATATCATGAGCGACTTCACCTGGTTTGAGATTGATATGGTAAACACTTCCGTCTGGATTTAATATTAATTCTGATGCTGCTATCATTTATTTTATAGTTTAATGTTTAATGTTTCAGGTTCTTAACTTTGAACTTGAAACTTGAAATAAATTAATTATCCTCCAACACGTTTGGTTTTAAAACCTTTATCTTGTAATAGTTTCATGATTTTGTCTCGATAATCGCCTTGAATGATGATTTCTCCGTCTTTAAATGTGCCACCAACTGCTAACTTACTTTTGATTTCTTTTGCCAATAGTTTAAAATCTTCGTCATTACCTTCATAACCAGCTATTATGGTTGTAGGCTTTCCTTTTCGCTTTTCATATTTACAAAGAATGGGTTCTTTTTGAATGAATAACACGTGAGGTTTTTCCTCGATAGCTTCTGTTTCAGAAGCAACTTCGTGATTGGGAAAAAGTTTTTTCAATTGTTCTTGTAAATCCATAAGGAATAAATTAAAAATTGAGAATTAAAAATTAAAAATTCTTAACTCTCAATTAATTCATTAGTTTAAAGTTATTTTTTAATCAATCCTAACTCTACCAAACGTTCATTTAAGTATTCCCCAGCGGTAATATCTTCGTATAATTTAGGATTTTTTTCATCAATACATGCTGGCAAACAATTCAATTTCATGTCGCTCACTGGGTGCATGAAGAAAGGAATCGAATATCTTGAAGAACCCCATAACTCTCTAGGAGGATTTACCACTTGATGAATGGTTGATTTTAATTTATTATTGGTATGACGAGATAACATATCGCCCACATTGATCATTAACTCATCAGGCTGAGCCATGGCATCAATCCATTCGCCATCGTGATTTTGAACTTGCAATCCTTTTCCTTGGGCACCCATTAATAAGGTGATTAAGTTGATGTCTCCATGAGCAGCTGCACGAACGGCTCCGTCTTTAGGTTCGTCTGTAATAGGAGGGTAGTGAATTGGTCGTAAAATACTGTTACCATCTTTAATATAAGCGTCAAAATAGTATTCATCTAAACCAATATAAAGTGATAAAGCTCGAAGCACATACACTCCCGTTTTTTCTAACATTTTATAGGCTTCTTTTCCGATGCTATTAAAATTAGGTAATTCCGAAACTTCTACATTATTTGGATATTCACCCGAATATTTTGAGTCTTCACTTACATATTGACCGAAATGCCAAAACTCTTTTAAATCTCCAGCCGATCTACCTTTGGCATGCTCTTTTCCAAAAGACACATAACCTCTTTGTCCTCCAATCCCCGGAATTTCATAGGTAGCTTTTGTTTCTAGGGGCAAACTAAAAAAGTTTCGCACTTCTGAATATAAATCTGCTACTAATTTGTCATCTAAAAAATGACCTTTCAATGCTACGAAGCCAATATCTTCGTAGGCTTTTCCGATTTCATTTACAAATTTTTGTTTACGTGCCGGATCATCCGACAGGAAATCACGTAAGTCAACACTAGGAATTTGTTGCATACTAAATTTATTTAAAAATAATTCTTTTGAGATTTACTCAATTCAAACAAATATACTATTTTTTATCAAGAAAATAGAAAATTTTTCATATTAATTTCGTAGGTTTTTTATAGGAAAATAAGATAATTTCATCACTAAAAAAAGTTGAGTTCTTTTATAACAAATTACTTTAAAAATGTTATTTTTTATTACTTTTGAGGAAATTTAAATGTTCCAAATTATGAACTTTGAAAGAAAAGAATTATCAAATTCACAATTATTAGATTTATATAAAAAATTACTTAAACCTCGACTAATTGAGGAAAAAATGTTGAT
>JACCDH010331090.1_pt1 | contig 14362 bp, 11 predicted proteins | sample 7442481 | NCBI WGS metagenome assembly JACCDH01 (sample SAMN15323433, study PRJNA562643) | freshwater metagenome | isolation source: river surface water | place: USA:Blue River Watershed | collected 2017-08-15
GGCTTGCGCGAAGCTGACTCCTGGCAATGCGGTGGCGATGGCGATCGAGGTGTAGAGAATGGAATGTTTCAGGTGCATCAGGCTGTTGCGGTGAAAGTGATCACGCATTGTGAATCTCCGTCGTTTAGTAGCACTACATCTTGTTGTTGTTCTGTCGCGTACCAGTGCCATCGCCTGCGCGATGTGTCACGCAACCCATTGTCATCCGTGAGCCGGTCGAGAGCCCCGACCCACGCATTGCAATTTCGTCCTGCTCAGGGCGCCACGTTGACCGTGACGTACTGATCGTGAAACAGCCCGCCGTCGTCGGCTCGCGCCCACAGCACATAGGTGCCGGGCGTGTCGAAGGTGACGTTCACGGAATACATGCCGTCCTCGGGGATCGGCGGCGGCACCCAGAGGGCGCCCCAGGGAGAATTGGCGGAAGTGCGGGTGTCTTCCCAAGGCTTGACCTGAGGCGGATCAAAGGTGGCATTGCCCTCGCCGCGGTAAATGTTCCAGGACAGGAAGAGGCCGTTGGTCTTGCCCACGGTGACCCGTGTGGGCGGACGCATCATGCGCTGCAGTGGTGTTCCACCAGCCGCACGCGGCTTGGGCAGACCGTCATCGGCCACATGGGCCTGGAGTGTCAAGGGCTGGCCCACACGGACGCTGCGCACGATCTCGTCACCGACACGGTCGCCCTGCACTGTCACGAGCGGCGGCTGATTGGAACGCGATTCGGGGCTGCTGGTGCCCGCACCGAGCGAGCCGGTTTCGGACGCAATCACCACGTTGTCGATCACGTAGTCGCGCGCCAGGGTGGCATAGGCCACCTTGGTCACGCCGTTGACGGTCAGCGTCCAGGCAAGTTCCTTGTCACCCCAGTCGGCCGGGACAGGGACCTCGAAGGTGAAACGGTTGCGCCGCGGAAGGAAATGCGTGGGCTGGCCACGGTCCTCCAGGCCGGGAGAGAAGAAATTGTTTTCGCCTACCGGGACTTTCAGTTCCTCTTCCCAGTTCTCGTTCTGGTAACCAAAGATGAATACATAGGTGCCATCGGCATTCTGGCGCCAGCCTTCATACGCCGGCTCAAGGTACTGCCCCTTGCGGTAGGCGGGCTGGGCGAGTGCCGCGTTCATGAGGCAGACGCTGACGAGGATGGTCGCAAGCCATGAGAGGGTTCCGGCACTGCGAAGCCGGCTGATACGGACGGACATCAATGAACTCCCTGAGACGCCGCAACGACGTCATGGTTGGTGGGCAAACGGGGAACTCGGAGAAAAGAGAGTACTGGCAAGGATTGCGGCGTGGTCGTGGCCGGCAGACCAGCTGCCATCACGAATCCGACAGACCGGCGAATACCGGAATGAATCAAGGTTTTCGAAACCTGCATGGGGGCGCTTCCTTTTACTCTTATTGGAGCAGGCTGGGCAGCACTGTCGCTGCCAGCGATTGCCGTGGCGGCCTCGAACGGGCGCTTACTGACGGCGGCATGACACCATGGGCACCTGCAAGCGTCTCCCGCATATCGAAATAGTTCTGGCGTAATCCGGAAAACCCCGGGTTTTTGGAATTCGTCAGGCAGAACGATAGTGAATCTGCTGACGCATTCCTGGTGAATTGCCAGATACTGGAACGCCTCCCACATTCCGCTTTACAAGGATCAGCCGGGTCATGCTATAAAAACCGCCGTTCCGGCATCGCCATCTCGAGGACCAGGCCCATGTCATTGCTGCATTTGAAGAAAGTCACTCAATACGGCACTCGCCGCAGGGCGCTCTCAGGCCTCTGCGCCCTGCTGCTCGTGCTGCTGAGCCCGCTGGCCAGCGCCCAGCATGTCATGACGATCAACTCCAACAGCGACGTGGTCACGGAAACCGCACCCGTGGACAACGCGGTCCTGGCCGAAGCGCCCGCTGATCTGATGATGCGCTTCAGCACTTATGTGCGCCTGGTGAAACTGGTGCTCAAGGCACCGGGAAACACGCCAGTGGATATCGGCTTTCGCTACAACCCGGATGCCAGCCGGGTCTTCTTCTGGGATCTGCCACCACTGCCGGCAGCGGACTACTACACGGTGGAATGGGCCGCGATCGACCCGGTGAATTTCGTGGCACGGGGAAGCTTCAGTTTTTCCTTCGGCCCGGATGCAAGACCGCCCTCTGAACTGATCCCGCAGGAAGAGGAGCTGGCCCCCGTGATCGTGCCGGACTTCCGGCTGATCGATCAGGGCTTCTGAGCGGCACGTCTCGCGGCTGCACGCCCTGGTGCACGCCCTGGTGCACGCCGAAGCGTGACCAAAATGGCGCCGGTATTGCCCTCGTCATGGTCGAAGTCCAGTATCTCGCCGCTCAGCGCCAGCCAGCTCAGTTGGCGCATGACTTCCTCGCGAATCACCCCTCGCCCGACAGCAAGGCGCACCCCGCAGGCGTGACTGTGCCGGCAATCCTGCAACGCGTGCTCCAGCTTTGCCATGGCCTGCGCCACCGTTTCATGCTGATGCGCGATGTCTCGATGCAGGACGGAGCCATCCGTCTGCTCGTCCAGCAGCGCGTCGCATTTGGGGCAAGTCAGAACCCCTGCAGTCACCCGCATGCCACAGTCAAGGCACTGCGCTGCCATTCCACACCCCTCCTTCAAAGCGGCCGAGAGCCGCGACAACACATCATCAAAAAAAGAAAAAACCAAATGAATTCATATCGTTAAAGCAAAGAAAAGCTGGCTAAAATTTTACCAGACTGCCTCTTGCTTTATCGAATTTTAACTCCATAATTCGCAACGTGACGCGCCGGGCGGAATGTCTTGACAACGCTGCAAAAATGTTTCGCCCAATGCACGTCGTTCACGGGCAATTCGATCGATACACACTGATTGAGCGAGAGATTAATCACATGAAAAGTCATCAATGGGATGATATCGCTGATACCTCCAAGGACTTTTTTGATTCGGCTGCCTTTATTCCAGAGACTGAGATAGATGAGGCGAATGACAAGCGCGTGCACAAGCGCCGTTTGACCGAGCTTCGTCGCCGCACGGAAGAACGCCTGGACTGGAAGCGCATGTATGGCGACCTGCAGTTCGAGGAAGATGGCAACGATCAGAGCTTCAAGGACAGTTACGAAGTCGACGATTACGACGACTACGACGACAATCTCGACGACCATTGATCCGCCACGCAAGCCACGGCGAAGCCTCTGCAAATTGCAGAGGCAAGGCCCTGTGCCCCCTGCGATCAGGCCAAAAGGACCAGCCAGTTCTATTCACCTTCCCCGACAACTAGTGTACTGTTCCGTTCACAGTATCCCGGCACCGCAGTAACTCACCATCAGATCGGTTAATGAATCATGACGTATTGTGTGGCAATCGCAGTGGATGCAGGCATGGTCTTTTGCTCTGATTCCCGCACCAATGCGGGCATCGACCAGGTCAGCACCTATGGCAAGATGTACAGATTCGGTGTCGAGGGACAACGTCAGTTTGTCATTCTGACAGCAGGCAACCTCGCCACCACCCAGGCCACCATCGCCCAGGTCAAGCGCGACATCAAGGAGCGCGCCAATGTCAGCCTGCTGACAGTGGAAACCGTCAGCGACGCGGCAGACTATCTCGGCGACGTGAGCCTCGCGCAGCAGGAAAAGCATGCCAAGCTGGGCAACACATTCGAGGCCAGCTTCATCATCGGAGGCCAGATTGCCAACAGCAAGCACCGCATCATGCTGGTGTACCCGCAGGGCAATCACATCACCAGCTCCAAGGACACACCCTATCTGCAGATTGGCGAGAGCAAGTACGGCAAACCGATCCTCGACCGCATCCTGACCCCGGACCTGAACCTGGACACCTGCGCCCTGTGCGCCCTCGTGTCCATGGACTCGACCATGCGCAGCAATCTGAGCGTCGGCCCGCCCATCGAGACGCTGGTGTACCGCACGGATACCCTGACACTCAACGAGCCTCTGCGCTTCGACGAGAACAGTGAATTCCTGCGCGAACTCAAGCGCAGCTGGGATCAGCGCTTGAAGGATGCCTTCAGGCAGATGCCACCGTTTGCGTGGGCATCGAGCTGGGATAAATCCGCTGATGAACGTAGCGGAGTTTCCTGAGCGTCAGCTCGGAGTGAACGAAGGGATAGGCGTCTTCCAGGCCCATGCTGCGATTGAGCGCATTCATGGCAACGGAAACCCGTGACCACTGCCACAAACACCATTCGATATCGGGCTGACGTCGCAGGTCGATGACCCCGCCCGGCACCAGGCCATAGTCCGAGGCCGTCTCCAGCGTATCCATCATGTGCAGATAATGCGCCCAGCACTCCGCCCAGTCCTCGAGCGGATGCGCCTGGGCGTAGGCACTGATCATCTCGGGCCGCTTCTGCGGCGGCATGGGCTGAGCGTAGTACCGAGCCAGCGCGGCGTCGTAGTCCTGGCGCTCGTCCCCGAACAGTTCCCTGAAACCGTCGAGCGCCCCCTGCCGCACAACCCGCTGCTCGAAGTAGTAATGGCCGCTTTCGTGACGCAGATGTCCCAGCAGAGTCCTGTAGGACTCGCCCAGCCCCTGCCGCAGCTTCTCGCGCTCGACATGATCCGCCTCGGCAAGATTCACCGTGATGAGCCCCTGCCAGTGCCCGGTCAGCACATGCTGCTCCAGCACTTCCGGATTGGAGCGCTGATCTTCCAGAAACGCGAACGCCAGCCCCTCATTCTGCGACTCGGACTTGGACACCACGGGCAAGCCCATGGCGAGCAGTGTGAACAGCAAGCGACGCTTGGCCTGCTCCAGCCGCGCCCAGCGCTCGCGACGCAGCGGCGCCCGGGCGCTCGACTCGAGGTCAGGCACGATGTGATTCAGGCGGCAGGAGAGGCAGAATTGCTGATCAGAGCCACTGACCAGCCAGTTGCAGACATGAAAGTCGAGGTCATTGCGGCACAGACGGTACGCAAGCCCGGTATCGACACTGCGCCATGAACCCCCGACCGGGGCCGCGTGATCCGGCTCCAGCGCCAGCAGTTCTCCGCGCTGAGGATCGAATCCGAGGCGACGCCCGCACGCCGTGCACAGGGTGTTCTCGAAGAAGACCCCTTGGCCGCAGACACAGGTGAAATTTCTCATGCGGACTGTTGTTGACCGCTGACCACTGGCAGGAACCAGGTCTGCGTGATGCGGGCATGCACTTCGGCAATCTGGATCTGCAACGCATCAATGTATTCGAGCAGGCCCTGCTGCAACAGCAGCGGGATGTCCGCGTCATTGGCCATGTTCTGCACACGGGCGACTTCCACCAGCGCAGCGCCGTTGTTCGGCAATGCCTGCAGGCAGGACTCGAGCTTGGCGAGACTGTGCACGACAGAGCGCGGGAACTGACGATCCTGCAGCAGGAAGGTGACGACATCCTCGCCGTTCACGCGATCGAGCACGTGCTGGCGATACATCTGGTAGGCGCTCAGCGAGTTGAGCACCGCCATCCAGATCATGTTCTCGAAGGGCTCGATCTGTTCCGACTTCACGCCCTGCGTGAGCCCCGGCAACAGCGTGACGGAGCCGACATCGACGATGCGCGTCGTCATGTCCGCACGCTCGAGACTGCGCGCGATGCGGATGAAGTTGTAGCCACTGTTGTGACTCATGGTGCCGGCGAACAGACCGGCGATCTGCTGGCAATGAGCGATGATCTGGTTCAGCAGCTGGTGCCTCGGCCCGCGTGCCACACCCTTGCTGGCGTTCTCCTTCGCAAACAGATACAGATTGTTGATCTGCTCCCAGGCTTCCGAGGGAATGATCTCGCGCGTGGTGCGGGCGTTCTCGCGCGCCATGGAGAGCGAACTGAGAATGGAACTGTAATTGCTGGTGTCCGAGAGCAGGAAGCGGATGACGGAGCGCTCGTCAGGCGCCTGATACTTGTCGGCGAACTCCGCATGACTGCCGGTGATGTCCACCAGGGTGTGCCAGCCGATCTTGGCGCCACGGGGAAGATCCAGCAAGAGTGTGGAATAGACGTTCAGAAGACGTGCGGTGTTCTCGGCGCGCTCGAGATACCGCCCCAGCCAGTAGATGCGTTCGGCAACCCGCGACAGCATGACTCAGCGCTCCTCTTCCGTGACGATCCAGGTGTCCTTGCTGCCGCCGCCCTGGGACGAATTGACGACATAGGACCCCTTCACCATCGCCACGCGTGTCAGCCCCCCAGGCGTGACATAGATGTCGCGGCCCTGCAGGATGAACGGTCGCAGATCGATGTGGCGCGGCTCTGCTCCGCGCTCGCCCAGCACCGGCGCCGTCGACAGGGAGATGAGCGGCTGCGCCATGTAATTGCGTGGATTGGCCTTGATGCGACGCGCGAATTCCTCGCGCTCCTTCTTGCTGGCCTGCGGCCCCATCAGCATGCCGTAGCCACCGGACTCGTTTGCCGGTTTCACCACGAGCTTGTCGAGATTCTCGAGCACGTACTTGCACTGCTTCTCGTCGATGCACAGGTAGCTGGGGACATTCTCCAGAATGGGCTCTTCACCGAGGTAATACTTGATCATGGCCGGCACGTAGGTGTAGATGACCTTGTCGTCCGCCACCCCGGCGCCTGGCGCATTCGCCAGGGCCACATTGCCCTTGAGCCACGCTCGCATGAGACCCGGCACCCCCAGCACGGAATCGGGGTGAAATACCTGCGGATCGAGGAACATGTCATCAATGCGGCGGTAGATCACGTCCACCCGCGAGAGTCCATTGATGGTGCGCATGTAGACGCAGTCGTCCTCCACCACCAGATCACCGCCTTCCACAAGTTCTGCGCCCATGCGCTGCGCCAGGAAGGAATGTTCAAAATAGGCGGAGTTGTAGATACCCGGCGTCAGCACGACAACTTCGGGATAATCGAGCGGACGCGGCGAGATGGCGGCCAGCATGTCGAACAGCTGCGTGGTGTATTCGGTGATGGGGAGAATGTTGTAATTCTCGAACAACTCCGGGAACACGCGCTTGGTGACCTTGCGATTCTCGAGCATGTAGGACACCCCGGAGGGCACGCGCAGATTGTCTTCCAGCACATAGAACTGGCCGTTGGTGTCACGGATCAGGTCAGTGCCGCAGATGTGCGCCCAGACATCGAAGCGCGGCTTCATGCCCACGCATTCCCTGCGAAAATTGGCGGACTTCGCAATCAGTTCCGCAGGCACGACCTTGTCTTTCAGAATCTTCTGATCGTTGTAGACATCGTGAATGAAACAGTTCAATGCACGCAGGCGTTGCGCGAGACCCTTGCTGGTCGAGCGCCATTGTGTTTCCGTGATGATTCTGGGAATAATGTCGAACGGCCATTCGCGATCAATGTTGCCCGCCTCACTGTAAACAGTGAACGAAATCCCCATCGCCTTGATGGCAAGTTCAGCGGCTGTCTTGCGCTGCTGCAGCTCTTCGTTCTTGAGGGAAGCGAGATAACGGGCGAGGATGCGACCAGACTTTCGAGCATGTCCTGGCGAACTGATCAGCTCGTCGTAGAACGCTCCGGGATCATATGTTTTCCAGTCTATACGCATATGCGAGTCACATTACCTTATGACAATTAAAGTAGCAATACACCACCAGACGACGTACAAATTCGACCGTCTTGTACCGATTTTTCCACATGTCGTGAGACTGCGACCTGCACCACATTGTCGCACGCCCATCAGTGCCTACTCGCTCAAGATCTCTCCTGCCACGCATTTCATCAACTGGCAGCAGGACCCTTTCTCGAACCACCTGGCACGACTCGTGTTTCCAGAGCAGGCGCGCGAACTTTCCATCACGGTCGAACTGATTGCCGACATGACGGTGATCAATCCCTTCGACTTTTTCGTCGAGGAAAGTGCTGAACATTTCCCCTTCCAGTACGACGCGCAATTATCACGTGATCTGGCACCTTATCTGGAAGTCGAGACACCGGGACCGCAGATGCAGGAGTGGCTGAAAGGCGTCAACACGTCGCGTCAACCCATCGTGAGTTTCCTCACTGGCGAGAACTCCCGTACGCAGCGCGCCATCAATTACATCATCCGCATGGAGCCCGGAGTGCAGAGCTGCGAGGAAACCCTTGAGCGCAAGCTCGGCTCCTGTCGCGACAGCGCCTGGCTGCTGGTGCAGACCTTGCGTCACATGGGACTGGCGGCGCGTTTTGCCTCGGGTTATCTCGTGCAGCTGAGCGCCGACATCCGCGCCATCGATGGCCCTTCCGGGCCCGGCGAGGATTTCACCGATCTGCATGCCTGGACAGAAGTGTTCATTCCCGGTGCCGGCTGGATCGGCCTCGATCCGACCTCCGGCCTGCTGGCTGCCGAAGGCCATATTCCCCTGGCCTGCACGCCGGACCCGATCAGTGCTGCACCAATTTCGGGCGCAACCGGCGTCTGTGAAGTGGAGTTCTTCCACGAGAACAGCGTCACCCGGATTCACGAGGACCCGCGCGTCACCAAGCCCTACACCGCCGAGCAATGGCAGGCCATCAATGCGCTGGGTCTGCGCGTGGACGAGGAGCTGGTGGCGAACGATGTGCGGCTGACCGTTGGCGGCGAACCCACTTTCATCTCCATCGACGACATGCAGAGCGCACAGTGGAACACAGCTGCTCTCGGCAAGGACAAGCGCAGGCTGGCGGGCGAGCTGCTGCTGGCGCTGAAGAAGCATTATGGACCCGAAGGTATAATTCACATCGGTCAGGGCAAATGGTACCCGGGCGAGCCTCTGCCACGCTGGGCGCTGGGCCTGTTCTGGCGCACCGACGGCAAGGCGCTCTGGCACAATCCGCAGCTGCTGGCCGATGATCGCATTCCCGGCCCCTGCAGCAATCGTCAGGCTGCCGGCTTCATCACCGCGCTCGCTCGCCGCCTCGGCATCAGCCCGCGCTACGTGCTGCCAGCCTTCGAGAACAAGGACTACTACTTGCGCCGCGAGGCGGAACTGCCCGCCAATGTCAGCCTGTGGGACAACAAGCTGCTCGATCCGCTTGAAAGTGCTCGCCTGAAGCGCGTGTTCAGCCACGGGCTGGACAAGGAAACCGGCTATGTGCTCCCGCTTGGCTCCACCGAGTACGAAGGCGGCATTCGCTGGCTGAGCTCCCGCTGGTATTTCCGCAAGGAGAAACTCACGCTGATTCCCGGCGACTCGCCCATCGGCCTGCGCCTGCCGCTCGACAGCCTGCCCTGGCAGGAGCCTGACACGCTGGCGCAGGAACATGCACCTGACCCCTTCGCCCCGCTCGCCGAGCTGCCCTACCCGCTGCTGCAGGAAGAGGACAGCGAGGCACTCGACGCCGGAGAATCCGGAGACGGTCGCATCTTCCACACCGCGCTGTGCGCGGAAGTGCGCGATGGTCGCCTCTACCTGTTCCTGCCGCCGCAGACAGACTTGGAACGCTACGTGGCCCTGATCGCCGCCATCGAGGCGACCGCGGAGGCACTCACCTGCCCCGTGGTGCTCGAAGGCTATGAGCCGCCGCGCGATCCGCGCCTGCAGAAGATGCTCATCACGCCCGACCCGGGCGTGATCGAAGTGAATGTGCAGCCCGCCGCGAGCTGGCCGGAACTGACGCATATCGTGCACACCCTCTACGAACAAGCACGGCAGACGCGTCTCGGGACCGAGAAGTTCATGCTGGATGGACGCCACACCGGCACCGGCGGCGGGAATCATGTGACACTCGGCGCCGCGAAACCCGAGGACAGTCCCTTCCTGCGCCGCCCCGATCTGCTGGGCAGTCTGCTGCGCTTCTGGCAGAACCATCCCAGCCTGTCCTATCTCTTCTCCGGCCAGTTCATCGGCCCGACCAGTCAGGCACCGCGCGTGGACGAAGCCCGCGACGACAATCTCTACGAACTGGAGATCGCCCTGCAGCAGCTCGAGAGCGAGACCACGGGGCAGTACTGGCTCGTCGACCGCATCCTGCGCAATTTCCTCGTGGATCTCACGGGCAACACGCACCGCGCCGAGTTCTGCATCGACAAGCTGTACTCGCCGGACAGCGCCAGCGGGCGACTGGGAATCGTCGAGTTCCGCAATTTCGAGATGCCGCCCCACTGGCAGATGAGCGCGCTGCAGGTGCTGCTGCTGCGCACCCTGGTCGCCCATTTCTGGCAGAAGCCTTACACGAAACCACTGATCAACTGGGGCACCGAGCTGCATGACCGTTTCATGCTGCCGCACTTCGTGTGGGAAGACCTGGGCTGGGTGATCGACGATCTGAACAAGGCGGGCTATCCCCTGCAGCTGGACTGGTTCGCGCCGTTCCAGGAGTTCCGCTTTCCGCACTACGGCACGATTCACGTGGCCGGCATCCAGCTGGAGCTGCACCGCGCCATCGAGCCCTGGCATGTGCTGGGCGAGGAATCCACCGGACAGGGCACCGCCCGCTACGTCGATTCCTCGGTGGAGCGCCTGCAGATTCGCACGCGCAACATGACGGGCAACCGCTTCATCGTGACCTGCAACGGGCGCAAGGTGCCGCTGCGCAGCACCGGCACCGAGGGCGAGTTCGTCGGGGGCATCCGTTACAAGGCCTGGGCGCCGTGGTCAGCGCTGCATCCCACCATCGGCGTGCATTCGCCGCTGGTGATCGACGTGGTGGATATTCATCACCAGCGTTCTCTGGGCGGCTGCACCTATCATGTGGCACACCCGGGAGGCCGCAACTATGAGACGTTCCCGGTCAACGCCAACGAGGCGGAAGCACGCCGCGGGGCGCGTTTCTGGCAGCATGGGCATACCCAGGGATTGATGGCGCTGGATCTGGGCGAGCCGCATGAAGCGCATCCCTACACGCTGGACATGCGCTTCCGGGCTCGCCGCTGAGTGTCAGCCCGCGTTGCGCAGGGCGGCGATGCGGGCGGCAAGAGGCGGGTGCGACATCAGCAGGCCGGCCAGCGAGCCCATGCCCTTGCTGTTGATGCCGAAGGCCACGAGTTCATCCGGCAGGGCGGCCGCCTGGCCCATCTGGAGTCGCTCCAGAGCGGCAATCATGTTCTGCCTGCCGGCCAGACGGGCACCCCCCGCATCGGCGCGGAATTCACGCTGACGGCTGAACCACATCACGATGATGGACGCCAGGATGCCGAGCACCAATTCGGCCACGATGGTGGTGATCCAGAACGCCGGCCCGTGCCCGCGCTCGGTCTTGAACACCACCCGGTCCACGAAGTGTCCGATCACCCGCGAGAAGAAGATCACGAAGGTGTTCACCACGCCCTGGATGAGCGTCAGTGTCACCATGTCGCCATTGGCCACGTGACTCACTTCATGAGCCAGCACCGCCTCGGCCTCCGGCCGCGTCATGTTCTGCAGCAAGCCGGTGCTCACGGCCACCAGGGAGCTGTTGCGCGAGGCACCCGTGGCGAAGGCATTCACCTGGGGCGAATCGAAGATGGCCACCTCGGGCATGCCGATGCCGGCCTCCTGGGCCTGACGACGCACCGTCTCGACCAGCCAGTGCTCGGTGCTGTTGGCGGGCGAGGTGATGACGCGTGCGCCGGTGCTGCGCTTGGCCATCCACTTGGACATGGCCAGAGAAATGAAAGCGCCGCCGAAGCCGAACACGGACGAGAAGATCAGCAGGCTGTTGAGATCCAGCCCGACGCCCTGTTCGTCGAGAATGCGCTCCACGCCGAGCAAGCGCAGGGTGATGCTCAGAACAACGATGATGGCCAGGTTGGTCATCAGGAACAGTGCTATGCGTTTCATGGCGCGTCGAAGCCTCGTCGAGTGTCAGCCCAGCAGCGACTCGATGTCGTCTGCCCGGGCAGGTGGATGGATCAGGTGCTGTTCCGCGTCGTAGAGCGGATCGCTGCGTGGCATCTCGCGGAAGATCAGGTCGAAGTGCTTCTGCACTCGTCCCAGGTTCACCACCGAGATGCCACTGGAGAAACCGAACCAGACGTACAATCCATTCATGTTGCGGAACATGGCGGGGATATGATGGGGGCCGGCGATGGTGCCTTCAAGGTAGTGCTGGTAGAGGATCGGGATGTCGTCCAGCGTCACCTTGCCCACGAACAGCATCGGAATGATCTCCGGCACCCCCGAATTGATGGCGCTGCGAATGAAGTTCACGTTCTCGACGAAACCGCGCAGGTACGACAGGTCCTTGGTGAACACCGAGCCGCCGGCCAGCATGCCGCCTCGGAACACGCGCTGGGTGATGCGATAGCTCTCGCGCTCGCTGAGGCCGCGATTCACGAAGTGACGATAGACCTCGATGAAATCCGCCCCCTGCTCCGCCATGTCCACGGCCACCACGCGATCGCTCACCCGCAGCGCGCGCTGCGGGTAGGAGCTGAAAGTGAGGGTTTCCATCAGCACGGCCAGACCTTCCTGACACGCCGTTACCCGGGGTGAACCCACGCTGAGCCAGCTGGCCCAGGGCTGGCGGCGTCCGTTCAGGGTGGTGCCCACGTGCACCCAGCCCTCGTGAACCTCCAGGATCTGCAGGTCGAACTCGGAGAAATCGGAATCCTGGTTGATCTTGATGTAGTCACCGCCTGCCGCAGCATCGGACACGATGCCGTCGCTGAGCATCACGCGGATATCCCCGGCCGGAAAATAGTTCTGCAGACGCTGACGCAGGAGTCTGACGGCATCCGCCGCCGCGATGGTCTTGCCGTAGGGGCGACTCATGTGTTCGGCCGCGGGCAGAGAGAAGATCTGGCAGAGTTTCTCGCCCAGCTTGCGCAGCGTCTTGCTGTCGCCGCGCAGCCGGTCGGAGGCGGAGCCATAGAGTTCGCGGCTGATCCGGCCGAAGGCGGGCTGCCCCCGATTCTTCAGCAGATCGATCACCAGCAGGTATTGCTCGATGGTGGCGCACAGGATGCTGCCCAGACCGTCCTGGGCGCCGAGCTGGCGCTGCACATCGTCGCGCAGCTCGCGAAAGCGCGCAGCGAGCTGCTCAGGCTGGAAGTTCAGGGCGATGGCCTCGTAATAGGCCAGATCGACCGGCGGCAGGCGCGCGCCCTTGTCGGCGATGAAGTCCTGCTCGAAACGCGCAGGCCACTTGATGGCATCGAGTATCCGGATGGGCTGCTGCAACGCGATCAGTCGATCCGAGAGCGTCCTGACGCGCTGGCGATACTCCGAGGGGTTCATCCGATATACAGCTCCTGCTGCAGGGCACGGGAAATCTGCACCAGCGCGATGCGCTGCTCCTCGACGGCGAGAACCTGGAAGCTGAAGCCCTCCAGTTCCAGAATGGCGCCCACCTCGGGCAGGCCGTCGAACTTGCTCATCAGGAAACCGGCCAGCGTGGCGAAATCGTCGATGTCGGCGTCGAACAGGCCCGTTTCCAGAATGCGGGACAGCTCGTGCAGGTCGGCGTGGCCGGCCACGCGCCACTGCCCGTCCTCCAGTGCCACGATGGCGGGCGTCTCGTCTTCATCCGGGAATTCGCCGGCGATGGCCTCGAACACGTCGATGGGCGTGATCAGGCCGGCGATGGTGCCGTACTCATCCACCACCAGCACCAGCTGACCCCGCGAGCGGCGCAGGGTCTCGATCAGGGGCAGCACGGCGATCGAATCGGGCACATAGATGGGCTTGCGCAGGGAGTCGCGCAGCGTGATGCGGCCGTTCACGGCCAGATCATTGAGCAGGTCCTTGGCGCGGGCGATGCCCACGATCTCATCCAGGCTGCCCTTGCAGACCGGGAAGAAGCTGTGCGGCGTCTCGATCAACATGGCGCGGATGGCGCCCACGTCGTCTTCCAGATCGACCCAGGAGATGTCAGTGCGTGGCGTCATCAGCGAGCGCACGGAGCGCTCGGCCAGTGTCAGCACGCCCGTGACCATGTTGCGCTCGGCCACATGGAACGCAGCCTCTTCCTCGGCGGCGGCCTTCTCGTCCACGGTTTCCGGCTGGTCATAGGCACGCCCGCCCAGCAGGCTGAGCACCGCTGCAGCCGTGCGTTCGCGCAGCGGGCGGCGCGCCTCGTTCTTCTGCCGGTTGCGGTTGGCCACCTGATTGAAGAACTCGATGGTGATGGAGAAGCCGATGGCGGCGTAGAGATAACCCTTGGGAATGTGGAAGCCGAAACCATCGGCCACCAGGCTCAGGCCGATCATCAGCAGGAAGCTCAGGCACAGCACCACGACGGTGGGGTGCTTGTCGACAAACTCGGTCAGCGGCTTGGACGCCAGCAGCATCAGGGAGACGGAGATCACCACGGCCGCCATCATCACGTAGATGTTGTTGACCATGCCGACCGCCGTGATCACGGCGTCCAGCGAGAACACGGCATCCAGCACCACGATCTGCGAGACCACCAGCCAGAAACCGGCATAGACCCGGTTCTCCAGATGCACGCGCGCAGAGCCTTCCAGCCGCTCGTGCAGCTCGGTGGTGGCCTTGAACAGCAGGAACAGCCCCCCGGCCAGGA